>Ga0172375_10001882_pt1 | contig 33403 bp, 28 predicted proteins | sample LakKiv1m_FD_114537 | JGI IMG/M metagenome (GOLD analysis project Ga0172375, IMG submission 114537) | Freshwater microbial communities from Kabuno Bay, South-Kivu, Congo - kab_092012_11.1m | ecosystem: Environmental > Aquatic > Freshwater > Lake | place: Democratic Republic of the Congo... | reverse complement strand
GTTCCGCGAGGATCCAGTCCATTTTGCGCTTGATGCTCGTCGGGGTGTCGATCGTGGCAAAATCGCGCCGGTCCGGACTGAAGTAGTAGGACATCCGGGCTGCGGGGTCGTACGCCTCTTTCCATCCGGCCGCCAGCAGACCAGGCAGTTCGGAATAGGCGATGGAACGTCCCTTTTGACGCAGAGGAACGCCGCAGGGCTTCCCAGGGGTGAGGCCGCGATAAAGATAACCATAGCCCGCCAAGCCGATGCAGAGCTTGTCCGGCGGAAAGACGCGCCACTTTTCGAGCGCGGCCTGCATGCCGTTCAGCGGCGCGTTGTGGGTCGCCGAGCGGCCCCAGTAGCCGCCGCCCATGTCGTAGGTCATGAGGTTGACCCAGTCCGCAGAGGCGCAGAGCTGACGGGCCTGTGCGGATGAGAAGGCGCGGTAAGTCTGAAGCGCGGTCGTGAGGATGTAGCGGCGACCCTTGGGCGCGGCAGTGTCTAGTGCACGGCGCATTTCCGCCATCAGGCGCACGTGGTTGTCGACGTCGACGTTCTGTTCCCAGTCGATGTCGATACCGTCGTAGTCGTTTTTTCGCACGAACGCGGCCATCGTGCGGGCGAAGCATGCGCGCCGCGCCGCACTCGCGGCCACGGGGGCAAACACGCCCCGCTTGGACCCCTGCACGCAGAGCAGGACACGGACGCCGCGCCGGTGAGCTTGTGCGATAAGCGCGGGCACGAGCGCATTGCCCGTGTCGCCGGACGGATAAACGTGGTTGCGCACCAGCCGCGCGATGGCCTGGTCCGAAGGCAGGTCGAAGTCGGACGTGGCCCAGTTCGGCTCCGCCACGAGATACACGAGCCGGAGCGGCGAACGGGCAAGGTCGTCCAGTTCGGCGCGACCGTGGATTCTTGCACCCACAAGATAAGCGGCATGCAGAACCGCGGATTCTGTGGGTTTTCCGCTGCCCAAGCCCGTGGAACAGGCACAAATCAACACGGCTGTGGCCATGGTGCGCAACACGCGCAAGACGTCTCTTGAAACAGTCATCGCGCGTATGATGACATAGAATTCGTCGTGCGGGAATACCCGTGTTGCCGGGCCAATGAACAAAAATTCGGAACCGCGTCGCGTGGTGTGTCTCTTTTGACGACTGTGTTTTGTGGTTGTACGGAAATTCGGCATACGGTTTAATGTCGCCATCGTTGTTTGAGGATTGCGTCATGACACATGACCGTTTTGACCGACTCGTTCATACTTTGGAACCCAAGGCCCGGCATTGGCCGCGCCTCTATTGCGCCATGGTGATCGGTTTTGCGCTGTTGGGCAACCTCTATCTTGTCCTTGTCCTTCTATTGCTTTTTTCCTTGCTGCTCGCGCTTCTCGTCAGCGTCGTCAAACTCAAAGCGCTCGCGATCAAGCTGCTCATCCCGCTTGTCTGTTTCATAGGGCTTGTCGTCAAAGCGCTGTGGGTGCGATTCGAACCGCCGACCGGCTCCGCGCTGTCGCCCAAACAGACACCGCGTCTCTTTGAGCTGATCGAGACGCTGCGGCGGCGCTTGGGATCGCCCCGTTTTCATCGCGTACTCCTGACCGACGACTTCAATGCCGGCATCTGTCAAGTGCCGCGGCTCGGCGTCTTCGGTTGGCCGTGCAACTATCTCGTGGTGGGACTCCCGTTGATGAAAGCGCTCACCGTCGATCAGTTCACGGCTGTCCTCGCCCACGAGTTCGGTCATTTGGCGAAACGTCATGGCAACTCGTCCCGCTGGGTCTACTCGCAACGCTGCCGTTGGCAGCGGTTGTCGGAAGCTTTCGAGAACAACGGCGGCCGCGGTAGTTTTCTTTTCAAGCCCTTGCTCAAATGGTTCGCCCCCTATTTCAGTGCCTGCTCGTTTCCGCTCGCCCGCGCCAATGAGTATGAGGCCGATGCCCATTCCGCCCGCTTGACGTCGCCCCGCATCGCCGCCCAAGCCCTCTCCGCGATCAAAGTTGTCGGCGCGTTTCTGTCCGAGCGGTACTGGCCCAAGCTCTACGAGCAGGCCGACCGTCTGATAGAACCCAATCACATGCCTTACAGCGCGCTCTCGACCGCATTGGCGGATGAAATCACCGCCCAAGACTCCCTGCATTGGCTCGACTGCGCCTTCCAACAAAAACCGACACGACCGATTCGCACCCCGCCTTGTGCGACCGCCTCTCGGCGTTGGGTGCGCTTCCGGAATTCGAGAAACCCACGGGCCCCACGGCTGATACGTTGCTCGACGTCCACCTTGCGCCGCTCACCGCACATCTTGACCACGCGTGGTGGGAAAATACGAAAGAGGCCTGGGCCAACCATTGCCACGCCGCAAAGGAGGGACGCGCAACGTTGGCGGTGTTGGAAACGAGGATCGCCAATGGCGAAACGCTGACAGCCGAAGAGTCTCTCAAACGCGCGCATCTCACGGAAGACATCGGACACAAACCCGACGAGGCGCTTGCGCTGTTCAGAACGGCCTATGCCCGTTATCCGGAAAACACACAGGCCTGTTTCGCGCTCGGCGCGCGTCTGCTCGCCCGCGAAGAGGGCGAAGGCATCGCGCTGTTGGAACGCACCATGGCGCTCGACGCCGATGCGGCCGCCGCGTGTTGCGAACTCCTGCGCGATTATCACTGGCGCAACGGTCGGAAGGAAGAAGCCTATCGGTGGCACGAGCGTTTGGACGACTGTCAGAAACTTGACGCGATCGAGTATTTGTCGCGCAACCAAGTGTTGCTGACGGACACGCTTGAACCACACGGACTTCCTGCGGAAACCATCGCCGCCATCCGCCGCCAATTGACCGAAAATACCCGCATCCGCAGGGCTTACCTTGTCCGCAAGAAAGTCTCTCGTCACACCGAACGGCCTTGTTTCGTGTTCGGATTCTCCGTGACGCCGCCTTTTAGTCTCTACAGGTCCTCGAGAATCGAAAAGGCGATGAAACAGCTTCAGGCTTCCGTCTGCCTCCCCGAGGGTACGATCATCATCCCGGTCGAGAATGCGAATGCCCGTTTTGCCGCCAAACTCAAACGCGTCCAAGATTCGCGCGTTCTATAGTTTTCAATGGAGACTTTTCATGAAATCGAATGAATCGATTTTATCGATATCTTTCACACCTTGCCCTTGAAAACACGGTGGATGTAGATCGTGTAGCCGATCACCACCGGCATGCCGAGCAACGCGATGACCAGCATCGCGCGGAGCGTAACAAAAGAGGACGAGGCGTTGAAAATCGTGAGCGAGCGAGCGGGATCGTTGCTCGCGATCACGAGATTCGGGAAGACCGCCGCCACTACGCCAAACATTACCAGCACGATGCCCGCGCCCGAAGCGAGAAACGCCTTGAGGTCCTCGCCCTTGCGGAGAAAAGCGCGAAGAAACCGCCGGTGTAGTCGCCGTTTGGCGCCAGTTCGAGGCCGCGCAAAATGTTGCCGATCGCCACGGCGTAGAGCAGCGAGGGCAGGAAGCTGCCGACCGCGAACGCGACATCCCAAGCGGCGACCCAACGCAGATCGTCGACCTTGTTGCGGTAGTCGATGGCCACGGCCCGAAAGATCAGACCCGCGAGCACCAGCATGAGAGCCAGATAGAAACCGCTGAAGACCGTCGCGTAAACGGCCGGGAAGGCCGCGAAGAGCGCGCCGCCGCCGGTGAGCAGCCACACTTCGTTGCCATCCCAGAAGGGCTCGACCGCTCGGATGACGGATGCGCGCTCCTGACCCTTTTTCGCAAAGAGGTGCCAAAGACCGGCGCCGAGGTCGAAGCCGTCCAGCACCGCATAGCCGATGATCAGCACGCCGATCAGAAGCAACCAGACGATTTGCAGCGTGGCCATTAGCGCACCCCCCCTTCCACCGACTGCGGGCCTTTGTCAATCTGGCGTTTAAGCAGGAAGAGCCAAACTCCAAACAGCAGCGTGTAGATGAGCGAGAACAAAATGATTGAAGCCACTATCTGACCGGCGGGCACGGCCGCCGAAACGGCGTCCCTCGTGCGCATCAGGTTGTAGACGACCCACGGCTGGCGACCGATCTCCGCCGCCATCCAGCCGATTTCATTGGCAAGAAAAGGCAGCGGCAGCGTGAGCGCCGCCGCGCGCAGGAAAAGACGGTTTTGTGCGAGCTGGCCGCGCCACATCAGAAAAACGGCGGCGGTGCCCAACAGTGCGAACCACCCGCCGAGATAGACCATCAGGTGAAAACTCAGGAAGGTCGGAAGCAGCGGCGGTCGGTCGGCCTTGGGGACATCCTTCAGACCGAGAATCTTTGTATCGCTGGAGAGGCCCACCATCAGGCTGAGCCCGTTGGGAATGCCCACCGCCCAATCGGTTTTCTCCGCCCGCGCGTTAGGCACGCCGAAAAGCAGCAACGGCGCGTTCGGTCCGGTCTTCCACACGCCCTCGAAAGCCGCAAGTTTGACGGGCTGGGTGCGGGCCACTTGGACCGCGTGCTCGTGGCCGATCCCCATGACGATGAGGGTCGAGAGCAGGAAAGGCACCACCGCGCTTTTCAGCGAGCGTTCCGCAAACGCCGCATGACGGCCCTTGAGAAGCATCAGCGAAGAGACTCCGAGTACAAAACCCGTGCCCGTGACCAGCGCACCCGCGATGACGTGCGCGTAGCGCGGCAATGTCGACGGATTGAAGACCGCCGCCCAGAAATCCGTCAGTTCGGCGCGGCCGTTGGCCAAATGGTATCCAGCAGGCGTTTGCTGCCACGAGTTGGCGACCACGATCCAGAACGCCGAAAGCGTCGCGCCGACCGCGACCAACAGACTGGCGAACCAATAGCCCGGCGGGAAACGCGGCTTTCCCCGTAGAGCAAGACCGCGAGGAAACTCGACTCCAAGAAAAAGGCGAACACGCCCTCGGCGGCCAGCGGCGCGCCGAAGATGTCTCCAACGAATCTCGAATAGTCGGCCCAATTCGTGCCGAACTGGAATTCCATGGTGATGCCGGAAGCCACACCCACGGTGAACGTGACGGCAAAAAGGCGCGTCCAGAAACGCGCGAGCTGTTGATATCCGGCCTCTCCGGTCCGCAAGAACCGCGTCTGATAGCCGAAAATCATCCACCCCAATCCGATCGACAGCGGCGGAAACAGGTAGTGAAAACCCACTGTGAGCGCGAATTGTACTCTCGCCAACCAAACCGCATCCATGCCGCACCTCCCATTGGCACTTTCCGTCGGAAAAGCCTGTACCAATCGATATCCAGAAGTGCCAGTGGAAAGCGCCAGCCGTCACGCTTTCGCGACGCGCAATCGATAGCGCGACGCGTCAACGCCATGTTAAAAAAACGAACGCGTGCGGTTTTTTACCAATCTTTGGGCGCAGTCGGCCTGACGGGTGTCGCTTTCTTTTCGCGTTCTTCCCGCCATTTTTTTTGGTCGGCAGTTAGAATGGATACAGCTTTTTCACGCTGTTCAGGCGTTAAATTGTCGCGGATTACCACCAATCGACGAGTTGCCAGTTTGGCTTGTTCCGTTCGCCAAGCACCAATTTTTTCGATGAGCGTCATCATTCCGTCGACGTCCGCTCCAGGCTCCGACAATACTTTTTTAGCGATTTCGGCCTGTTGCGCGGCGGCTTTCTTAATTTCTTGGTCGTAGGCCGTAGACTGTTTGTCGATTGCTTCCAATTCTTCCTTGAGTTTTCGTGCCTGATCGTCGCTCAAGCCCACCTTTTCCATAAAATCCTTTGACATGACCCGTTTGGCCATCCAATTTCCACGTGTCGATATCGTCCGCTGCCGATGGGTGGCATCCCGCTGCGTCTGCTCTGCCAATACGGTGGCGGAGAGACAGATTCCGATAAGAATTATGCGCAACGCATTCATTTCACCCTCGCTCAATTGATGGTCGTTGGTTCGCTGATTTTTATTGGGCAAACGTGGTTGTTTTTCTTTTATTGCTCAGTGTTTACAATTTTCGCGTATTTCTCCGTTTGAACCTTTGCAGCGCTCCATTCAAAACGTCTTCCATTGAAACGTGTTTTTCGCGCCGCTTTCTTATTCAGATTCAGACGGCACGCGTTGTTGCATCGACCATCAAATTGCTTAAAAATATCGTAACACATTTATCATCAACATGTTGCATATTATTTTTCATTTCTCTTTACGCGCGCTAAAGTGTGAATCTTTTGTTGGCGGCGTGTTTATATCTTTTTTGAGACCCTGTTAGTTTCTCATTCTTGAGAACGATTTTTAGTTGTAACTACCTATGAAATGAGGCTTTAACAATAAGGGCCCAGGTTGTTGATAACCTGTTGACGAATTGATTATCTTTTTCCCTTGTGCGGGGTATGCAAATGTGGTTCAACTGTACCGTTGCTGAAGGGGATTTTTTTATTTCCCGTCTCATTCTGTCGCTTTCTTTTTACCAACCTGTTTTTTGATTCCTATGAACGCTCAAGAATTGTGGTCAAAAGCATGCGAGAACCTCAAATGCGTGCTGAACAGCGATGTTTATGCAAGGTGGATCGAGATTATCAAGCCGGCTGTCATTCAAGACAATCGTCTGATCTTAAACGTCGACAATGATTTCTATCAGACTTGGCTTGAAGATAATTACCATGATTTGATCTTGGATGCTCTTCGATCCGCAGGTGCCTCTACGGATTTGAGCATTTCTTTCGTTGTGAAAGCCTCTGATTTTCCGACGGAGGACGCTGCATCACCCTTCGAGCCTAAACCAGAAACAAAAGTTCTTCCGCTCAAACGGCGTCATAAAGTCGCGTTGACTACACTTTCAAATCCGCTTAATCCGAGCTTCACGTTTGAAAATTTTGTATCCGGTCCCTCGAACAGTTTTGCTCACGCGGCCGCCTTGGGCGTTTCTCAGTCTCCCGGCCGGGCTTACAATCCCTTGTTCATTTATGGTCAGACCGGACTCGGAAAAACGCATCTCATGCAAGCCGTTGGCCATCGCGTTCTCCAGACGGCTGGAACAAGTGTCAGTTATGTATCGTCTGAAACCCTGCTGAACGAATATGTCGAAGCCCTTCAGAAGCGTTCCATCGTTGAGTTCAGAAATAAATATCGAAGTACGGGCGTGCTTCTTGTTGACGACATTCAATTTTTGGCGGGGCGTGAACGCATCCAAGAAGAATTCTTCCACACGTTCAATACGCTCTACGATGCCCACAAACAAATCATTATGACGAGCGACCGTCCCACACGCGAATTGTCCGGGCTCGAACCGCGCTTGGTTTCTCGATTCGAATGGGGCCTTGTAACGGAAATCGAGTCTCCCGATTTTGAAACCCGTTTGGCGATCCTTCGTTACAAACAGTCGTTGATGAAAATTCATCTTTCCGACGAGCTGTTGACCTTCATTGCCGACAACATTAAATCGAACGTGCGAAGTCTCGAGGGCGCACTGACACGCGCCGTTTCTTTCGCCTCTTTGAACAATCAATTGTCTCTTTCCATCGATATGCTCAGAAACCTTCTAAAGGATCAATTGAGCGATGAGCGTCAGAAAGATCTCTCTTTCGACGACATCCAACGCATGGTTGCCGATTATTTCGACCTTCGACTCACCGACATGTCGAGCAAGCGTCGTCCGCGTTCGCTTTCCGCGCCGCGTCAAGTCGCAATGTTCCTTTGCAGAAAACTGACTCGTTCCTCCCTTCCAGAAATCGCAAATTCATTTGGAAAGACGCATGCCACTGTCGTCCATGCTTGTAAAACCATCCAAGATCGAATTCAAACAGAATCTGATCTTCGAGACTCCGTCCGAGAGATCACAAAGAAACTCGGCCGCGATCCACTCGCTTTCAATCTCTAACACCCTTCAGAAAAGAAACTGTTAAAATCATGTTCACTGCTCGTTCACTTTTTTTCACTCCGTTCACTGTTATCAACAAGCCCTCCATATCCACCCTAAAAATTCAACAAAAAACATCCAATTATCAACACCTTTTTAACGACCTTAAAAATTCGCAATTCATTACAGTCCAATACATTACAAAACAACTATCACTTTTTATCGTCTCTACTATTACGACTAATCATTCTTTACTTTAATACCAGTAATCGGCTACACTGACCTTTCTAAATCAACGATTTGGAAAGCGAGTGGACACTCAGAGAAAGAGGAGCATCGCGTATGAAGTTCTCCATCATTCGGTCCAAGTTTCTTGAAGGCCTTCAAACGGTTCAGAACGTGGTTTCTGCAAAAGGATCGTTGCAGATTCTGTCGAATGCGCTGATTCAGGTTGAAGATGGAAAGCTTTGCATGACGACCACCGATCTCGATATTTCTGAGCGGTGTTACGTGGAGTGCGATGTGGAAGTGCCGGGCAGTACGACGCTTCCGATACGGCGATTGGCTGGAATCATTCGTGAGCTTGACGAAAGCAAGATCATGTTTGAAGTCAATGAAGATGATGTGGCCAGCGTGCAGTGCGGGTCCTCTTATTTTAAGATTATCGGACTTCCGACGCGTGATTTTCCCCCCATTCCGGACGCTGATGGAAAGATGTGCTATCGGATCGATCAAGGAAAGTTTAAGGAGATGCTCAGAAAAACGTGTTATGCGGCATCTCAGGATGAAACGCGGCGCGTGTTGAACGGTGTGCTTTTGGCGTTCAAGGATTGCAAGTTGACGATGGTTGCGACTGATGGAAGGCGGTTGGCGTTGGTCGAGCAGGAAGTCGAGTTTCCGCCTGAAGCAGATACTGAGATGATTCTGCCCACAAAGGCAGTTAGCGAGTTGATGCGTGTTTTGGGAAACGACGGCGATCTCAAAATTCATGCGCAGAAAAATCAGGTTGTTTTCGAGATGGAAACGACCATGATAAGCAGCAAATTGATTGATGGCGTCTATCCGAATTATCGGCAAGTGATTCCGAGTGGTTGCGATGAGAAGGTCACCATTGAGCGTGAGCTTTTGCTGGCCGCCCTTCGGCGCGTGTCGGTGGTTACAACGGATAAATCAAATGCCACGCGATTGACTTTTGGAGCGAATCAACTGACGATTGCAACCAGTACGCCGGATGTTGGCGAAGGACGCGATACGGTTCCGGTCAAGTATGCTGGGAAGGAAATTTCGATCATTTTCAATCCTGAATACCTCATGGATCCGTTAAAAAACATTGCGGACGATGAAGTGTTCATTGAATTGAACGACGGTCACAGCCCGGCTATTCTTAAATGCAGCATTCCATTTCTTTACGTATTGATGCCGTTGAGAATCAGTTGATCAGAAGGCGTTAAAACGGGATTGATTTTTTGACCCACGTTTCGGTATGATACGTTCCCGTTTTTGAGAGATATCAGGTATTGCCTCATGGTGTAACGGTAGCACAGCAGACTCTGGATCTGCTTGTTTAGGTTCAAATCCTAATGAGGCAACCATATTGACAGCCCGAAGGACCAGAGAAATCATCCGGTTTTTCGGGTTTTTTGTTTTGATTGGTGATTTTCAGAGGAGCTTGAGGAATGTTCGAGTCGAAGAATCAACAAGACATTGGAATAGAGGCGTTGCCTCGTCTTGTTGAAGAATTATCCATCACCCCCCGTCAGATTGCGGCCGTTGCCAAATTGTTGGCCGACGGAAATACGATTCCATTTATTGCACGTTATCGAAAAGAGGTGCATGGCAATCTCGATTCGGAATCCCGCAGATGTCGTGAAAACAGGGGATCGGCTGAAGGTGCGCGTGTTGAGCGTGGACAAGGCGCGGCGGCGGATCGCGCTGAGCGCCAAGACGCAGACGCCCGTCGGCGGGCGTCCAGAGCGAAATGCGGTCGCTGCGGGCAATCGGCGCGATGACAATCATGCGGGCTTCCATGCGCCGAGACGCGATTCGCGAACCGGACAACCGTCGAAAAGCGGTTTCTCGATCAACCCGTTTGCCGGACTGTAATTCTCGGCAAGAGTTGCAGCGGATTGACTAACTGGCTTGCTCTTCTCATCGGGAAGAGACGGAGCGCGGAGTATGAAAGACGTCCATCAGTTTGACGACTCCCCCATCGCGGCCATTGCCACGGCGGCCGGACCCGCCGGTATCAGTGTGGTGAGGGTCTCCGGAGCGGGGGCCTTGGAAATGGGTGACCGGTTGGTGCCGTTTGCCTCACGAAAACCCTCGGAACGGGCGGGCGGCAGTTTTTTCCACGCCCGCGTGATCCATCCGTCCACGGGAGAAGAAGTGGATGACGCGGTGCTGCTGGTCTTTCGCCGTCCGAACAGTTTTACGGGCGAAGACGCCGTCGAGATTCAGGGACACGGGGGAAGCGTACCGGCGCGCCGTTTGCTCGACGCCGTTTTGGCTGCGGGCGCGCGTCTGGCAGAGGCCGGAGAATATACGAAACGGGCGTTTCTGAACGGTCGTCTGGATCTCACGCAGGCCGAAGCGCTCTGCGAGTTCATCCACTCCAAGACGGAACGCGCGGCATGCGTGGCGCGCGCCCAGCTTGACGGTGCCTTGGGACGGCGCGTGGCCAGTATCTATGATGAACTGACGCGTGTCTGCGCGGATGTGGAACATCTTCTCGACTTCGATGAAGGAGAAATTCCTGATTCGTTCGTTCCAGACTGCCGTTCCCAATTGCGTCGGCTGTGCGCGGATGTGTCGGCGCTCGCATTCTCCTGGCGGGAAGGACATCTTTTGCGCGACGGCGCATTGGTCGTAATCGGTGGCAAGCCCAACGTGGGGAAATCTTCATTGTTGAATGCGTTGCTCGGCCGCGACCGTGCGATCGTGCATGATGAACCGGGGACGACTCGTGACGCCATCGAAGAGAGTTTGTCGATTGATGGCGTTCCGTTGCGGTTGGTCGATACGGCGGGGTTGCGGAACGCCGGGAGCGCTGTCGAAAGCGAAGGCATCGCACGTGCGCGCGACCTCATGAAACAAGCGGATATCAATATTCATCTCGTCGATTCTACGGCGGGTGCGGCTGAGGATAGTGAGTTTTCGGACCTTGACCCTGCCCGAAGCATCATCGGAATCACCAAGTGCGATTTGCCAAATGTAAAGGAAGTTGCGGTTCCTTTTTTGTTTCTTCGCGTGCGGTTGTCGGTCGTCACCGGACTGGGATTGGACGCATTGCGCGAAGCCCTCGTGGCGAAATTGGGAATGGAGCGCGAATATTCGGGACAGGCCGTGATTTCTGAGAGGCAGGTTCTCGAATTCCGGCAGGCCGAGGCGCAGTTGTGCGAGGCCGAAAAGTTGCTGGCGTTGGGGCCTGATCGGCTTGTGATCGCCGCCAATGCGTTGCGCAATGCCTGCGAGGCATTGGGCCGTGTTTTGGGGCGCGTCTATTCCGACGATCTTTTGGATGCCGTTTTCAGCCGTTTTTGCGTGGGAAAATAAGGCTTTTTCCCCTTGTTCAAGAAGCGATTTTTGCTTCCGTCAACCCCTGTTCATAACTCGTTGATAACTGTCGATGATTTTTTCTTGATTCTCGACTTTGAGCATTCCGTTAGGAATTATAAGTTATTGTTTTGCAAATAGTTACGATCAATTTGTCGCCAGTTTTATACGATATATAAGCATCGATTATTGAAAAAATCGCCTGTCGATTAATCGGGCATAGGGAATCTTCCTAGAGATTGAAAACCACGACAAAAACGGCGTATTGGAATCGGACCGCACGACATTCAAATTTGAGACCGCAAAGGCTTGGTGTGGGTGAAGACCGTTAAGCTTTGAAAACGGCGTTTGGTGAAACAACGAAACACACGAAAAACGCGAAAAACAATCTACAAGTTGCGAAATATCGGAAGATCGAGTACGGACACGGATGCGAGTCTTTTCAGCCAAATTCATGAACGACGAAACACCCCAAAAATTTTCCCCTGCGATACTGCGCGATCATATTGCGACAGCGCTTCACCGGGATTGCCCCTACCCTGCCCGGGGATTGCGCTGAAGGATGGCTGGGCGAGGTGTCTCGCTGACTTGTTCGAAAATTGAACATCCGTCCCCCGTCTCACACTCACACCCCGGTCGGTTAGACCGACACGCACAAGTCAATGAAACAGGGCTGCATCCGTTCGAAAAGGGTTTGTGCTTCCCGGCGGCTTCCGGCGTGCTAAACTAATGTGAAATCACAACTGGCCTCATGAAAGTGGCGAAAAGCGATGCAGAACGATTTCTCGGAAAACGAAAAAGGTTTGAACCCATCACGGAGCCGTGTCGATGTTGTCGTCGTGGGCGGTGGACATGCGGGCTCGGAGGCTGCGCTCGCGGCGGCCCGGTCGGGATGTGAGACCCTGCTGATCACGGGACAAGTGTCGGCCATTGCGCAGATGCCCTGCAATCCTTCGATCGGCGGATTGGCCAAATCGCATCTCGTTTACGAACTCGACGCATTAGGCGGCGAAATGGGAGTCAATACGGACCGCTGCGGCATTCAATTCAGAACGCTGAACGCGAGCCGGGGCCCCGCCGTGCGGGCAACGCGCGCCCAATGCGATAAAAAGGTGTACGCGGCGCGCATGCAGCAGGTCATTCGGTCAACGCCGCATTTGACCGTATGGGAGGACGAAGTGACGGCCGTCGATGTCCGGGACGGACGCGTCTGCGGTGCCGTCTGCCGCAGGGGAGGTCCGGTCCCGGCCAAAACGGTGGTTCTGACGACGGGAACGGCGCTCTCCGGGCGCATTTACGTGGGGATGGAGGAAGAACGCGGCGGAGGCGACGGGCGACCGTCGGCGGATGCGTTGTCCGACTCGTTGCGGGCCCTCGGTTTTGAACTCACACGCCTCAAAACGGGCACCCCGCCGCGCCTACTGGCCGACAGCATCGATTGGTCGAAGGCCGAAATCCAGCCCGGAGACGTACCGCCACCGTTCTTTTCGACCGCGACGGTGTTCCACGTGGAACATTGTCAGGAGGGCGAAGCCTGTCCCGGCGCATCATTTGATTCGCATAATAGCAAAGTATCGAAAAAACTAGGGGCTGACGGTGGAAATTGTTCCACGTGGAACATCGGACCGGATTGGCTGCCGGGATCCGACCAGATCCCCTGCTGGTTAACCCATACCACAGCCGAAACGCATGCGATCATCCGAAACAATTTAAAGGCGAGCGCTCTCTACGGCGGCGCGATCACGGGGACGGGGGTCCGCTACTGTCCGTCGATTGAAGACAAAGTGGTCAAGTTCGCCTCGGCGGAGCGCCACCATGTCTTTCTTGAGCCGGAAGGGCGAAACACGGACTGGATCTATCCGAACGGACTCTCCAACAGCCTGCCGCGCGATGTTCAGGATGCGTTGGTCCGCAGCGTACCGGGCCTTGAGCGGGCCGTCTTCGCCGCCTATGCGTATGCCATTGAATACGACGCCATCGATGCCCGCGAGTTGCGGCATACCCTCGAAAGCAAACGGATCGCAGGTCTGTACTTTGCGGGGCAGGTGAACGGCACGACGGGATACGAGGAGGCTGCCGCCCAAGGTTTCGTCGCCGGGGCAAATGCGGCACTGGCCGTCCAGGGGCGTGATCCTCTTGTCCTGAGTCGTCAGGAGGCCTATATCGGCGTGCTCATCGACGACCTTGTGACGAAGGGCACGAACGAACCGTACCGAATGTTCACCTCGCGGGCGGAACGGCGGCTGATCCTGAGGCAGGACAACGCTTGCTACCGCTTGTTGCCGCATGCGGACCGGCTGGGTCTCGCGTCTGCCGCGTGCCGTGATCGCGTGAGGCTGCACGAGCGGCTGGTCGCGGACGAGATTCAACGGTTGCGGTCGACAAAATCTGCCGGGGTTCCGCTTGCCACCTTGCTGGCCCGGCCGGATACCCACTATGCGGATTTTTCGAGCGCCGGCGTCGATCTTCCGCCGGATGTGGTCTCTCAGGTTGAAATCCGGATTAAGTATGAAGGCTATATCGCCCAAGAGGAGAAGGCTGCGCAACGTGCGCGGGCGAGCGAGGCCGTCCTGATCCCCGATTGGTTGGACTACTGGAAGATTCCGGCTCTGCGATACGAGAGCCGCGAAAAATTGAGCCGCTGCCGTCCCGAGAATCTCGGACAGGCGTCGCGCATCCCGGGGGTGAATCCAGCCGATGTGGCGATCTTGGCACTGATCATCAAACGCGGGCACCTGTGAAATTTATTCATTGGGACCAACATATGGAAGAATACGGCGTGAATTTTTTGTTTCGAAAAAAACGGAAGACAACTCCACGTAGCTTGTTCCTTCGGCAATGTGTCTGTAAGTCAATAGTTATGCGAATAATATACGGAACAACCGGAAGAATCCCTGCGGTTCGCCAATGCCATCTGGTTGACATGACAATTTCATCATGTGATAAGGCGCGGCATGAATAGCACGGCAGAAACTGTTTTGACCGAAAGAGGGCAGATTTCCATACCGGCTCTCCTTCGCAAAGTTGTGTCCTGTTGGATATCGCGCTGGGGGATCCCGTATTCGCCAGACCTTCCGCCCAACTGCTGGACCGTTTGTGCGGTGACGGACTGATCATCTGTCCTGTGACGGTGGTTGAGATAGCTCCTTGTTTCGGCGGTTCGGTCGCGAACGTCAGAAGATTCATGCAGTGTATTGGGGGGGATGCCGACTGGGATTGGATGCCGACGGACACTCAAACGGCAGCCGAGGCTTGGGCCCGGCACGTCTCTTTCAAGCGGATGGAACAATCGCCTAGGCGTCCGATAGCTGATATTCTGATCGGTGCCTTCGCGGTTCGCAGAGGTCTGCGTCTATGCCGCCACGCCTTCCGGCATCTTGGCGGCGGTCGCCGTTCGCCGGGAGGGCCGGACCGTCGTGATCGTCGAACCGAGCCGGTGGGTGGGCGGAGTGTTGGGCGCGGGCCTCAAACCGATGCAGGACTGCCCGAATTACAGTGCCACCGGTGGGATGACGCACGAACTGCTGAAAACGCTGGGCCGTCCGGAATGGACCGATGGCGGTCCCGGCGACGGCAAACCCGCGCTCGCCAAGAGGGACCCGAAAGACGTGCGCGACGATTTCGCGGCGCTGTTGAAGAAATGGGACATCCGCGTAATTTCCGACCAGCGCATCGCACGGTGCGAAAAACGGGCGGCGACGCTGACAGAGGCGGTTTTCGACCGTGCGCCATTCGACAAATTGGGCTGTCCGGTGGCCGTACCCACCGAACGGGAAAACCTGCGGGTCGCTGCCCGCGTCTTCATCGACGCCAGTTACGAAGGCGACCTGATGGCCAAAGCCGGCGTACCCTACCGCGTAGGCCGCGAGTCGGCGGATACGTACGGCGAAGCGCACGCCGGCATCCAGCCGCCGATGGAGGAGGCGCTGATCGACCCGTTCGTCGTGCCCGGCCACCCGGAGAGCGGTTTGCTCAAATGGGTGGAGAAAGATCCCGGGAAACCGGTCGGAGCGGCCGACGACCACACCCAGGCCTACAATTACCGCTACTATACGACGACCGATCCCCGGTTCCGCGTGCCGATCACGCCTCCGGACGGGTACGATCCGAAGGACTTCGAGCTGGTGGGGCGTTACGTTGCGTATCTGGTGAAAACCACGCCGGATCGAGACGAGCTGCATGCGCGCTTGACGGGCATTTTTCCGGGGTGGAAGAATTCGGGCGAGTGGAACTATCAGCGCGATTCGCTGTTCTCGATGTCGCCGGTCGGCGTGAGCCATCTGTATGCGGACGGCGATGATGCGCAGCGGGCGCGGATATGGAAAATGCACCAAGACTATCTGCGCGGCCTGCACGCCTTCATGTCCTCCGACCTGCGCGTGCCGGAGGACTACCGGCGCGAGGTCGCCGCGCTGGGTCTCGACCGCCGTCCGCATCCCGACACGCAGGGGTGGCCGTGCTCAAATAGCGGTCGAGGTTGCCTTGGATGACGATCGGTCCCGTCCCTTGCACGTAGACGCTCTTGGTTGCCCCGGCCGTGGTGTAGCCATAGATTTTGCCGAACGCCAGCGTCTGTGAAGGATTGTCGTTGCGAAACGTGATGCCGGAGTTGCTCAACGGCAATTCAAGGTCGGTCTGAACCGTTTGATCGGCCGCCGCGCTTTCGGCCAGCCAGATGACATTCCCGTTCTGCAGCGTGACCTTCTGCCCGACGAGACCCAGCGTGTAAGCGCCGACGGACGCGCCGGTGAACGTGATGTTGGGAAAGGAATACAGACCGGCCAGATTGATCGAGGTGTTGCCGTTTCCGGCGTTGTCGAATGTCGCCGTCGAGCTCCCGTACGGGAAGGCGACGGCGCTCCAGTTGGCGCTGTTGGTCCACATCGCGTCCTGTGTGCCGTTCCATGTTCCGTTTGCCGCACGGGCAGTGTTTGCGCCTATTATCGAGGCGGCGACCAAAACCGGCGCAAAGACGCAAGAGGTCCATCGGATTTGTTTCATGCTTGACCACCTTTCCAGCGTTGTCATCCAGCAGCACGTTTTGAATCAAAATATCCGGCGAAAACCGCCGCATTGAACAAAAACCTGTTCAAACTTTGTTAACAGAGTAACACCCCGTGCGACTTTTACAATACCCGTTTGCGCAAGAACAGCGTGCTTTTTTGCGCATACATTTGCGACAAACAGGGAAGCGAATGGGCGCTCGAACGCAGTCGTTTTTTTAAAGCATGCTTGGAGCGTGATTCGCGGGAATGCGTGTTGTTCACGCCCAAACGCAAAGCGAAGCGCACGACCGAGAAAGACTGGGGGGAGGAGCAGGATCGGCTGATCGATTGGTTGCTGCGGTTGCCGAAGCAGACGGCGGTTTTTGTTGCGAACGATTCGCTGGGGCGCGAAATTCTCGACTTATGCCAGATAGCCAAGATCCAAGTGCCATCGGACCTTGCCTTGCTGGGGTGCGACAACGACGAGTCGCTCTGTGAGAACACCACGCCGCCTCTTTCAAGCGTCGAACCCGATTTCGAAACCTGCGGCTATCAGGCCACCCAATTGCTCGAACAACTTATGTTCCACGGTCCGGCGGCATCCGCCACCCTTTTCTACGGTGCCAAGCGGTTGTTCAAACGCCTCGTCGGTCTTTCGATGAGCGACTTTCGGAAAAGGCACAAACCGACGTTTCCCCGCCACCGGTTTCCGTCCTAAACGGACGACCAGTAGACAGTGCGGTCAGTGGACTTCGTCGGTCACGGGCGGGATGTAGTCGAGCCCTTCGCGGTGCTCGATGACGCGGATGGTCTTCCAGCAACCCTGCCGCCAGCGCCACCAGAACCCGACGGCCAGCAGGCAGACATAAACGGCCAGCCACATCCAGAGGCCGATGATTCCGGCACCACGATGCAGCAGGAACAGCGTGCCCGGCACAAACACAAGCCATCCGCCCACCATCATGTAAATCATCACGAAGCGCGTGTCGCCCGCGCCCTTGAGCGCACCGCTGAGCACGATGGTCACCGTGTCGAGCAAGCCCCAGGCGGTCATGAGCAAAAGCATCGTGCGGCCGAAGCCGAGCAATTCGTCGGCGGTGAAGGTCGCGTGCTTCGGATTGAACAGGGCGAAATACTCTCTTGGGAAAAGTACGAACGTCGCGCCGATCGCGCACATGTAGATCAACCCCATCTTGAGCCCCGTATAGCCGGCGCGCATCGCGGCCTCCGGGTTTCGGGCGCCTTGGTGTTGCCCGACGACCGTCGCAGCCGCCATGCCGAAACCCAGCAGCGGCGCGAAGGCGAGGTTGTTGATGCTGAACGCGATGTTGCTGGCGGCGAGGGAAACCGCGCCCAGCCGGCCCGTCAGCATGATGAAGAGGGCGAAGGACCCGATGTCCATGACGAGCTGCAGACCGGACGGCGTGCCGAAACGCACGATGCGAGACAGCATCGCACTGTCCGGTCGCCAAACCGGTCCGACGGGTTCGCGCACGGCGCGCACGCGACAGAACAAAACGGCCTGCAGGAGGCACGTCGCGAATCCGGAAATCAGCGTGGCATAGGCCGCGCCCGCGATGCCCATCGCCGGGAACCCACAGTGCCCGAAGATCATGACGTAGTTGAGGACGATGTTCAGTACGCAGCCCAGCGCGTTCGACACCATGTTCACCTGAGTTCGGCCAATGCCCATGAAATAGCCGCCCAACGCGGCGTTGAGCGGAACGACGATGCCGCCGACCATGAGGATGACGAAATAGGCGCGTTCGGCGGCGTACACCTCCGGCGCATGGGCGCTGAGGCGCATGATCCAGTCGCCGAGCGGAATCAGGAGCAGGATCACCGGCCACGACGCCAGCGCCAGCCAGACGCCCTGCACGGTGGAACGCACGCACTGCCACGCGTTTTTCGCGCCGTGGTAATGGGCGGTGAACGTGCCCGCGTAACCGGCCAGCGCCTGAAAGAAACAGATCATCGTATGCGCCAGAATGCCCGCCGGCAAAGCCGCCTGGATCGTCACGGCGCTGTAGAGCGAGAGAAACACGCGGTCGCAGAACTGCATGATCGTGAACGACGCCATGCTGAGAATCAGCGGGGCGGCGATGCGCCACATCTCGCGGTAGCCGCCGGGGCGGGGCGGAGTGGCGGAAAGTTTTCGGAAGAGCGACACGCGTTCTCTCAATCGTTTTGCATCCTGTCGGCCAGCAACTCGTGTGGCACAGGTTGCTGGTGCCCGGAGCGATTAGTGGTTTTTGAAGTTGGTCATTGCAAAGTTGCGTCCAGTTGCGTCAACGGCAGAACGGTGACGCGTTCCGAGAGCGGATAAGCGCGGTCGCCCGGATAGACGACCCACAAATGCGACAAATCCAGATCGCGCACGGCGCTCGTCATGGACGGCGTCAGCCGCGGCGCATCCGCGTACTTCACTTCAAGCGCAAGATTCCGGCCGCCTTCCTGCCAAAAAAGGTCCACCTCCGCCCCCGCGTGAGTGGCCCAGAACGACAGTTCCTCATTTCTCTTGCCGAGTCGGCGGCTCGCGCATTCGATGGCGAAACCCTCCCAGGAAGCGCCCAATTTGGGGTGCGTGAGCAAATCCTGTTCAGCGGCGACGGACAACAGCGTATGAAACAATCCGGAATCGCGGAAATAGACTTTGGGCCGCTTGACCAGCCGCTTTCCCGCGTTGGTGTGCCAGGGCTGCAGGAGGCGGACCATGAACGTGCCTTCCAAAATTTCCAGATAGCGCCGGATGGTCATGTCCGAAACGCCGAATGATCGCGAGAACTCGGCAAAGTTGATCACCTGCCCATGATAATGGCACAACATCAACCAGAAACGGCGCAACGTGGCGGCGGGGATGGAGATTCCGAGTTGCGGGATGTCGCGCTCCAAAAAGGTCGAGATGTATTGCTCGCGCCAGAGTCGGCTTTCCTCTTCATCAGCCGCGCAGAAAGCGCGCGGCAACCCGCCCCTCAGCCAAAAATTGCGCCACGCCTCTGTTCCGACGTCCACCAGCCGGAACCCTTCGAGTTCGTGGTAGGCGATCCGCCCGGCAAGCGTTTCCGACGATTGGCGAATCAATGCGCGGGACGCGCTGCCGAGAATGAGAAAACGCACATCCTGCCGGGTGTCGACCACGTGGCGGAGCACGGGGAACAGCTCCGGAAGACGCTGAATCTCATCGATCACGACCAAACCGGAGAGCCGTTCCAAGGCCAGCAGCGGCTCGGCGAAATACGCCAGTTCGCGCGGATTTTCCAAATCGAAAAAATGCTGAGCGCTGAACGTGCGTGCAAGCGTCGTTTTTCCCGACTGCCGGGGACCGAGAAGCGCCGTCACTTGAAACGTTCGCAGCAACTGCTCCACGCGCGCGCGATCCTCTTTCCGATCAACCATGCAATGATAGTAGCGTATCATTGTTGAAATGTCAACTATCGATGATGATATTTCAATGAATCGCACCCGTGGCTACTCTTCCATCAGCACGCGGAAGCCGTCCGATACGTTGGTGACCGCCGGCCGCCAGGCCGGGATGGCCGCGCCGGGCATGTTGGCGCGCATGCGGTCCATCTTGCGGAACACGGCGTCCGCAAGATTGGCGTATGGCGAAAAATCGGTGTCCGTGTTCCCGTAGAACAATGCCGTGGCCGCGCCGGCGCGGGCCGCCCATTCCCATTCGTCGCCGCTCGGCAGCCGCACGCGGGCATCGCTTTTCTGTGAAGCAAAACGGCAGAAGGCCTCGGCCGATTCGCACGACACGCGGCAAACCGGCTGGGTGGGCGTGTTGAGCGGATAGCCGCGTTCCTGCGGCGTGAACTGCATGTATTCGCCGCGTTCCATGAAACTGTCGTGCGCGGCGTCGAAACGGGCGTACTGCTCGTTGGTGATCTCGTCCGCGCTCATCCAGAACGGGCGTTTGATCTCGACGGCGCGTCCGTCGGCCGCGGCGTAGGTGCCAGCCGGAATGCGGACCACGCGCAGAAGAACGCCGCCGCCGAGGTTGATCGTTTTTTCGGTTGTGCCCAGCGCCTGCTGCTTGGCACGGGCCTCGGCGGGGTCGAACGGCCAGCCCGGGACGGCCGGCGCGGGCTTCGGCGGCGTCTCGGGTGTTGGCGCAAGCGCGGACGCGGCCAGCTTGGCCACGCCGTAGGTGGCTTCATGGGCTTCGTCGAGATCGGCGTAGCGCCGCTGCATCTCCCCGCGCCGAGCTGCGAGGTTGCTCATGCGTGCCGTGCCGACGTTCTCCGACCACGTGCCGTGGTTGGGACGGTTCATGTCGATCCACGTCGTGAGGCGGTCCAACGACTCGTCGTCAAGCCGCACGCCGTGGTGGCCGGCTTCGAGGATCTGAAACAGCTCCGTGGTCGACACGTGGAAGTTGCACGGCGTCTGAAGCTTGTTATCGCCCTCCTGCGTCTGGCTGCGGATATAGGCGGTGAGCGCGAGATAAGCGGTCGAGTACGGGTTGGACTTCGCGGTTGAACGAGAGGCCGCGGGTCGGGCCATGCCACGGCGTGATCGTCGATGGCGGCCGAGCCATGGCCTGAATGCGGACCGGCGCGCCGGAGCTGCTGTTCTGAGGCTCGTGGCAGCCCGAACAGGACTGCAGCTCGCCGGGCATGACGGTGAGCCAGCTCCGCATCAACTGCAGGGCGCGGCCCTGTGCGTCCAGCGGCTGCACGGAGACCGGGGTGTTGGCGGGGACCTCGAAATAGGCCGAACCGTCGGCCTCGACCGGGACGGTGCCCATGATGCGCACCACGTCCCACGGGCCGTCGAAACCCACGCGGTCGGTCTCCGAGCCCATGCCGCGGTAGGCGAAGGAATAGGTGAGGAGGCGCAGGCGCTTGACCGTGCCGCGCGGCACCCCCGCGAGGCCGGGCCCGGCGTAGACGTCGATGACTTTGACGCGGCCGGTCTTTTCGCCGGGCGAAATGTGGTCTTCCAGCGCGATCGGACGGGGACGCGGCCGGACGGGGACGGGCTCGAAAATGGCTTGTCCCGGCTCTTCGTAGATCAGCGTCAGGTTGTCGAAAGTGTCGGCCAGATAGAGGCCCCAGAACGCGTCGGGCGCGGGTTTGCAGGCGGTCAGCACGTAGCCGCCGCCGAGCGGCCAGGGATGCAGAAACTTGGGCCACGAGTCGTCGGCGAGGTTGTCTTTGACGAGCGGCTCGACCGGCTTGCCTCGGCCGGGAATGCGCTGGACGACGCCCTGCGTCTCGCGCCGGCCCCGCGTGGGGTCGAAAAGGACCAGCTCGCCCATGCGCGGCACGCCGTGGTGGCCCGAGACGATGGCGGTGAAGCCGTGCGGGTCGTCGGGGATCGGCCGCGCGTAGAACAGGGCGTTCGGCCAATAGGAGTTGCTGCCGTACAGCTCGCGCTGTCCCGTGCCGTCCGGGTTCATCGTGAAGAGAAGGCGCGAGACGTAATGCACGATGCCGCTGTACTCCCAGCGCAGATACATCACGCGGCCGTCGGCGAGCTGGGTCGGATACCAGTTGTGATCTTGGTCGAAAGTCAGGCGGCGGATGTGACCGTCGGCCGGATACCAGCGATAGAGGCTTGCGACGTAAGAAGAGCCGACCACGCAGGGGACGCCGACGAACGTGGCGTTGGAGAGGAAGAGCACCGAGTCGTCCGCCAGCCAGCAGCCCGCGTAGTCGTCCACGTCGTCGTCGGGAATGAAAGGAAATTCGCGGACGCGTGCAGGAGCTTCGAGGTCCAATTCGTAAACCCGGTGTAGATGCTTGTCGTTCTCAGCGGTGAACATCAGGCGGCGCGCGTCCCAGTGGAGCGGGAGGTCGCCGATGAACGTGCCGGGGGCGGCCGGCCGGAGCGTTTTCAGCGTGGGCTCGCCGCGCAGATTCGTGAGGACCGCGATCTCGTTGGTGAGGCCCTTGCGGTTGACGTCGCGCTGCTGCTGCCAGTTCTGCGGCAGGGCGAGGTTGTTGGCACCGCGCCGCACGACGAGCAGGCGGTCGAAATCGAGCAGCGGGTTGGCGAGCAAGGCCGAACGGATTTGGCGCAGCAGGGCGCGCGCCTCGGTCTCGGCCGCGCGGTCGCCTTCGGCGAGCCGCTTGGCCAGCGCATCACGGTGAGTTGCAAGGTCCGCGCACCACGCGCGGTCGATCCGGCCACAGGCGTCGGGCCAGCGCGCCGCCATGTCGTCGAGCGCCAGGCGCACGGCTTCGGGCTCGACGAGCGCGAGCTGGCGGCGCACGGCGTCCGGACTCTGCGCGGCAGCGGAAAAACCGACGGCCGTCAATCCGGCCAGCAACAGAAACCGCATCATGTCAGACCTCCGAACAATTAAACGGCAGACAACGGGGAAATAGTTTCGGCGTCTTTCCGCATACGGGCGAGATCTTCCGGTGCGAGAACAAGCGCACCGGCACCTGCGTTCTCGACTGCGTTGGCAACTTTGCGCGCGCCGCACAAGGCCGTCGTGAGCCCCGGCTGGGCGATCGTCCATGCGATCGCCAACTGCGAGAGCGAACATGCATATTTCTGAGCCAAGGGTCGCCAGCCGTCCAACATCGCCAAAACTCTCTGACGTTTTTCAGGCGCGAACCAAGGGAGGTTGTTTCGGAAAATCTCTGGAGAAAAAACAGTGTCCATTTTGATGGCGCAAGTCCATCAAGCAAGCCATGGTGTCGGCGATCGGCGTCTTGAGTGGTTCGACCGCCTGCGCGTGCGTCTGCATCAGGTCAATGTGGTCGGTACCCAACCGTCGCAAGCTCGCTTCCACCTCGATGCGGAGCGTGCGGGGTTCGAGGCTGCGGCGCACCACATAACCGCCCTGTTCGAAATGGAAAACGCCGGTCTCGTCGTTCCACCAGAGACCGCATTTCGTGGCGAGGACGACTTTGTCGCGCCGTCCGCAAAGGGCACGGCCGACGATCTCTTCGCTGTGCCCGAAACCATATGCGGGAGCCGTGTCGATCAACGTGACGCCCGCGTCGACGGCGGCTTGAATCGCGCGAATCGATTCGCGGTCGTCCGTTTCACCCCACCACGGTCCGCCGCCGATTGCCCAGGTGCCCAGTCCGACAGCCGACACTTTTAATTCAGAATTTCCCAACTTACGGATTTGCATAGCTTTCATCCCCCCACGCATCTATGGAAATAAAGTGCCACATCTGTTAGAAAATGGGAAGCGCAGAAAAAGAAAAAGGGCGGTTCTGTCTTTCTGGTGATCGATTCTTGAACCAATACCAGATTCCTGACTATCATATCGTCCATGCACATTGTCCAGATTCTTCCGGCGCTCGACGAGGGCGGCGTGGAGCGCGGCGTGGTCGAACTCAACCGCGAGTTCGTCAGGCGCGGCGTGACGAGCACCGTGGTCTCGCGCGGCGGACGCTTGGTCGCATGCATCGAGCGCGACGGGGGGCGGCATGTGACGGTCGACGTGAAAGCGAAGAATCCACTGACCGCGCCATTGCGCGTCGCCGCGTTGCGCCGCGTGTTGCGTGAGAGCAACCCCGACCTGGTGCATTACCGCAGCCGGGTGCCGGGCTGGTTGTTCCGTTTCGCCAACCGGAATCTGCGGTTGCCCTTCGTCACGACGGTACACGGTTTCAACAGTCCGGGCGCCTACAGCCGGATCATGGCCGTCGGTGCGCGCGTGATTTGTCCCAGCACGGCGGTGGTCGAGTTCGTCCGGCGGCATTACGATATATCGGCTGACAAGATCCGGCTGATTCCGCGCGGCGTGGACCCACAGCAGTTTGACCCAGCACGTCTCGACGCGGCGTTCATGGCGGAATTCCGCGACCGGCAGGGTCTTGCGGGGCGATTCGTCGTGCTGGGCGTAGGACGCATCACACCGCTCAAGGGCTACGATGTGCTGATCCGCGCCACGGCGCTGGCGAAGGCGCGCGTGCCGAACATCAAGACGATGATTGTGGGCGGCGCGGAGGCGTCGCGCACGAACACGCTGACCGAGCTTCAGAAGTTGGCGGACGAACTCGGCGTGCAGAAGCACGTGGTCTTTGCGGGCAGCCAAAGCAAAGTGGCGGAAATCTATGCGTGCGGGAGCATCTTGGTCTCGGCCAACAAGGCCAAGCCCGAAGCGTTCGGGCGTTCGATGGCGGAGGCATTGGCGATGGGATGCCCGGTCATCGCGACGCGGTTCGGCGGCGCGCTCGACATTGTGCGCGAGGGGATCGATGGGTGGCTGGTCGAACCCGGCGACGCCGAGCAACTCGCCGACCGTTTGGTGCAGGCTTCGCAGACGACGTTTGGCGATTTGCGCGCGGGTGCCCTTGCGCGCTTTTCGCTCGCGCAAATGGTGGACAAAACATTGGCCGTGTATGAAGAAGTGCTGTGGGAGAAAGGTGTTTAGGCTGTAGCCTATTAGGCGGTTAGCAAGACGAGACGCGGACTTCTTCACAACCTAACGGTCTACAGCCTATTCGCCTATTGAACCACCCGTACGCGGTAGAAGAGATTCGAGCCGACAGTCGGTACGCTGCGCTGGGTGAGTCCGGCATCGCCGGTGACTGGGAGGCACTCGGCCCATCCATTTGTCGCGAGGAGCGAGCGATTCGTAAGAACCGCGTAGGTCTGTTTCACCACCGACGTGAAGGTCAACACAGCCGTCGAGTTGGTCGATGTCCAAAAAGCCAGAATGTCAGGCGGCGGAATGTCCGACAAGGGCGTGGAAATCGTCACGACGGTATCGCCGAAGACGTGTTCTTGCACGCTGTTGATCTGGCCGTCGCCGGAGAGGACATAGGTACCCGGATCACCTGAAACCACGTACGTGAGATTCGTTCCGACGCCTTTTCTTCCCCAATCGATCCCATCGGAATATTCACCCGTAACGGGTCCCGTGACCTCGGCGTAAGCGAGGCCGGCCGGAATGTATTCGTAGACATACCAACGTATGGTCGACGAAGGCTGCGAGACGATGATCGTCACATTGGTGCCGCTGATGATGCGGCGAAGGTTGGCGTGGATGAGCGTTGAATCGCCGGTGACGGCCGACGTGACATTGGCGAGCATTGAGGTGACGATGCCGCTGACGGAGTAGAGGCCGGAGGTGGCCGTGGAAACGGTATAGGTGACGGGACTCGTGGCCGATCCGAAGCCGCTGAAGGTCAGGTCGCGGCTGGCGCTGTTCCAGACGCCGCCGGGAGTGTAAACGGTGGGTGTAAGGCCGACGTCGAGCGATTCTACGAGTGTCCAAGCGGAGACGCCCTCGGGCGCGCTGACCGTGACGGAGACGTTGGTTCCGCTGACCGTCCGGGCGGCCGTGGCGAGGATGGGCGTGTAGATGCCCGTGCGCGACACGGTATCGCCAGAACCGACGTTGAGGGAGTCGAGCGCGTCGGGGGCGGTCCAGCCGGAGAGGCTGGAAAAGGTGACCGTATAGATGCCGGGGGGAAGGTTGGTGGTGAAGCCGCTCGACAGCCATGAAGCGCCGCTGTCGAGACTCCATGCGGCACCCTGCGCAACGGCCTCAGCGGGCGCGAGCGTGACGGTCAGCGCGCCCTTGTAGATGACGGTCAGCGTAGCCGTGCGGCTGGTGGCGGTGCCGAAAAGGTTGGAGACGACGCAGGCGTACGTGTCGTTGTTGTTGGTGCGGGCGGCGGCGGCGAGCACATAGGTGTTGGTGTTGAGGCCGGGGAGGAGCGTGCCGTTGCGGAGCCAGCGATAGGTGAAGGGAGTGAAACCCGTGGCGACGACGGTGAACGCGGCGGCCCCGTCCTCGAGCACGGTCGCATTGGTCGGCTCGTCGGTGATAGTGGGGGGCTCGCCGACTTGGGTCGACCACGCGGCGGCGAAACCAAACGGAACGCTGTAGTCGTAGACATCGTCCCAATTGATGTCCTTGTTCCATTCCGTCCAGAATCCGCCATTGGCCCAATCGGGGGAATACGTGTCGCCTCCGGCAAACAACCTGTTCGCCGGTGCGGTGATCGCACGGAGCGTTTCGTTGTTGGTGCCTCCGACATAGGAAGACCACGTTACGGTACCGCTGCTTCCGAGCAGAGAAACGAATCCGTCCTGTACGCCACCGAAAGAGGAGGAACCCGCTTGGGGGAGCCAAGTGCCAGAGGCGGTGGTGCCACCAATGGCGATCGACCCGTTGGTTAAGACGGTGACGGCAGATACGGAGTCCGCGGCCGTGCCGCCGAAGAAGCGGCACCAGTTGGTCTGGCAAGCGGAGCCGGTGTCGGTGAGCGACAACACGAATCCGTCGACGCCCCCCGCGAGGGTGTTCAACCGGTTGGCGGCGGCCACGAAGTCGGAGGAGGCGGTGGCACCGCCGAGGATGAGCGTGCCTGACGCGGAGGCCTTGGCGAGCGAGGCTACGGAGTCGTCCGCGCTACCGCCGAGAAAGGTGGACCAGACGTGGGTCCCGTTGGCAGAGAGTTTGACGAGAAAGGCGTCCGGGTTGCTGGGGGTGGGCGTTCGCGAAGAAAGGGTGGCCCAACCTGCGGAGCGCGTCTGGCCGCCGACGTAAATCGAGCCGTCGGCGGCTACGGCGCAGGCCGTGGCCGTGTCGGCGTTGGTGCCGCCGAGATAGAAAGACCAAACGATCAAGCCTTCGGGAGAGAATTTGACGACGCAGGCGTCGGCGCCGCCCTTGAGGCGAGAACCGTAGTTGGTGCCGTAAACCGGGTAACCTGCGACGGGGTTGGGAAGGTTGGTCAGCGTGGTGTAGCCGACGGCGTAGAGGTTGCCGTTCGAGTCGACGGCGACGGCGTTGAAAGCGTTCGAGTAACTGTCCTCACCGAGGCGATAGGTCCAATTGACAGAGCCGTCCGAAGTCGTGAGCGAGGCAAGGAAGGCATCGGTGCCGATATCGTTGTTTTCGGAGCGGTTGACGAAACCGACGGCATAGAGCAGGCCATTGGTCGTCGTCGCCAAACCGGAAATGCGGTCGTCACCGAAATCGCCGAAATTGCGATACCAGGCCAATGTGCCATTGGCGGTTATTTTCGCGACGAACCCGTCGTTGGCCCCGTAGTATGAATAATCTAAAGGGCTCATCCCCTCGCTCGTGCAAAGTTTACCTTGGCCAAGGAAGCCGGCGTAATAGGCGTTGGTTTGCGAATCGGAGGCAAGGGCATAGACAGAGTCCGAGGTGTATTCGCCGCCGAGATAGCCTGACCAAGAGGGGTAAAAATCTTGTTGCGCCCGGACAACACACGACGACAGAGTAAACCACACGCTCACGAATATACAGTTCAGATGGCGAGAAATCATGGCGCAGCCTTCCATGGCCGTTCGCAAGAGTAACAGGAAGCGAGGGTCGGCGACAACTGAAAACGGGCTTGACGCTCGGTTGGCGAGCGGTCATGCTTTTGCCCATGCCCAGAGACGGCCACATCCGAATCCTGCCCGTGAATGTCGCGAACAAGATCGCGGCGGGAGAAGTGGTGGAACGGCCCGCGTCGGTGGTCAAGGAACTGATGGAGAACGCGATCGATGCCGGGGCGACGCGCGTCGACGTGACGGTGACGGCCGGCGGCCGCAAGCTTGTCGACGTGCGCGACAACGGCGGCGGGATGACGCGTGACGACGCCTTGCTGAGCATCGAACGTCAGGCGACGAGCAAAATCCGCGATGTGGACGACATTGAGCGCATCGACACGCTCGGGTTCCGGGGCGAGGCCGTGCCGTCGATTGCCTCGGTCTCGCGATTCACGCTCAAAACGAGACGACGCGGCGAGGAATCGGGGACCGAATTGTCGATTCTTGGCGGGAGTCTGGTGGATGTGCGCGACGCAGGGGTTCCGGAGGGCACGACGGTCGAAGTGCGCGACTTGTTCTTCAACGTGCCGGCACGGCGCAAATTCCTGCGCGCCTACCAGACCGAACAGGCGCACATCCGCTCGGTTTTCACGTTGCACGCGCTGGCACATCCGGAAATCGGCATGGGGCTGACAGCCGACGGCCGGGAACTCGTACGGTTGCCGGAAGGCGCCTCCCTCGACGAGCGCGTGCGCGACCTGTTCGGGATTGATTTCTGCAACAACCTACGGCGGGTCGAGAAGACGGTCGGAGATGTACACGTCCGCGGCTTCGCGGGGCTGCCGACTATGACGCGTAACGACCGCAGCGAACAATACGTCTTCATCAACCGACGGCCTGCCACTGCGCCGGTGATCGCCTACGCGTTGCGGGAAGCCTATCCGCCGCTGGAAGGCGAGCGCAAGCCGATCGTTCTGCTCTTCATCGACATGCCGCCCGAATGCGTGGACGTGAACGTCCATCCGACGAAGCGCGAGGTGCGATTCCACCGGTCGGCCGACGTGCGCGAGGCCATTATTCAAGCGATCACGGAGGTGATCGGGATCAAGCGGGCCGCGCCGTCGATGCCCGTTGCGGTTCCTCTGCAAGCGGTGCCGCCTTCCTTTGAGACGCGGCACGGGTCCGCGGCCGTACCGCAAGCGGCACCGGCGTCGTCGCTCCGTACGCTGGTACCCGGCGCATCGGCACCGGCCTCTGTGTCTCGCCGCGAGGAGGCGTCTCCGTTTCCCTATCCCGCGCCCGGCGCGGCCGACTCCGCCCCTTCGACTTCTGATCGCCGGCCTCCGATCGCCGGCCTCCCCGCTCCGGCTGCGCCGACGGGGACGGGTCTGCCGCTTTTCGCCCCGGCGGAAGACGGCGCGCCGTGGCGCTGGTGCCGGGTGCTGGGGCAGATCGGCGGGCGCTATCTGCTGTTGGAGACGGACGGCGGTTTCGTCACGGTGGATCCACGGGCGGCCCGCGAGCGGGTGTTGTACGAGCGGATTATGGCGCGAGACCGGGGTGAAGACCGTTTGGCGCAGGCGTTGCTGTTGCCGGAGACGGTACAGCTCGCTCCGCCGGACGCAGCCCGGTTGCGCAAATATCTCGGCGTGGTCCAAGGTCTGGGTTTCGGCGTCGAGGATTTCGGAAACGACCATTTTTTGGTCGAGGCGCTGCCCGAGGTGCTCGCGGGCGTCTCGTGCCGCGAGTTGTTGTCTGACATCGCGCACGACTTGGAGAACGTCGGCGTGCGCCGCGGTTCGGAGAAATGGCGCGAAGAGGTCGTCGCCCAAGCCGTCTGTCGGGCGGCCGCAGGCGGAGACGTCGCGCTGTCGGCCGAAGAAGCCGAGCGACTGGTCATCGCATTGGCTGCGACGCGCATGCCCTACACCTGCCCGCGGGGGCGTCCCACGATGGTTTTTACCTCTTATCGAGAGTTGGAACGCAAGTTCGGCCACTGAGCGGACCCAATCGAAAAAATGAACAGTCGATATCTTTGCCCTTGCGCGAGGGGCGCAAAATGCGCTATCTTGACCATCCCGTATCACGGAAAGGCATGATTTTTATGAAGAAGGATATCCATCCCAAGTACGAAGACGCGACGATCACCTGCGCGTGCGGCAACGTGATCCACACGCGTTCGACCAAGAAAGAAATGAGCGTCAACACGTGTTCCGCCTGTCATCCGTACTTCACCGGACAACAGACCATGCTCGACACAGAAGGCCGTGTCGATCAGTTCATGAAGCGCTACAGCATCAAAAAGGCCTAGCTCCAAGGTAACAGACGGGCCGGGAGTCGCAGCCGCAGCGGCGTTGGCGAACTCCGGCCCGTTTTCTTTTATGATCGACAGGGCGCATATTCAGCGGGTGCTCGATAAAGTTCAGGCCGCCGAGTTGGCGTTGTCGGATCCTGCGGTTCTGGGGAATCCGGCGGCGTACCGCGAAAAGGTTCGCGAACATGCGGCGCTCAAGAAACTGGAGGCCGTCGCCAACGCGTATTTCCGCGTTCTGTCGGAACTGGAAGACAACCGCGGCATTGCCGCAGACCCTGCGGGCGATCCCGAATTGGCGGCAATGGCGCGCGAAGAAATCGCGGCTCTCGAGACGCGCCTTCCAGAGGCCGAACGGGCGGTACTGGCGGCGCTGCTGCCGCCGGAGCCATCCGACGCGCGCAACGCCGTGTTTGAGATTCGGGCGGGCACGGGCGGCGAGGAGGCCGCCCTGTTCGCCGCCGTGCTCTTCCGGATGTATTCCAAGTACTGCGACGGCAAGGGCTGGAAGATTTCGGTGCTCGACTCCAACAACACCGAACTGGGCGGCTACAAGGAAATCGTTTTCACGGTCGTCGGCGAGGGTGCCTACGGGGCCTTCAAATTCGAGAGCGGCGGCCACCGCGTGCAGCGCGTTCCGGAAACGGAAGCCCAGGGCCGCATCCACACGTCGGCGGCGACGATCATCGTTTTTCCAGAGGCCGACGAGGAGGACGACATCGATCTGCCGGAAAGCGAGCTGCGCGTCGATATTTTCTGCGCCGGCGGCCACGGTGGCCAAGGCGTGAACACGACCTATTCGGCCATCCGCATCACGCACCTGCCGACCGGCTTGGTCGCACAATGCCAAGATGAACGGTCGCAGCATCGGAACAAGGAAAAAGCCTTGGCCGTGCTGAAGGCCCGCATCCTTGACCAGCGGCGGCAGGCCGAAGCGACCAAACTCGGCAAAACGCGCCTCGACCTGCGCGGTTCGGGCGACCGGAGCCAGCGCATCCGCACTTACAACTTCCCGCAGAATCGGATGACCGATCACCGGATCAACCTGACGCTCTACAGCCTCGACCGGATCGTGGAGGGTGAACTGGTGCCGCTGCTCGATGCATTGCACGCGTACGATCTTGACCAGCGGCTTGAAACCGAACTGGGCGTCAAAAAAAGCGAGACGTAAGGTGCGAATTAAGGCACCGATGGTGGCATGCCTTCGGAACCGCTGTCGGAGACGGCCTCTCGTATTTTTGACCGATTCCTTTTGGCCAAGGCATGGTGGCCGATGAGTAACGCGGCTACAATCACGCCGAAAACAATGAGGCCTGTGCGGTTGGCGCGCAAATAAGGATTGATGACGTCTGCCGCCTTCAAATAGAACACCGACTGGATGACTGCGGCCAGAAAGAGCAGGAGTGTGAAACGCGGCATAGGATAACGCACGATGCCTGCGGAACAATAAACGAGCGTTCGCGCCCCCGGGATGAAGCGGGCGACCATGACGGCTTTGAAGGCGTGCCGTCGGAATTGCTCTTTGACCCAAGCGAGACGCAGGGGATCGAGCCAGCGGTGGCGGTAGAGGAAAACGCTGGCGTAGCGACCGATCACGTAAAGGGCCAGATCGCCGACCACGCCGCCCAGGGTCATCGAAACGAAAGCAAGACGCCAACCGATCTGGCCGTTTGCTACGAGCAGGCCCACGCCGCAGCGGGCGACGTCTTCAAGAAAACAGGTCCCGATAATCACTAACAACGCTTCCAGCCAAACATGGGCGGAGAGTTGTTCGCAAACGTCGACAAAGAATTCTTCCATAGAAAGGTCTCGATGTAAAACGACCCAACTGCTTTCGGAGCATTCTCAGACGTGTCAGGCTTGGTCTTCCGGCCTGACTGCTCCGTCCTCGATGTCGGGCTCCGGTTCGAGTTCCAATTGTTGGGCGGCTTCGAGTTCCGGAAGGGCTTCGACGGTTCGTAGTTTTCGGTTCATGGCGCGGGTCCGCAATTCAGCGGTCTTGAGAATGCGGTCGGCGTCTTCGATGCGTTTCAAAACCTTCTCAAAAACTCCGCCGAACTTCAAGAACTCGCTTTTGACGGCTCCGAGCACGCGCCAAACTTCGCTGCTGCGCTTCTCGATCGCCAACGTTCGGAATCCCATTTGAAGGCTGTTGAGCAGGGCCGTCAGCGTGGTGGGTCCCGCGATGCTTACGCGGAAGCTGCGCTGAACTTCATCGACAAGACCGGGGCGGCGCAGGACTTCGGCGTAGAGTCCTTCCGTGGGCAGAAACAGGATGGCAAAATCGGTTGTGTAGGGCGGTGCCAGATATTTGTCGCGGATGTCCTTGGCCGAGTCTTTAATGCGGCGCTCCAGCCCCTTCAAGGCAGCCTCGACGCCTTCCTTGTCGGCCCGGTCGGCGGCGGCCTGCAGCCGTTCATAGTCTTCTTTTGGGAACTTCGCGTCGATGGGGAGCCAGACCGGGGTGGCATCGTCCTGGCGTCCCGGAAGCCGGACGGCGAACTCCACTAGTTCTTGGGACTTGGGGTTGGTCTTGACGTTGGTCGCATACTGGTCGGGCGAAAGGGTTTCGGCCAAAATGGTGCCGAGTTGGAACTCGCCCCATGTGCCGCGGACCTTGACGTTGGTGAGCACGTTCTTGAGGTCGCCCACGCCGTTGGCGAGCTGCTGCATCTCGCCGAGGCCCTTGGCGACGTCCTCGAGGCGGCGGCTGACGACCGCAAAGCTTTCGCCCAGACGCTTTTCCAAGGTTTCGTGCAGCTTTTCATCCACCGTCTTGCGCATGTCGTCGAGCTTGGCGGCATTTTCCTGCCGAACTTTTTCCAACTCGGAGGAGACGGTTTGGCGCAAGTGGTCGAGTTGGGACTGAAGGGCTTCCGCTTGGCGGTGGAGGTTCTCGCCTTGTTCGCGGCGTTGCTGGGAGGCGGTCTCGGTGAGGGCGCGCGTCAGCGTCTCAAGGCGTTCGCTAAAGAGGCGGAGCTGGTCGCGCTGGGCGTCGCCGAGCTGAGTGAGGTTGCGGGCGGCGGCGGAGGCCGACTCGCGCAGAGACTGTCCGACCTCCTCGCGGAGTCCCCGGGCGTCAGAGGTGCCGGAATCGCGCAGGCGCGACATTTCGTCGCGCAGAAGGGAATCAAAACGCTCCGTGTCGCGCCCGGCGTTGCGGGTACGGACCAGAATCCACACTTGCAGGCCCGCCACGACGGCCAGAGCCCCGGCGGCGGCCAAATTTTCCGGCGAGACAGCCAAGAAGGTCCCCCCCTCCTTCCGAATCATTCGGACACCCAATTGACTAAACAAGCCATTAGTATTTCATAGAATGCCCTACAAGCTCAAGCAGATTTCGTCAAGTTGTCGAAGAAGAAAGGAAAAACTGAGGCAAAAAAAGCCGTAAAAAAAGACGGATTTCGCACTTGCATCTCTTCCCACTTTTGTCCTATTTTAAGCATGCAACGAAAGAATGGTCTTGATCGACGGTCAGGAAAACGGGTGTTTTTTTGCCCTCGCTCAGGATTTTGAATGTTTGACGGTTAACCGTATAAAGCAACTGATCGGAGGGTTTCTTAAATGAAC
>Ga0172375_10001879_pt1 | contig 33418 bp, 28 predicted proteins | sample LakKiv1m_FD_114537 | JGI IMG/M metagenome (GOLD analysis project Ga0172375, IMG submission 114537) | Freshwater microbial communities from Kabuno Bay, South-Kivu, Congo - kab_092012_11.1m | ecosystem: Environmental > Aquatic > Freshwater > Lake | place: Democratic Republic of the Congo... | reverse complement strand
CGACTTGGATCCGCACATCCTGCCGAGACAGGGGGCGCTCGTCGGGCACATCCTGTGCCCGACTCGCTTGGCCTTTCGGCCCTTCCGCCATCCTGGCTCCAGGGCCTGCAGGACACCCCTGTCTCGGCAGGATGTGCGGATCCAAGTCGAACAGCAGCATGGGTATAGGCGGGAAAATTTAGCAGCCAGAATCCCATCATCGATGCTTGCAGCGAGTGCGATTTCGTGATATATTACTGCATCGTTATGTAGCGATTCATTAGTCGGCGAGCGGGGAACGTGGCTACCCAATTCCAGCATCCGGCTACCCTGTTCCAGGCGGTGGGAGATCCGACGCGGCTGCGGATCCTGCGCGTGCTCGGTCAGGGGGAATTGACCGTCCAGGACCTGGTGCAGGTCCTCGGGTTGAGCCAGCCTGGCGTTTCGAAGCACCTGGCGATCCTGCGCGAGGCCGGCTGGCTGAGCCACCGCAAGGACGGGACCTGGGGCTGGTACGGTTTGGCCGACCGCTCCGCCCTGGGAGACGCGGCGGACCTGCGGGACGCCGTGCTCGCGCTGGCCGGGGGCGTGCCCGAGGCCGCCGGCGACGACGAGGCGCTGCGACGGGTGCTGGCCGATCGCGATCGGCGCACGGGGGAGTTCTTCGCGGGCATCGCCGGCGCCTGGGACCAGATCCGGCCCGCCTTCGAGGCCCCCGACATCCAGGCCGGCGCCGTGGCGGCCCTGGTCCCGCCCGGACTCGCGGTCCTGGACATCGGCACCGGCACCGGCGCCCTGCTGCCGCTGCTCGCGGGCACCGGCGCGTCCGTCACCGCCGTGGACACCAGCGAGGCGATGCTCGAGCGCGCGCGCCAGCTGTGCGAGCGCGAGCAGCTCGCCGGCGTCCGGTTCCGCAGCGCCGACGTCCAGGCCCTGCCGTTCGCCGACGGGACCTTCGACGCCGCCTACTGCTCGATGGTGCTGCACCACGTCGCCAGCCCGGGCCAGGCCCTGCGCGAGATGGCCCGCGTGGTGCGCCCCGGCGGCAGGGTGGTGGTCGCGGCGTTCACCCGCCACAACCTGCAATGGATGCGCGAGGAGCTGGCCCACCAGTGGCTGGGGTTCTCCCGCGAGGAGATGCTGGCCCTCTTCGAACGCCACGGCCTCGTCCCGCGCCGCTACCTCGTGCGCCGCCCGTCGCAGATCGACCTGGCCCGCGTCTCGCTGCCGCCCGGCCTGCAGGACCGCGGCGCGGTCTGGCCCGACGTGTTCCTGGCCGTGGGGGAGAAGGTTCCCGCCGCCGCCGCAACATCCGTGACCGACGACGCGGGACCCGACCCGCGCTGACCCGAACAGGAGGACGACGATGACGAACAAGCACGCAGGCGCCTCAGCCAGCAAGGTGGCCGATCCCGGCCTCGCCGAGCGCGGGCGGTGCAAGATCGACTGGGCCGAGAGCCGGATGCCGGTGCTGATGGCCCTGCGCGAGGAGCACGCCCGCCTGCAGTCGCTCAAGGGCATGCGCATCGCCGGCTGCCTGCACGTGACCAAGGAGACGGCCGTCCTGGTCGAGACGCTGCTCGCGGCGGGCGCCGAGATCTCGTGGAGCGGCTGCAACCCGCTGTCCACGCAGGACGACGTGGCTGCCGCCTTGGCGGCCGCCGGCGTCTCGATCTTCGCCTGGCACGGGATGAACGTCGAGGAGTTCTACTGGTGCATCGACCGCACCCTCGACTTCAAGCCCACCCTGACGCTGGACGACGGCGCCGACCTCATCTTCTCCGTCCACAACCGCCACCCGCACCTGATCACGGGCATCGTCGGCGGCACCGAGGAGACGACGACCGGCATCCACCGACTGCGCGCGATGGCCGCCGACGGCGCGCTGAAGTATCCCGTCGTGGCGGTCAACGACGCCGAGACCAAGTGGGACTTCGACAACGTCTACGGCACCGGCCAGTCCAGCCTCGACGGCATCATCCGCGCCACCAGCGTGCTGCTGGCCGGCAAGAACTTCGTCGTCGCCGGCTACGGCCACTGCGGCAAGGGCTGCGCCATGCGCGCGGCCGGCCTCGGCGCCAGCGTGATCGCCACGGAGATCAAGGCCACGGCCGCCCTCAAGGCGACGCTCGACGGGCATCGGGTCATGACCATGGACGAGGCGGCCGCCGTCGGCGACATCTTCATCACCGCGACCGGCATGAAGGACGTCATCGTCAAGCGGCACTTCGAGGTCATGCGCGACGGCGCCATCGTCTGCAATACCGGCCACTACGACTGCGAGATCAACATCGGCGACCTCGCCTCGCTGTCGACCGGCAAGCGCGAGATCCGCGACAACTGCGAGGAGTACACCCTGCGCGACGGCCGCCGCATCTACCTGCTGGCGCAGGGCCGCCTGGTCAACCTGGCGGCCGCCGAGGGCCATCCCAGCGAGGTCATGGACATGTCGTTCGCGAACCAGTTCCTGAGCATGGTCCGGCTCGCGCGCGAGGGCCGCGACCTCGCCGCCGACGTCCACGACATCCCCGAGTCGCAGGACCAGTACATCGCCGGCATCAAGCTGCGCACCATGGGCATGTCGCTCGACGTGCTGACCGAGGAGCAGGCCCTCTACGCCGACGACTACTCCGCGGGCACCTGATCCCGACCCGCAGCGACGGCAAGAAGAAGGCCGACCCCCGCGGGGGTCGGCCTTCGCGCATCCGGCAGGGCGCGGGTCAGATCCCGATCACAAGGCCCAGCGAGAGGTTCCAGAAGTGGGTGTTCGTCCAGTAGTAGCTCTCGTTGAACGTCGACTGCAGGCCCTCCCACTTGATCTCGTCGCCGGTCAGCAGGTAGCCCCAGAGCAGCTGCAGGTCGAGGTTCGCCCGCGAGTTGAGCCGGTACTCGGTGCCGATGCCGGCGCCGACGCCGAAATCCTGGCCTTCGATCGCCTGGTCCTGGTAGGTGACGACGTCGCTGCCCCGGCCGTCCTCGTGCAGCGCCCAGTCGTAGTAGAGGAAGCTGCCGCGCATGTACGGGTTGAACCGCGAGCCGGGGGTGATCTTGTTGCCCAGGTAGGCGGTAACGTTCAGGAAGGCGCCGTCGAGCCGGAGGTAGTTGTCCGGCGTGATGGGATCGCCGTCCGCGAAGCGACCGTTGATGTCGGCCATCTCGCCCGGTTTGCTGTCGCTCAACCCGAAACCGCTGCGCGTGCCGCCGAAGGAGAGAGCCAGCCCGTCCAGGATGTACAGCCGGAAATCGGCGGCGACTCCCGTGCCCGTCGTGGTCAGGTCGTTGATGTCGACGACCTTCTCCTTGAGGATGTGCAGGGGGAGCAGTTGGGAGAATGACGCCGAGACGGCCAACACCGAGGGGTGCCTCGTCCTGAGGGACGCCGGATCCTGGACATGGTCGGCGGGCGCCGCTGCGGCGACCGTGTCCTGGGCGAACGAGGCGACGGGCGCCAGGCCCAGGATCAACGCCATCAGGACCACGCCGGCCAGGGGCCGGGTCGGGCTCGGGAGCGAACGCATGCTCGCGCTCCTTTCGGGGCGGTGGGGGCCATCGCTGCGAATGGAAGATACTGCTTCCCTATCGCGATGTCCAGGTTGTGCCACGGAGATTGTGTCTCCGTTCGAGGTGGGCAAGTGCCGTCCCCCCTGCGAGTTGGTCATGCCGTCGCCGGGCCGGCATCGCTTGCGTGCTCCGGGACGGCGAGGCGAAGCTGGCGATGCCGGTCCGATCGCAACAGCCGGCCGTCGCAGGTCGCGGAGACGACCGGGGGCTCGTCGAACCCGATGGGGAAGGCGGCGCCGTGGGCAGATCCTCGCGCGGGCACCGCCAGGATGTCGAAATCTCCTTGTGACATATTCAGATAGAATGTCGGCGCTGCGGTGGCGGCCGTTCCGGATGCAGGGGTCTCATGCTTGACCCGGGACCCGGGCCTGGCCGGGCACAATTTCGGCGGCACAAGCTACGGGTTGCCTTTGGGGGTGGGGCAGGGTATCATCATTCGCTGAAGGCCTAGCCTGTCAGCACAGGGTCGGTGCGGTCCCACGCAGCTTGACTCGTGGCTGCGGAGCGGCCGGCATCAGTGCCTAGGGAAATGAGTCGCCCTTTAGGCCTGGAGACCATCGCCCGCATCGGCGCTTTCTATCCTGGGCCGGGTCCCAAAGGGGTCCCCGGCCCAGGATGCTATCTACTCCAGGCGTTGGACGGGAGCACCGCGATGACGACGGACGTGACCGATCGGACCACCCGCCAGCTCCTGCACGCCCTCCCCAAGACCGACCTCCATGTCCACCTCGACGGTTCGCTGCGGCCGGCCACGGTCCGCGAGTTGGCGGCGCGCCACGGCCTGCCTTTCGCCTTCCGCGACGACGACGACGTGCGCGCGGTCTGCGAGGTGGGAGAGCAGTGCGAGAGCCTGGAGGACTACCTGAAGGTCTTCGACATCACCCTGCAGCTCATGCAGCACGCCGGCGACATCGAGCGGATCGCCTTCGAACTGGCCGAGGACGCGCACCGCGAGAACATCCGCTACATGGAAGTGCGCTACTCGCCCATGCTGCACACGGTCAGGGGGCTGACCCTGGACGAGATCGTCGCCGCGGTGCAGCGCGGCCTGGACCGGGCGCGCCGGCGCTACGGCATCGTCACCGGACAGATCATCTGCGGGATCCGTCACATCTCGCCCGCCTCCTCGGTGGAGCTGGCGGAGCTGGCGGTGCGCTGGAAGGGGCGGGGCGTGGTGGCCTTCGACCTCGCGGGCGCCGAGAAGGATTTTCCCGCCAAGGACCACCTGCAGGCCTTCTACGTCGTGCTCAACCACAACCTGCCGGTCACCGTGCACGCGGGCGAGGCGTTCGGGCCCGAGAGCATCCACCAGGCCATCCACTACTGCGGCGCCAACCGGATCGGGCACGGCACCAACCTGGCCCGCGATCCCGACCTGATGCAGTGGGTCAACGACCGGCGCATCGCGGTCGAGGTCTGCCTGGCGAGCAACATGCAGACGCGGGCGATCGCCCGCTGGTCGGACCACCCCATCAAGCGCTTCCTGGACGAGGGGCTGCGGGTCACGCTCAACACCGACAACCGGCTGGTGTCGGGCACCACGATGACCCACGAACTGGAATTGGCCGTGGCCCACTACTCCCTGAGCGTGGAGCAGGTCACCAAGATCCTGCTCGACGGCTTCAAGAGCGCCTTCCTGCCCCTGGCCGACAAGGCCCGCCTGATCAACCGCGTGCTCGGGGAGTTCGAAGCCCTGGGCGTGCAGCCCGGGGGCGTGCTGGACCGCCGCTGGCGCGCCCAGTTCTGAAGCCCTACGACCTCCACGGCGGGAAGTAGTACCCCAGCAGGACCGCCGCGTCGATCAGCGCCCACAGCGCCAGGGCCGCGTACATGCGGGACTCGTGCTGACGGGGGGTCAGCCGTGGCGCCCGCCGCCGCCACGCCGCCGCCGCCAGGCACCACATCGCCAGCGTCAGGCCCAGGATGAGCCTCGGCACGGTCCGGGGATCGGCGCCGGCCAAGAGGAATGCGGCGGCGCCGACGGCCAGCACCAGGGCCAGCTCCAGCGATCGCGTCGCGCCCAGGGCGGTCGCCAGGGTGCGGTCGCCGCGGGCGCGGTCGGCGGCGATCTGGTAGAGCTGGGTCATCGGGTAGAACGAGCCGAACAGCAGGGCGAAGCCGCCCGTCAACAGCCAGCCCGGCCCGTCGGGCCAGGCGTCGGGTCGTCCGGCCGCCGCCCGGCCGGCCAGCAGCCCCGCCAGCGTGGTCCCCGCCCCGTACCCCACCGCATTCACCGCGAGATCCAGGCCCGGCACGCCCTTCCAGCGCGTCGCGGGGTGCGAGTACGCGACCGACAGCAGCACGCAGGCGGCGGTCACCGCCGCGAAGCGCGGCGACACCAGCAGCGCGGGGACCAGGCCCGCGGTCATCAGCAGCAGGGCGAACGCCGCCAGCCGGGGCGGCGGCGGCGGCGGCGCGCGCAGGTAGGCGACGTCGTCCACGTCGCGGTCGTGGGCGCTGTTGAAGGCCAGGGTCCCGCCGTTGAGGCAGAGGACCCAGGACAGCCAGGCCCAGAGCAGGATGTCCGCCTGCACGGTCGACGCGGCGGCCGGATCCGGCGGCGCCCGGCGCGGGACGATCGCGTCGTGGAGCGCCGGGGCGGCGAGCAGCCCGACCGCGAGCTGCGCGGTCAGGATGGGCCACTGGCGGGGGCGCAGGAAGAGCAGGTGGTCGCAGGACGGGCCCAGCAGCCTACGCCCGAGTCGCCGCGCGCGCGTCATGATCCGCCTCCCTCGCCGCCGTCGCCAGGCGCAGCTGCGCCGCGAACCACGCGGGGTCGAACGAGGCGTTGACGCACTGGCGCTCCATGCCGGTCAGCGGCGCGAGCAGGGCCGGGATCTCCGGCACGCTGCGCAGGGCCTTGACCAGGCGGTCCTCGCAGGCGGTGGCGATGATCAGGTCGGGGCGGCGCTCGCGGGCCAGGGCGAAGGCGACGTGGCTGCGGAAGGCGACCAGCGCCTCGACCCGGTGCCGGTCGGCGATGCGCGCCAGCTCGCCGAGGTCGCAGCTGTCGCAGCCGAGGCAGGCGGACAGCGAGCCGCCGTTGTCGATCCTGCAGCAGCCCCGTCTGACGCAGCGCGGCAGGATCAGCAGCACGGTCGCGGCGCCGTGGAGCGCGAGGTGGCGCTCGACGCGGCGGTTGTTGCCCGCCACGAGGCGGCGGACCAGGGGCTCGTCCGACCGGCCGGTCCGCGTCAGCAGGGAGCGGGCCGCCGCCACGGCCAGCACGTAGACGCGGCGACGCCAGGGGGAGCGATAGGGGGCGGCGCTCAACGCGGACTCCCGGCGGCCAGCCAGGCGCGGCGCAGGTGGAAGGCCAGCACGCCGAAGCTCACGGCGACGTTCAGGGACTTCTTCGCGCCGGACATCGGGATCTCCACGCAGGCGTCGACGGCCGCCAGCGTCGCGGGTCCGACGCCCTGGACCTCGTGGCCGACGACGAAGCAGACCGGGAAGCGGTACGGGAATTCGTCGAAGGGCGCGGCGTCGGGCGCCTGTTCCAGGGCCACGACCTGGACGCCGCGCGCCCGCAGGTCGGCGACGGCGGCGGCCGGATCCTGCCGGTAGGCCCAGGGGACGGTCTCGGTGGCGCCGAGCGCCGTCTTCTCGATGTCGGGGCGCGGGGGGGTGGCGGTCATCCCGCACAGGTAGAGCCCGCCGAGGTTGGCGGCGTCGGCGGTGCGGAACATCGAGCCCACGTTGCCGGCGCTGCGGATGCCGTCGAGCAGGGCGGACACGGGCATCCGGTCCCGCAGGACCAGCGAGGCGCGGTCCAGCCGGTCGGCGGGTCGGGCGAAGGGGTCGTCGCTGAAGCGCATGAGGGGTCCCCGGGGGCCTTGGGTCCGCTGGGGCCGTCCGGCGGCCCGTTGCCGGGCATGATGCGGAAGTTTCGCCTTTCTGGCAACAGCGGGTTAAACCGCGGCCGCCGCCGGCCGATAGCATCGTCGAGGGAGCGCCGGGAGCGAAGGAGCGGCTTGAACCATCATCACGATCAGGTGCGGCCCGCAAATGAAACGTAAAACCGTCACGTTGTGCATGATCGCCAAGGACGAGGAAGCGACCATCGGGCAGACCATCAAGTCCGCCCTGGCGGTGGTCGACGAGATCGTCGTCGGCGACACCGGCTCGTCCGACAACACGCGCCTGATCGCCGAGGGCTACGGGGCCCGCGTGGTCGACGTGCCGTGGGACGACGACTTCGCCGCGGCGCGCAACGCCGTGCTGGCCGAGGCCCGCTGCGATTGGATCCTGGTGCTGGATGCCGACGAGCGCCTGCAGCCGGTGCGCCCGGTCGAGCTGCAGCGCCTGCTGTCGGAGCCCGAAGCCGCCGGCTACCGGGTGGCGGTCCTCGCCGGCGGGCAGGAGCGCGGCGAGGAAACGGCGACCCAGGTGCGGCTGTTCCGCAACCATCCCTACGTGCGCTACTGCTACCCGGTCCACGAGACGGTGGAGATCGCCCTGGAGAACTGGGCGACCGCCCGCGGGCTCGCGATCCGGGGCTCCCAACTCGCCCTGATCCACGACGGCGGCGCCGACCGGGCCGCGACTCGCGGCGAGCGCAACCGCCGGCTGCTGCGCGAGGCCTCCCGCGAGTACCCCTACGAGCCCTACTTCGCCTACTGCCTGGCGACCGAGACCCTGACGCGCCTCGAGGACGAGGTGCTGCCGGTCGCGGGCCTGGGCAAGACCGTGCGGCAACTGGAGCGGGCGTGGGGGACGGTGCGCGGCATGGCGCCGGCGGCCGCCGCGGCGCTGGCCTACGGGCCCGACCTCGTGGGCCTGCTCAGCGCCGCGCAGATCGCGCAGCTGGAGACCGCCGCCGCGCTCGATGTCGTGCGCGACGCGATGGAGATCTACCCCGACCGCCCCGAGCTGCGCTTCCGCCGCGCCGTGGCGGCCGTCCGCCACCTGGCCCGCGGCGACGACGCGGGCCTCACCCTGGTCGCGGCCTCCAGCCTGCGCAAGCTGGCGACGCGCGATCTCGAGGCCTGCCTGGCCTCGGCCGGCGCGGCGCCGGACGCGGATGAACGCTGGCGCGACCTGTACCCGTGGCGTTACCTTGGCCTGCTGGACCTGCTCGACGGGAACCCCGACGAGGCGGAGCGCCGCTTCGACCGGGCCCTGGACCTGGCCCCGCTCTACTCCCACGCCTGGCTCGGCAAGGCCGAGTGCGACCGGCTGCGGGGGGAGGGCCGGCGGGCCCTGGGCTACTACCTGCGGGCGGTCACCACCGACGAACGGAACCTGTCGGCCTGGCTCAGGGGCGGGCAGGTCCTGGAGGAACTGGGTTTCCGCGACAACGCCAAGAGCTGGCGCGCGAAGATCGAGACCCTCTTCCCCGAATTCGTCGGCCTGCGCGACGCGAGCGACTGGCTGGACGAGATGCTCCCGCGCCGCCTGCAGACCACCTAGGCGCCCCGGAGAAACGATGACCCACCACCACGTCACGGCCGAACCGGAAGCCGACGGCCTGCGCGGCGATCCGCCGCCGCGCCACCTGCGCGTCCACACGCACCGCAACCTGCGCCTGGCCTCGATCGCGGCCATCGGCTTCGACATGGACCACACGCTCGCCCTCTACGACCCCCACGTCTTCGAGCAGCTCTGCTTCGAGATGGCCGTCGCGCTGCTCGTCGAGGCCAAGGGGTACCCCGAGAGCCTGCGCGAGGTGGCGTACGACCGCACCGCCGTCACCCGTGGCCTGATCGTCGATCGCCGCCTGGGCAACCTGGTCAAGGTGGACGCCTACGGCTACGTGGCGCGTGTCCGCCACGGCGGGCGGCTGCTGTCGAAGGTCGAGCGGCGGGAGGCCTACAAGCGGGGCCGCATCCGGCTGAGCCCGAACCGCTACCGCATCGTCGACACGCTGTTCGACCTGCCGGAGGGCTCGCTCTACTCGGCGCTGGTGGCCCTGAAGGACGGGCAGCCCGGGCTGCTGCGCCCGAGCTACAAGACGCTGTTCGACGACATCCGCGACGCCATCGACACCATCCACCGCGACGGCTCGCTGAAGCGCCGCATCATGGCCGACCTGCCCCGCTACTTCGTGCGCGACCCCCTGCTGGCGCCGACGCTGCGCCGCTTCCGCGAGGCGGGCAAGAAGCTGTTCCTGCTCACGAACTCCGAGCCCGACTACACCGGCGCCGTCATGAACTACATCCTCGGCGGCGAGGAAGGCCCCTGGGACGACCTCTTCGACCTGGTCATCTGCACCGCGCGCAAGCCGGGCTTCTTCCTGCCCAAGGGCAAGGGCGAGCGCGTCCCGGTCGACACGGTGCCGTTCCTGCCGAACCGCCGCGGGCAGTGCTTCACCGGGGGCGACGCGTTCTACCTGGAGTCCAAGCTCGGCGCGATCGGCGACGCGATCCTCTACTTCGGCGATCACACCTACGGCGACATCCTGCGCAGCAAGAAGTCGGTCGGCTGGCGCACCGCCATGATCGTGCCGGAGGTGGAGGAGGAGATCCTCGCGTCGGAGCCGCTGCGCGGGGCGATGGACGGCCTCGAGGAGATCGAGGACTCGCTGGAGGACCTGGGTCTGGAACGCGACCACCTGCTGTCGCTGCCCGACCACGACCCCGTGGTCGTGCAGGAGCTGCAGGAGCGCATCCAGGCCAGCCTGGGACGGCGGGCCCAGCTGCAGAAGCGGATCGCCGCGGTCTACAACCCCTGGTGGGGCTCGATCTTCCGCGAGGGGCGGGCGGTCAGCCGCTTCGGCGCCCAGATCCGCGACGTCGCCTGCGTCTACACCAGCCGCGTCAGCAACCTGTCGCGCTACCCGGTGCAGAAGTTCTTCTCGAGCACGGGCGAGCGGATGCCGCACGAGTGACGCGGGCCGCCGCTACTTCCAGTGTTCGCTCAGGAACTGGTCGACCTCGGGGATGCCGCCCTGGTACACGAGGTAGCCGTTGTAGGGCTCCCGCTCGGTGATGTCGCGCGCGATCGGGGTCAGCATGATGCGGGCGACCTCGGCGGGGTCCTGCGTCTGGCCCAGCGCCCAGCCCAGCTTCATGTAGGCCACCTCGGGCAGCATGTTGGCCGCGGGCACGACGCCCAGCTCCATGATCTCGCGCCCGGTCTCGTACACGTACATCTGCACGAAGCCCCAGAGCGTCTGCACGGTCATGAACATCGAGACGCCCGCCCGGTGGGCCCGCTCCAGCGCGGGGTACAGGGGGCGGTTGACGTGGCCCAGCCCCGTGCCCGCGATGATGATCCCCTTGTAGCCGTGGTCGACCAGGCTGTCGATGACGTCCGGCTTCATGCCCGGGTAGTAGTAGACCAGCGAGACCCGGTCGTCGAAGACGGCCTTGATCGAGACGTCGCGGTCGGCGCGGCGGCGGCGGTAGTCGTTGCGGAACGGCGTGACGCCGCCCTGGTCGACCTTGCCCAGGGGGATGTCGCTCAGGGTGCGGAAGGTCGAGCGGTACGACGAGTGCATCTTGCGCACGCGGGTGCCCTGGTGCAGCAGGCCGTACTGGTCGCTCGTGGGGCCGAACATGCAGACCATCACCTCGGCGAGGTCGCTGGTCGCGGCCGTGCGCGTGGCGTTCATGAGGTTGATGGCGGCGTCGGAGCTGGGCCGGTCGCTCGAACGCTGGCTGCCGACCATGACGATCGGCACCGGCGGGTCCTGGACCATGAAGGAGAGGATGGCCGCGGTGTGGTGCATGGTGTCGGTGCCGTGGCCCACCACGATGCCGTCGACGCCGGTGGCGATCTCGCGCCCGATGGCCTCGGCCAGGCCGATCCACTGCTCGGGGCCCATGTTCTCGCTGAACACGCCGTAGAGCTTCTCGGTCTCCAGGTTGCAGACGTCCGCCAGCTCGGGCACCGAGCCGTACAGCTCGCCGGGCGAGAAGGCGGGGATCACGGCGCCGGTGCGGTAGTCCAGTCGCGAGGCGATCGTGCCGCCGGTGCCCAGCAGCTTGACGCGGGGCTTGCCCTCGGAGTAGGGGAAGGCCTTCTCCGGGATCTTGTAGTTGGCGACCTTGCGCCCGTGGACCGTGATCTCCTGCACGCCGCCGACGTGCAGGCCGATGTTGTAGCCGGTCGACATCTTCAGCACGACGTGCTCCGGGTCGGCCATCTCGTTGCGCGGCAGGATGAGCCCGCGGAACTCGCCGCGGTCGGTGCGGACGGTGACGTCGCTCCACACCAGCGCCTCGAACCGCCGGAGCACCGACAGCGCGGGGTCGCGGTAGCCCTTGTAGTCCTCGCCGGCGTTCACGCTCACGACGTCGCCTCCTCGGCCCAGGCGGCCGCCTGGCGTCCCGACACCCGGCCGCGCAGGGCGGGCATCACCCGACCCATGACCGTGCGCAGCCGCGGCCCGCCGTCCGCCGGCAGGACCGCCGGCAGCTCCTGCACGGCCGCCGCGAAGGCCGCGTCGAAGGCCGCGCGGGCCGCCGCCGGCGGCAGCGCGTCCGCCGGCTCGCCGTCCGACCACCAGATCCCCTCTGGCAGCACGCGGCCGGCGCGCAGCCCGTCCAGGACGCGCTCCCACCAGTCGCCCGCCGCGGCCAGGCTCGACGGCCGCGGCAGGTCGCGGTCCAGCAGCAGCGAAGCCAGGCCGGTCGCGGTCAGCGGGCCGTCGCCGAGCCGCGGCTGCAGGTGCGCGTAGAGCGCGTACGCCGGGTGCCGGGCCAGCCGGTCGGCCAGGTCCTCGCCGACCCCGTCGCGCCGCAGCCGTTCGCGGCGCTCCCAGGGCGGCGGCGGCAGGTCGGTCGCGAGGCGCGCCAGCCGTTCCGCGCCCAGCACCACCGGCGGCAGGTCGGTGTCGGGGTACATGCGGCTGGGGCCGGGCAGGACGCGTTCGAAGCCGGTGGTGTCGTCGTCCAGGGCCTGGCGGGTCTCCTCGGGCACGCCCTCGCAGGCCTCGCGGGCCCGCAGCAGGATCTCGCCCGCCGCGGTGCGCGCGTCCCGCTCGTCGCCCCAGACCACCATGATCGGCGTGTCGCGCCCGACGCCGCAGGCGCGCTCGATGCGGCCCCACTCGGCCGACGAGAGCGTCGGGACCTCGCTCGTCGAGCAGATGACGTTCGGCAGCGCGTCGATGCAGGCGACCACGCGCACGCGGTCGGAGAATTCCTTCAGGAAGCGGGTGTGGGGCTGGGTCGGCGTGGAGACGAGCCCCTCGAAGCCCGGCAGCGGCACGGCCACGACGCGGGCGCCGCCGGCGATCGCGTCGCGCAGGTAGCCGCCCTCGGCGGCGTGGACGACGGACGTGACGTCGCGCGAGGCGTCGGCCAGCGAGGCCGCGGTGACGCCGCGCCCGCGCAGGACGTCGCGGATGGCCAGCAGGCTGCGCTGGCGCAGGGCCTCGTTGTGGACCAGCCGCGGGATGCGCTTGATGCTCGGGACGCCCTTGATCTCGACGCGGGAGCCGCCGCGGATGCTCACGTTCACGTCCTGCCGCGCCGCGCCGACTCCCGTGCGCACCAGGCCGCTGGCCCGCGCCAGGCGGCGCAGCGCGTCGCAGACGGCGGCCACGTCCCAGGGTGTGTGCATGTCGGGGTCGGTGACCGTCTCGATCAGGGGCATGCCGAGGCGGTCGGTGCGGTAGACGCGGGAGTGCCCGTGGTCGCTGACCTCGCGGCAGGAATCCTCCTCGATGGACAGCTGGCGGATCCCGATGCGCCGGTCGCGGTGGGGGATGGCGCCCTGGACGCCGATGATCGCCGTGCGCTGGAAGCCCGTGGGGATGCTGCCGTCCAGGTACTGCTTGCGGGCGATGTGGATCTCGTCGACCACCTGCAGGCCGAGCATGAGCGAGACCCGCACCGCGATGTCCAGCGCCTCGGGGTTCATCTCGAAGGGCGGGGCGTCGTCCATCTCGTAGGTGCAGACCGTCTCGTCGTTCAGCAGGTAGGTGATGTTCTTGCGGGTCTTGAACTCCATCAGCGCAGTGCCGTCGTAGTCCCCCATCTCGCTGAGGGTCGGGCGCATGTGGCGCAGGATCTCCGCGTGGTGCCCGGTGGCGTACCTGCCGGCGGGACAGCGGCAGAAGAGCTTCTTCGAGGTCTGCAGCTGCTGGTGCACTTCGAGCCCGGACATCAGCCCGAGCGACCGGTACTCGTCCTCGCCCCAGGCTCCCAGGACGGGCAGCGGGGCGCCCTGCAGGGGATCGTAGCGGGAGACGTCGTTCATGCGCGACCTGTGCGGCTGGAGTGATGGAACCTGCGGCGCGGGACCAATATAGGGGGCGCCAGGCAGGGGGCCAACGTTGTTTTCCCTTCGGCAGGCCGGTTGTGAAATCTCGTCAACCTGCATCTTGACGCGTGTCCCGGGGCGGGAGTAGATTGGTCCTGTCAAAGACCTAACAAGAACGGTCGTGTCCGTGGCGGGGCTGCGGAGCGACCGGCGAAGGGAGATCCAGGTGAGGGTCGTCAACAACAAGGGCAAGAAGTTCCGCGTCCCGGACGCCACCATCCTGCGCCTGCCCCTGTACCTGGACAAGCTCATCCTGCTGCAGCAGGCGGGCGTCAAGGAAGTCTCGTCGCGACAACTCGCGACCTCGCTGGACATCAAGGCCAGCCAATTGCGGCACGATTTCCACTACTTCGGCGGTTTCAGCAAGCCGGGACGCCCCTACCAGGTGGACAAGCTGGTGCCGGCTCTCGAGGAGATCATCGGGGTCGACGTCCCGGTGCCCATGATCATCGTGGGTGCCGGCCATCTCGGCCAGGGCCTGGCCAACTACCGCAATTTCGAACGGTTGGGCTTCCCCCTGCGCGGGATCTTCGACGTGGACCCGAAGCTGGTGGGCCTGGAGATCCGGGGCGTGCCGATCCGGCCGCTGTCGGAGATGCCCGGGTTCGTGAAGGAGCACGGCATCAAGGTCGGCGTGCTGACCGTGCCGGTGAACGTCGCCCAGGACGTCGCCAACCAGCTGGTCGCCGCCGGCGTGGTCGGCGTCTGGAACTTCACCCCGACCGATATCCGCACCCCGCCGCAGGTCATCGTGCGCAACGAGCGCCTCGCGGTGGGGCTGATGTGCCTGAGCTTCAAGACCAAGCGCATCGGCCAGGACGAAGAGCTCAGGCAGGACTAGCCGCCGCCGCTCACCAGCGGACCAGGTTGGCGCCCCAGGTGAACCCCGAGCCGAACGCCACCAGCACCAGCAGGTCGCCGCGGGCGAGCCTGCCCTCCCGCACCGCCTCGCTCAGCGCGATGGGGATCGACGCCGCCGTCGTGTTGCCGTAGCGCTGGATGTTGCTGAAGACCTGCTCCGGCGCCAGTTCGAAGCGCTTGGTCACCGCCTCGGTGATGCGCAGGTTGGCCTGGTGGGGGATGACCAGCCTGACGTCCTGCTTCGCGACCCCTCCCGCGTCGAGCACCTCCTGGATCGCCTCGCAGAAGCGCCGCACGGCGTGCGTGTAGACGGCGCGCCCGTTCATGTGCGGGTAGTGGCGGCCCTCGGCGATCTGCGCAGCCGTGATGCGGCCGGGCTGGCTGCCCGACGGCAGTTCGCACCACAGCTCGCGGGCGAATTCCCCCTGGCTGTGCAGGACGCTGGCCAGCACGTCGCCCCCGCCTTCGCCGGCGCGCAGGACGACGGCGCCGGCCCCGTCGCCGAACAGCACGGCGATGTCGCGGCCGCGGTCGGAGATGTCCAGCGAGGTGGAGTGGATCTCCGTGCCGACGACCAGCACGGTGCGCGCGAGCCCGGCCTTGATGTGGGCCGCGGCCGTGGCCAGGCCGTAGATGAAGCCGGTGCACTGGTTGCGGATGTCCATGGCGCCGACCGTGCGCGCGCCCAGCGTTTGCTGCAGCAGGACGCCGTTGCCGGGGAAGAAGCAGTCGGGGTTGAGGGTCGCGCAGATGATCAGGTCGAGCTCCTCGGCCGCGAGGCCCGCGTCCTGCAGCGCCATGCGCGCGGCGCCGGCGGCGAGGTCGTCGAGCGTCGTGCCGGGGGAGATCCAGCGCCGCTCGCGGATCCCCGTGCGCTCGACGATCCACTCGTCGCTGGTGTCCATCCACTGCATGAGGTCGCGGTTGGTCACGACGCGCTCGGGGACGCAGTGCCCCGTCCCGATCACCATGGCGCAGGTCACATCCGGCCTCCCGATTCAGCGGTGCGCGAGCTTGTCAACGGCTCGTGATCTTGAGGTCCCGGCCCAGGACGGCCGTGTGGGCGGCGGCCCAGGCGGTCGCCTCGGCTTCGGTGCGGAACCAGGCCACCCGGACGCGCGTGAGCGAGGCGCCGCCGGCCGTCTTGACGGTCTCGGTCTCGATGCGGTGCCCGGCCCGACGCAGCCGGGTCGCCAGCTCCTCGGCGTTGGCCGGCTGGCCGAAGGCGCCGAGCTGGATCGCCCAGGTCCCGGAGGCGCCCGGCGGCACCACCGCCGTGCCGGCGGCCGCGGTCGCCGGCGAGGTGCCGCCCGCCTGGCCGTCGTCCGCCTCGTCACCGGTTGCCCCTGCGGTCGTGCCCGCGCTGGCCTCGACGGTCGCCGCCGTCCGACCGCCGGGCGACTCCGGCACCACGGCGGGTGCTTCCCGCGCCAGATCGACGTCGCCGCTGACGGGCCGCTGCGGGTCGTAGGGGAGGCCCGGCGAATCGGTGGTGACGACCGAGGTCTGCTCGCCCACCGGCGGGGGCAGCTCGAAGCCGCCGCGCGGCCAGAAGACGAAGGCCAGCATGGCCACCAGCGCCACCGCCACCGCGGCCAGCAGGCCGCGGCCGCTGCGGCCGCCGCGACGGCGCACGCCGGTCACCGGCGCCGGCGCGCGCCAGTCCTCGCCGGCGTCCGCTGCGTCGTCGAGGGGCGGGCCGGCGAAGGACGAGTCGGCGACGCGCCCGGCCCGCGCCTCGGCCGCGTGATCGTCGGCCCGGTTGAGGAACTCCAGGTCCCCGTCGTCCTCTTCGTCGTCGCGGCGCCGGTCGTCGAACATCGCGCGTCCTCCGGTCGTTCGGGAATCGGGCAGGTCGCGAGTATAGGCGGGGGAGGGCGGCCCGCACAAGCGGGGAACGGGCTTCGGGGAACGGACCCCGACCCGCGCGACGCGCGCTTGCGCCGCCGCCGCGTGCCGCCTATGATCGCGCGGGGAGGAACGCATGAGCCGCCAACCGCGCCGACGTCGCCGGGCCGAGGCCTTCATCTTCGACCTCGACGGCACCCTGGTCGACTCGGGACGCGATCTGACCGTCTCGACCAACCACGTGCGCGTGCGCTTCGGGCTGCCGGAACTCCCGGAACGGGTCGTCGTGTCCTACGTGGGCGACGGCGTGGGCAAGCTCGTCGAGCGCGCGCTCGACGACCTGGGCGGCCCGTCCGCCGCCGACCGCGTCGCCGAGGGCCTCGCGATCTTCCTCGACCACCACGACCGCCACTGCCTGGACCACAGCCGCCTCTACCCGGGCGTGCTGGAGACGTTGCGCCGTTTCTCCGGCTTCCCGCTCATGGTCGCCACCAACAAGTCCCGCCGCTTCGCCGAGAAGGTGCTGGCGGGCCTGCACGTCGACGGCGCCTTCCGGCGCGTGGTGTGCGGCGACGACGTGGCGCGCCGCAAGCCCGACCCCGAGGCGCTGGCGCTCTGCCTGGCCGGCCTGGACGTCGCGCCGGGCGACACGGTCATGGTCGGGGACGGGACCAACGACGTGCTGGCGGCGCGCGCCCTGGGCTGCACCGCCGTCGGCTGCGCGTTCGGCCTCACCGCGCGGGCCCGCCTGCTCGCCGCCGGCCCGGACCTCCTGCTGGAATCCTTCGCCGAACTCACCGACCACTTCGCGGCCCGGCCCGTGCCCGCACCCCGGAAGGCCCGCCCATGAACCGTCCCCCCGCCCTGACGCCTTGGCCGCTGCGCGACCTGCTCGGGCGCGCCGTCGTCGAACTGGACGCCCGCGGCGCGATCTTCGACCTGCCGACCGGCAAGTGGCACCGGCCGCCCGACGGCGTCGACCTCGCCGACACGGTCGGCGGCCACGCCGTCGGCACGCCCCTGGGACCGGCCGCTGGCCCGCACACGCAACTGGCGCAGAACCTGGCCCTGGGCTGGCTGGCCGGGGCGCGCACGCTGGAACTGAAGACCGTCCAGGTCCTCGACGAGCTGGAGATCCCGCGCCCCTGCATCGACATGGCCGCCGAAGGCTACAACGTCGAGTGGAGCCAGGAGCTGCGCCTGGACGAATCCCTGCGCGAGTACGCCAAGGCCGCGCTGCTGATCGCGGTCCTGCGTGCCTGGGAACCGGTGCGCGCGGCGATGGGCGAGCCCGGCGGGCACGTCTTCGAGCTGTCCTGCGGCTACGACCTCGCCGGCGTGCGCAGCGCGCCGATGGCCGCGTTCCTGGATCGTCTCGGCGATGCGGGCGCGGTGGTGGACGCGCAGCGTCGCGAGGTGCCGCGCGCGCTGGCCGCCCTGCGCGACGTCGAGGTGCCGGCGCGCCTGTGCACCGGCGCCACCCTGAGCACCTTCCACGGCTGCCCGCCGGGGGAGATCGAGGACATCGTCCGCCACCTGATGACCCGCCACGGCCTGGACGTCACGGTGAAGCTGAACCCCACGCTGCTGGGCCCCGACGCGGTGGCGGCGATCCTGCACGACCGGCTCGGCTACCGCGACACGGCCCTGGTGCCGCAGGCCTTCGCCGAAGACCTGGCCATGGACCGCGCCCTGGAACTCGTCGACGGCCTGGCGGATTTCGCCCGCGCGCAGGGGAGGCGCTTCGGCGTCAAGCTCACCAACACCCTGGTCGTGGCCAACGGCCGCGGCCGTCTGCCGGGCGAGCAGGCCTACCTGTCGGGGGCGCCGCTGCACGTGCTGGCCGCGACCCTGCTCGCGGAGCTCGACGCCCGCCTGCCCGGCCGCCTGGCCCTGGCCGGCCGGCCCGGGGGCGAGGTGCCGGTGTCGTTCTCGGCCGGGATCGAGCGCGGCAACGCGGCCGAGGCCGTGGCGCTCGGACTGGCGCCGGTGACCGTCTGCAGCGACCTGCTGAAGCCCGGCGGCTACGGCCGCCTGTCCGGGATGCTGCGCCGCCTCGCCGAGGAGATGCGCTCCGCCGGCTGCGCCGACCTGGCGGCGTGGCGGGCGCGGGCCGCCGCTGCGGCGGACGATGCGGGGTTCGCCTCGGCCGCGGCGGCCTACGCCGCTCGGCTGGCGACGCCCGCCGGCGCGGCGCCCTACGCCGCGGCCGCCGTGCGCGCGCCGCTGAAGAGCACCGGCCGCAAGCTGGACCTGTTCGACTGCACGAGCTGCCACCTCTGCGTCACGGTCTGCCCGAACGACGCGATGATCCGCCTGGCCCGCCCCGCGGAGCACGAGGAACGCCTGGCCAAGCGCTGGCAATACCTCTGCCTGGCCGACCTGTGCAACGACTGCGGCAACTGCGCGACCTTCTGCCCCGACGACGGGGCGCCCCACCGGTCGAAGCCGCGCCTGCATCTGGCCGGGCGGGGAGCCGCGGCCGCCGATTCCGATTATCGTGTCGCACGCGCCGGCGGCGTCTGGACGGCGGACGGCGCGCGCGAGGCCGCGCTGGTCGCCGCCCTGCTGCGCGACCTGCCCCTGCCGGCCGCGGACCCGGAACCAGAGGAAGCGTCATGACCGCAAGCCGACCCCTGTTCACGCCGTTCCACCGCGCCGAGGAGACGATCCGCATCACGCCCGCGCTCGCCCGCGACGGCGGCCTGCTCGCCTGGGCCCGCGACTTCCAGCTCGGCACCGCGGGGTACCGCGACCTGCTGGACCCGGGCGACCTGCACAACACCGAAGTCCCGTTCAACAGCCTGAACGTGGCGGTCATGCTGGCCGCCCGCGCCCAGCTGGCGCTGGAGGAGGGCCTGGCCCATCTGCACGTGGGCGGGGAGGTGCGCCCCCACACGCAGGAGTTCATCGACCTGGCGGCCCGCCTCTATGCCGCCTGCGGGATCTGTGTCCATCTGCGGCCTGAAGGCTGCCGTACCACGCCGATCTGGCTGTCGTCCTTCGGGGTGAACCACGAGGAGCTGGACGGGGGCGAGAATTTCACCGCTTCGCACAGCCAGAGCTACAAGGGCGGCTGGAAGCCCATGGACGAGTCGGGCATGCAGCTGCTGGAGATGGCGGGCCGCATCGCCGACCGCGTGCGCCTGCTGGCCGAACGGGCGGCCGAGGATGGCCTCGAGATCCCGCTCGCGGCAGCGGACGACCCGCTGATCGTGCGCGACTTCGACCCCGTCGCCGCCTACGCGGACTCGCTGCGGGCCATCGTGCCCGCGGACATGCTGGACGGGATCGCGGCGGCCGCCGCGCGCGGCTTCCGCACGGCGATCTGCACCGAAGGCGGCAGCATGGGCGCCGCCGCGCGCCGCGTCTTCGCCGAGCTGGGCGTGGGCGTCGACGGGGACGGGCCCGTCTTCTTCACCCACGAGGCGGAGTCGAGCGACTACCACGGCATCGGGATCCTGGACGGCGTGAACCACGGCGTCGACCCCGGCAAGTGGCAGGTCTACAAGCACGTCGGCGCGCAGGACCTGCTGCGCGAGCGGCGCGCCGACCTGGTGTTCATCTGGGATCCCGACGGCGACCGCTTCAACATGGTCACCGCGGCTCCCGCCGCGCTGGCCGACAGGGCCCGTGCGGCCGGGCTCGAGGTCGACCCGCTCGACGACGCGCGCGTGCTGGTCTTCTTCAAGCCCAACCAGATCTACTTCATGCTCGCCGCGGCGCGCCTCGAGGCGCTGCACGCCGCCGGCACCCTCGGCGACGACGACTGGATCTTGGCCACCAGCTGGCCGACCAGCCGCAGCATCGGCGAACTGGCCGGGGCCTTCGACCGCCTGCACGGCACCCGCCTGCACACCTTCCGCGTGCCGGTCGGCTTCAAGCACTTCGGGAGCCTGGTCGCCGACCTGGAGGACCAGGTGCTCGGGTCCGATCCCGACGACCCCGGCCTGACCACCCGCGCCGTGGACGCGACCGGGACCGAAACGGTGTTCGGCCCGCGCCCGCGCCTGCTGATCATGGCCGAGGAGAGCGGCGGCGCCGCGCTGGGACCCGACGACTGGATGCTGTCGCGCGACGAGGAGCGCGCGACCCTGGCGATCAAGGAGAAGGACGGCCTGCAGATCGGGCTCGTCGCGCTGGGCCTCGGGGCGCGCCTGTTCACCGAGGGGAGCAGCTTCGCCGCCTTCCATCTGGACCGCCTCGACGCCTACGGCATCGTGCACCGCTTCTACGAGCGGCGCGACGTCACCCTGTTCGACGAGTCGCTGCGCGGCGAGGCCCGCGAGCAGGCCCGCGCCGAGGGCAACCGGCGCAAGGCGGCCGTCGTGGCCTTCTTCGCCGCGCTGGAGGGGCTCGCGCCGGCGGCGGTGGCCGCGGCCCTGCGCGAACGCCTGCCGGCGGGCTGCGGCCTGCCGTCGGTCGTACGCTGCTTCCGCGCCGGCGACGGCACGCTGATCGAGTTCGAGGGCTGCTGGTTCGAGCTGCGGGCCAGCGGTACCGACGCCGTGCTGCGCTACTACTTCGAGGGCGGCGACGCGGAGCGCGTCGGCGAGCTGAACGCGGCCCTGATCGGCCTGGACCTGGACTGAAGGGGGTTGCCGTGGGCGGGAAGGGCTACGACACGTTGACGGTCTACAGCGCCACCTGGTGTCCCGACTGCCGCGTCGCCAAGCGGTTCCTGGACGAGCACGGCGTGGTCTACGACACGGTGGAGATCGACCGCGACGAGGACGCCGCCCGCCTGCTGGAGGCGAGGACCGGCAAGCGGGGGATCCCGTACTTCGTCCTGGACGGGGAGCGCTGGGTGCGCGCCTACGTCCCGCGCCAGGGGTTCGACCGCGAGGGCATGGCCGCCCTGCTCGGGCTGTAGCCGCGCGGGGGGTGGCAGTCCCGCGCGGCCCGTGCTAGCATGCCGGCGCCGGGCGATCGCCCGTCCGGCCCACGCGACTCACCGCCGGCAAGAGGAGGATCCATGCGCGGCACGAAGAACGTCCTCGTGGTGGGGACCGGTACCATCGGCGAGCCCCTGATCGGGTTGCTGAGCCACTTCAAGGACCAGCTGGGCATCGACGACGTGCTCTTCCACAAGAACACGCCGCTGGTCACCGACCGCAGCAAGGTCAAGGACCTGATCCGGCGCGGTGCGCGCATCGTCTCCAACCGGGAACACGTCGCGGGCTTCAAGGACATCGGCATCCAGGTCGACACGACGTTCGAGGACGCGCTGGAAGCCGCCCGGGTCGTCATCGACTGCACGCCGATGGGCAACGACATGAAGGAGAAGTGGTACCGCTCCTACGAGGGCTCGACCGAGCTGTTCGTCGCCCAGGGCAGCGAGTTCGGCTTCGGCAAGCAGTACGCGCGCGGGATCAACGACGAGGTGCTCGACCACGCGACGGACAAGTACCTGCAGGTGGTCAGCTGCAACACCCACAACCTGTCGCTGATCATCAAGATGCTCGGGCTCGGCGACGAGGGCCCCGACAACCTGGTGCAGGGGCGTTTCGTCTGCATCCGCCGCGCCAACGACATCAGCCAGGACGGCAAGTTCGTGCCGAGCCCCGAGATCGGCTCGCACGGCGACGCCGCTTTCGGCACCCACCACGCCCGCGACGCCTGGCACCTGTTCAACACCATGGGCTACGACCTGAAGCTGTTCTCCTCGGCCCTCAAGCTCAACACCAACCTGATGCACACCCTGCAGTTCCACCTGACGGTGCGCAAGCCCGTGACCCACGCCGAGCTGATGCAGCGGTGCGAGGCCAACGACCGCGTGGCGATGACCCACAAGAAGACGGCCAACTCGATCTTCTCGTTCGGGCGCGACCACGGCTTCTACGGCCGCATCCTCAACCAGACCGTGATCCCCTACAACGGGATCCACGTCTCGCAGGACGGCCGCGAGATCACCGGCTTCTGTTTCACCCCCCAGGACGGCAACAGCCTGCTGAGCTCGGTCGCCGCCACCGTCTGGGCGCTGTACCCGGATACCTACGACAAGATCATCCAGTGCCTGCGGCCCTACTTCTTCGACGAGGTGTAGACGTCGGCGTCACGGCGGCCCGAATGAACACGGCGCCCGGTCGCGAGACCGGGCGCCGTCGTCCGCAAGGCCGCCCGCGATCTAGTCGGCGGGCGTCGGCGCGAGGCGCGCCATCAGGTCGCGGTAGGTCTGCTGGGCCGGCAGCTTGGCGTCGGCGCGGGCCAGCAGGGGCTGCACCTTCGTCAGGGCCTGGCCCGCGAGGCCGGTGTCGCCCAGTTCCACGGCGGCCTGCGCCAGCAGCAGCAGGGGCCGGATGCGCGCCGGGTTGGTCTCGAGGATCCGCTTCGCGTTCTCCAGGGCCGGACCCGGCCGCCCGGCGGCGAGGTAGCTCTCGCCCTGCCGCCACAGGAACCACCAGCGCTCGTGCGCGGGGCGGGCGCGGCTGGAGTCGAGCATCAGCTGCCACTCGTCGATCGCCTTCTCGTGGTCGCCGTCCCGGGTCGCCAGCATGGCCCGCAGCTGGTGCTCCAGGCTGTCGATCTGGTCGCGGTAGGCCTTGAAGGCGAAGTCGTCGCTGCGGCGGGCCTCGGCGAAGAAGCCGGCGGCGACGGCTTCCGCCTCGGCGCGGCGGCCCTCCATGGCCAGCTGGATCGCCCGGTAGAAGCCGACCAGGAAGGCGTCCGGGTACTTCGACTGGTAGGCGACCATGGTGCGCAGGGCCTCGTCGTAGAGCTCGTGGGTGTAGTACATGCGGATGAGCGTCTCGTCGAGCTCGCGCTCCTGCGGCAGGCCGGCCAGCGCGGCGCGGACGCTCTCGAGGACCTTCTCGCCCTGGGCGATCATGCCCTGCTCGAGGTACAGCTCGCCCAGGTTGATCTGCGAGTAGTGGAAGTCGTCCTGGGCCTTCAGGGCGGCCGCGAACTCGAGTTCGGCCTCCGCGTAGTCGCCCTTCCAGCTCAGCACTTCCCCCAGCGAGTCGTGGGGGTTGGCCAGGCCGGGCGCCAGGAAGGCGTACTTGCGCAGGTGGGTGACGGCCTGCTTGTAATCGCCGCGTGACGCCGCGAGGTAGCCGAGCATGTTGTAGGCCGGGGCGTGGTTGGGCTCGATGGCCAGGATCTGCTCGTAGACGCGCTGGCACTCGTCCCGGCTGCCCGACTGGTAGAGCACGGCCGCCTTGACCGACAGGGCCATGAGGTCCGTGGGCTGCTCGGCGAGCACGTAGTCGAGCAGGGAATCGCGCGCCTGGTCCCCGGGCTTCTTGTAGCCGAGCAGCAGCAGCGCGAGCTTCGCGCGCTCCAGCGCGTTGGGCAGGCGGGCGGCGAGGCTGTCGGCGGCGGCGGCCTCGCGCAGGCTGCCGTCCTTGTCGCCGAAGCGCAGCGCGACCTGCGACAGCAGGGCGTGGGCCGCCGCGAACCCCGGGTCCAGGGCCACCGCGCGCCGCAGCGAGGAGTCCGCCCTCGCGAACTGGAACGCGTTCATCTGGGAGTAGCCCCGGTCGAACAGCTCGTAGGCTTCCGCCGAGCGCGTGGTGTACTGGCGCTCCGGACCGCCCAGGAACAGCAGGGCGAGGGCGACGAGCGCCAGGGCGGCCAGGCCCAACAGGACCGGTTTCTTCATGACTCGTACTCCGCTCGGGTGAGGGGGGCCGGCCCCCGCTGTGCGTACGCAGCGTCGTCCGCCGGGTTGCCCGCGGCGACGTGAAGGGCCTTCAGGACCAGCAGGGTCACGTCGTCGTCCGCCTGGTCGCGCCCGCTGAAGGCGCGCAGTTCGGCGTTCATGACCGCCAGCAGGTCGTCGGCGCCGAGGCCGTGGTGTTCGGACAGCAGGCGCTCCACGCGCGCGGTGCCGAACTCCTCGTCGGCGTGGTCGACGGTCTCGGTCAGGCCGTCGGTGTAAAGGAAGAGCATGTCGCCGGGATTGAAGTCGAGGGTCTCCTCCTCGTAGGAACCGAAATCGAAGGCGCCCAGGGGCAGGCCGCCCTTCTCCAGCTGGATCAGGGAACCGTCGGCCCGGCGCATGATCGGCGCGTTGTGGCCGCCCGAGCTGTAGCGCACCTGCCGGCGCACGGGGTCCACGAAGGCCAGGAACAGCGTGGCGAAGTGGGTCGGATCGGTGCTCGCGTACAGGTAGAGGTTGACCCGCCCGAGGATCTCGCCCGGGGAATCGCTGATGGCGCAGTGGGCGCGCAGCGAGGCCTGGAGGCTCGAGGCCAGCAGGCTGGCGGGGATGCCCTTGCCGCTGACGTCGCTGATGATGACCACGAGCTGGCCGTCGTCCCGTTCGATCAGGTCGTAGTAGTCGCCGCTGACCTCGGCGCTGTTGAGGTTGCAGGCGGCCAGGTCCAGGCCGCCGACCGCGGGCAGGCGTTCGGGCAGCAGCCGGCTCTGGATCGAGCGCGCCAGGGTCAGCTGCTCCTCCAGCTTCTGCTTCTTCAGCTCCTCCTCGTAGAGGCGGCTGTTCTCGATCTGCAGCGCCATCTGCCCGGCCACCAGGGTGAGCAGCTCGAGGTCCTGCAGCTGGTAGTCGTCGCCGCCGTGCTTGGGCGGCAGGGCGAAGAGGCCGACCAGGCGGCCGCGCACCAGCATCGGCACCAGCAGCGCGAGCCCCAGGCGCGCCAGCTCGTCGCGCTCCTGCAGGCGCAGCAGCAGCTCGGCCTGCTCGCGCGTGGCGGCCGTGCGGACGTCCAGGCGGGTCTGGCTGCGCTCGATCCAGTAGGGCTCGTTGAACTGCGCGAGGCGCAGGGACGTGGCCGCGAGCGCGAGCTCGTCGGGGCACGATTCGCAACCGTCCGTCCCGTCGTGCGGTCCGGAGGCGGCGGGGTGGCCCACGACCCCGGCCAGCTGCCAGGATTCGCCGGCGGGGTCGGGCCGGTAGACCGCGAGCCGCGGCAGGTCGACCAGCTGGCACAGCCGGCCGCCGATGCGCGTGATCAGGGCGTCCTGCTGGATGATCTGGGGGATCTCCAGGCCGAACTCCTGCAGGGCGCCCGCCAGGTTGCCGCGGCTGCGGAAGAAGCGCCGGTCCAGCTGCCCCTGCAGGTGGGCGCGGGCGGGCCACAGCGAGGCCGCCGCGGCCAGCGTCGCGGCGACCGTGGCGACCTGGCTGGTCTGCGAGCTGAGGCGCAGCAGCAGCGCGCCCAGGCCCAGCACGCAGCCCAGGTAGAGCAGGAACAGGCCGCCGGTCAGCAGGGAGTAGACGAGGCTGCGCTTCAGCAGCACCTCGATCTGCATCACGCGGTAGCGCGCGATGCAGTAGCTGAAGGACAGCGGCACGGCGATCATCGGCACCGTGCCGATGAAGGCGAGCGTGTCGCCGACGCGGTCGCCGGGCAGCACGGTGAAGATCAGGAAGGGCAGGATGCCCGCCAGCGTGCCGACGGTCAGGATGCGGATGCGGCGGCGCTGCAGGGGGTCGCGGAACTGGTAGTAGCTGTGCAGCAGGGCGACGGCGCCGGCCGAGAAGAACGTGCCCAGCACCAGCCAGCGCGTGTTGTAGATCCGCGGGGCGTGGGAGCCGAAGAACTGGTCCATGGTGAACTGCAGGTAGAAGACCAGGGGCAGCACGTAGAGCAGCGGCTCGAGCCAGGGCCGCCGCGTGACGACGATCTTCTTGTCCGGGAACACCAGGAAGAAGTGCAGGAACAGCGCCGGCAGCAGGAAGCGCGCGAGCGCGCCGGCGTTGCGGGTGATGATGTCGCCCCAGAAGTAGCTCGACCGGTTCAGGTCGGTCATGAAGAACACGGCGAACAGCAGGCACATCCTGAAGAACAGCCGCGCGGCCTGCGATTCCCGCCCGCGCAGGTAGATCATCAGGCCGATCAGCCAGTAGGCCAGGGAGAGGAACCCGTAGTACGGGTAGAAGCGGTCGGCGGTGCGGAACGCGCTCAGCCGCACCGGCACGCGCAGGACCTTGCCGTCGCGCATGATCAGGTAGGGCACCAGCGAGCCGACCTGCTGCCGGCCGAGCAGCTGGGCGGCCTCCTGGGGCGAGGCGACCAGGGTGGTGCCGATGCCGATGATCTCGTCGCCCGGCTGCAGCAGGTTGATCCCGCCGTCGGCCCGCGGCGGCACCTCCAGCACGGTGACCGTCGAGCGGCCCAGCAGCCAGACCGTGCCGTCGTTGGGGCGGATCTTGCCGGCGTCCAGGGCGGAGAAGAGGCAGAGGCCGAACGTGGCGAGCGCCCCGAGCAGGTGGGCCCAATGGCCGACGGCGCCGCCGCGAGGCGCTGCGGAAAACTGGAAGTTGGACTCTTCCGTCGCCATCGTTATCCTGGTCCTTCGGCGGGGTGACGCCTCGTCGACGGGCACAATATCATAGAGAACGGGGCGTGGCTGCAATTGTTGCGGGGAGGGCCGTGGACGGCGACCGGTTGACGGGACCCCTGCCCTGGGCCTGCGAGCGGGGGGAGGGGCGCCTGGCCGTCCGGCTGGAACTCCGCCCCCAGGGGCGCGACCTGCTGCTGCTGATCGGCGGCGGCGCGGTCCACGCCGGCGCCGTGGCCGTCGCCTCGCCCGCCGGGGGCACCGCCGGGGAGCCCTGCGACGAGCTGACGGTCGTGCCCGGCCACAAGGAAGGCCCGCTCGCCCGCGAAGGCGCGCGGCGGCTGGCCGCCGCCTCGGGCCGCACCTGCGTCGCGGTCGCCGGCATCCACCAGGACCGAGCGACGCCGCAAGAGATCGCCGCGATCGTGGAGCACGTCCGCGACGCCCTGCACGCCCTGGCCGACGCCCTGACGCGCCGGCGCCGAGAGGAAGGAACGGCATGAACCGCGAACTGGCCGCCATCGAGACCACGCTGCTGGGCTGGACGGACGAGATCGGCGCCATTGCCACCGGGCTGTTCCGCCGCACGGGGGAGCTGCGCTTCAAGCACGGGCAGGAGGCGATCACCGAGGCCGACCACCGCATCGAGCGGCTGCTGGTCGAACGGATCCGCGCGGCCTTCCCCGGCGACGCCGTCCACGGCGAGGAGTTCGGGGATTCCGGCGGCGGGGTCGCCGCCGCTGGCGGGCGCACCTGGTACCTCGATCCCGTCGACGGGACGCTGAACTTCTCCCTCGGCCTGCCGGACTTCTGCACGTCGGTGGCCCTGATGGAGGGCGACGAGATCCTGGCCGCGCTGGTCTTCCAGCCGCTGCACGGCGAGCGCTTCACCGCGGTGCGCGGCGGCGGCGCCCGGCTCAACGGCACGCCCATCCGGGTGAGCGGCCGCGCCCCGCTGAGCGCCGCGATCCTCAGCCTGCAGCTGCAGAAGCGCGGCCGCTTCGTGCAGAGCGCGCCGCTGCTGCAGCAGGTCCTGCTCGCATCGATGAAGGTCCGCCGGCTGGGGACCATCGCTCTGGAGATGGCCTACCTGGCGGACGGACGCTACGACGGTCTGCTGGCGGGGCGCGGCCAGCCGCAGGAACTGTACGACGTGGCGGCGGGGATGCTGCTGGTGCAGGAGGCGGGGGGCGCCGTGACCGATCACCGCGGCCTGCCCTACGTCCCGGGCTCGACCGACCTGATCGGCAGCAACGGCGCGATCCACGACGAGCTGATCGCGCTGATCCGGGAGCACGACACTTCGGGAAGTTGACGTGCGCCCGGGCGCGGCCTAGAGGTACTGCAGGGCCAGAGCGCCGCTGCCGAGCAGGCCGTAGCTGAGCCAGGCCGGGTCCTCGGCGCCGCTGCGGTCGCGGCAGGCGAGGGCCGCGGCGCGCAGCGAGCTCGCGACGGTCGCGCCGGCGGCCAGGGCCCGGTAGAAGTCGCCCGCGAAGGCTCGGGCCCGCGGCTGCGACACCGCCAGGTGCGGACCCACCACGGCCGAAGCTCCCGACATCAGGAACCGCGGGCCGAAGGACGTCAGCCCCAGGTAGCTGTTGGAGAAGACCAGCGGCGGCGTGGCGGCGTGGCGCGCCAGATCCTCGGGCGACACCGGCCCGTCCTCCAGCAGCCAGTGCGCCTGCCCCCCTGACGTCGCGGACGCGTCGCCGCCTCCGGACCAGGGATGCAGGCGTCCCTGTTCGGCCCGCTCGGAGATCCGGTCCAGCAGGGCGGTGACCGGGTCCACGCCGACGGGCTCGAGCTCCAGCTCCTCCTGCGCCGACATCATGAGGTCGCGGGCCAGGGACTCCCAGCCCGAGAGCCGCGTCGTGGCCGACGCCAGCTGGGGCGCGGCCGTGGCGCCGCTGAAGTGGAAGCCCTGGTAGCGGCGGCCGGTGCGGGCCAGGCGGCCCGGGGTCATCGCGCCCGCCGGGGACTCGAGCCAGGCCAGCCGCCGGCCGTCGCCCAGCTGGGCCAGGGCCTCGTCCAGCATGGCGCGTTCGAGCCGCGCCTGCACCGTGCCGTCGCCGCGCCCGTGCCCGTCGAGGAACAGGACGCCGGGGTCGGCGCAGTCCTCGGGGCGGAAGCGCCGCACGACCTCGCCCAGCCGCGACGGGCCCTGCGTCTGCTCCGTCTGGATCTGGTCCTCCCAGCGCCGGGACCAGGCGCCGCGCCGGGCGGACTTGAGCGACGTGCGCCGGTCGGCGCAGATCGGGGCCATCTCCAGCACGAAGCGGATGCCGTTGTGCAGGCAGGACCAGGGCAGGACCAGGTCGTCGGTCGCCACCACCAGGTGGTAGCCGATCGGGGTCTCGGCGGCGGCGCCGGCCAGGCTGGGGGAGGCGGCACCCACGTCCGGACGCTCGGGGGCGAAGGCCGCGGGGTTGCCGGTCTGGGCGGCCCGGAACAGCAGCTGCCCGAGCTCGGTCATCGCCGCGTGGACCGCCGGGCTGTCGAGCCCCTCGGTCTGCTGCAGGCGCACCAGCCGCTCGCGCTGGGCGTGCGCGCGGTCGAGCAGACCCCGGCGGGTGGTCGCGTCCTGGCCGCGAGTCAGATCGATATCCAGCCACTGCACGGCGGACTCCTCCCGAAAGCGCTAGAAAACGGGCACCGTCCCCCATTCCAGCAAGGTCCGGACCGGGGTCGGCGGTGGATTGCCTCCATCGCCGTTATCGGCAGTTCCCAGCTCGAACTGAAGCTGGTGAATGCGACATTGTCCCTGTGCATGCGCGGGGACAATAAAGAAAAAGGCGCCTCGCGGCGCCTCATCCCGGATCCGGACGGTCTGGCGACCGTTCGGGTTCCTCAGCTGTCGATACCGGCGGTGCGTGGTGCCCGAGGGGAGACTCGAACTCCCACGAGGAATCCCTCACTACGACCTGAACGTAGCGCGTCTACCAATTCCGCCACCCGGGCTCCACCGTCGGCTGCAGGAGCGGTGGGCTGACGCCCGTTGCTCCGCGAGGGGCAAATCTAGAGGACGCCCCCGGACCTGTCAACCCCCGAGGCCAAAAAGCGGCGGGAAAATGCGGATTGTGCCGATGGGGCGCAGATGTTAGCTTCGCAACCCCGGCGCCCGCGATCCCATCCGGTCAGGAGTGACGATGCCCGCGAACCGCGCCGAAAGCGGCGTGAAGATCATCGCCAAGAACCGCAAGGCCTTCCACGAGTACGAGATCCTCGATAAGTGGGAAGCCGGGATCGTGCTGCAGGGCACCGAGGTCAAGTCCCTGCGCGCCGGCAAGTGCAACCTCGGCGACGCCTACGCCGAGATCCGCGACGGCGAAGCCTGGCTGGTGAAGGTTCACATCGGCCCCTACGACCAGGGCAACCGCGCGAACCACGATCCCTTCCGCCGCCGCAAGCTGCTGCTGACGCGGCGCGAGATCCGCAAGCTGCGGCCGCGGCTCGAGGAGAAGGGTCTGACGCTGGTGCCCCTGAGCATGTACTTCAAGCACGGCCTGGTGAAGGTCGAGTTCGGGCTCGGCCGGGGCAAGAAGCTCCACGACAAGCGCCACGCCACCGCGAAACGGGACTCCGACCTGCGCATACGGCGCGAGATGGGACGGCACTGAGCCGTGGACGCCTCCCGCATATCCGCGTTCGCCCCGAGGGCGCCGCTGCTCGCCGCGATCGTGCTGGCGACGGCGTTCGTGACCGTGTCCGCCGTGCGCGCGGGTCCCTTCCCGGCGGCCGACCCCGACGGCCCGGTCCTGCGCGTCCAGGTCGTCTACCCCGGCGACCGCGCGCCGGGGTCGATCGAGGCGCGACGCCTCGCGGCGGGCATGGCCGAGCCGTTCGTCAGCTCGGCCGACGCGGCCCTGATCTTCCGCGCCGCGCGCTACTGGGATCCCGACCGCCTGCAGCTGACGATGCGCGCCGGCGGCCGCAGCGCTGTGGCCACGGTGAACAGCCGCCACGTCCAGCGCGCCGGCGGCAGCCTCCTGCTCGCGCTGGCGCCCGTCCACGTCGACGGCGACGTGTGGCTCCCGCTGGAATTCCTGACCGCCGTGCTCGCGCCGGCGGCCGGCGACGACGTGGACTGGGACCCCGGCATGCAGGTGCTGACCGTGGGCGGCCGGCGCGCCGACCTGCTGACCCTGACGCTCGACGAGACATCCGACGCCACGACCCTCGTGCTGGGCTGCGCCAAGGCCCTCGCCTGGCGGCTGGAACGCAGCGCGCCGGACACGCTGGCGCTCACGCTGGACGAGGCGAACGCGGCGCCGGCGCTGCTGGGGGCGGTGCCTGCCGAGGGCTTGGTCGCCGGCGGCGTGCTCGCGCAGCTGCCCGGCGGCGTGCGCGTCGCGGTGGCGCTCGGACCGCGGGCCGGCGGCTGGAACGTCGAGACCGCCGAGGACGGGCGCGAGATCCGCCTCGCCCTGCAGGCGCGCGAGGGCGGCGTCCCGGAGGAACCCGCGCCGGCCGCCGTGCCGGACGGCCCCGCGGCGGTCCCGGCGGGCCGCGACGTGCGCGTCGTGGTGATCGACCCGGGCCACGGCGGGACGGATCGCGGCGCGGTCGGGGACGGCGGGACGCCCGAGAAGGACCTCATGCTGGACCTGGCCGAAGAGCTCCGGCAGAAGTTGCGGCGGCTGGATTTCCAGGTCGTGCTGACCCGCGACGACGACCGCGATCTCGAACCCGAGCAGCGCGCCGAGACCGCGAACCGCGCCGGTGGCGACGTCTTCGTCTCCCTGCATGCCGACGGCTGGTTCGGCGCCGGGGCGTCGGGCGTCACGACCTTCGCGGCGCCGCAGGACGACGAGCCGCTGCCGGACCTCGCGGACGGTTTCACGCCCTGGCACCTCGCGCAGCGGCGGCACGCCGTCGCGAGCGGCGAGCTGGCGGCGCTGGTCCAGCCGCGGCTGGTCGCTGTGTCCGGCTCGCCCGACCGCGGGATCGTGCGCCTCGACGCGCGCGTCCTGCAGGGCGTCGACATGCCCGCGGTGATGGTCGAAGTCGGCTTCCTGACCGATCCGGGCCAGGAGCGCAGCCTGCTCGACGGCGGCCGGCGGCGCGAGCTGGCCGCGGCGATCGCCGAGGCCGTGGCCGCCTTCCGCGGCGGCGGGCGGGACGGCAAACCCCGCGCGTCGTCGTCGCAGGAGGAACCCTGGTGAGCCCGCGCACGCATCGTCGACTGCCGCTTGAGGGCGGCCGCCGCCTGTGGGGGGGGCTAGCCCTGCTCGTCTTCGTCGCCGCGGTGACGGGCGGCGTCTCGGCCCTCTGGCTGAGCCGCGGACCCGGGCACGAGCCGGTGGCCGCGCCGCCGGAGTCGGCGCCCGAGCGGGTCGTCGCCGGCTCGCGCGGCGTGGTGCTCTACTTCCCGGACGACGACGGGATCGGCATGGTCACCGAGGAGATGCTGCTGCCCAGCCGCGACCAGCTCGACGAGGACGTGCTGTCGGTGATGACCGCCCTGCAGCGCGGCCCCCGCGCCGTGCGCAACGCCGCGTCCTTGCCCGCGGGCGCCCGCCCGCTGGGCGTGTTCCTGGACCGCGACGCCGGCCACGCGGTCGTGGACTGGAGCCGCGAGCTCATCACCGGCCAGCCGGGCGGCAGCGCCGCCGAGCTGGCGACCCTGACCTCGATCCTGCGGACGCTGTCCTGGAACTTCCCCGAGCTCGCGACCTGCACGCTGCTGGTCGAGGGCGCCCCGGTCTCGACCCTGGCCGGCCACCTCGACGCCGATCGCCCCTTCATCCTGAAGCGCTGGCGCTGACCCGAAAGGACCACGTGGGACCCATCGGCGTCTTCGATTCGGGCATGGGCGGCCTGACCGTCCTGCGGGAACTGCGCCGGCGCCTGCCGGCCGAGGACCTGCTGTACTTCGGCGACACCGCGAGGGTGCCCTACGGCACCAAGGGCGAGCGCACGGTGCGCGCCTTCGCGCGCCAGGACGCCTCGTTCCTGGTCAGCCGCGGCGCCAAGCTCGTGGTCGTGGCCTGCAACACCGCCTCGGCGTTCGCCATCGACGACCTGCAGCGCGAGCTGCCGGTGCCCGTGCTCGGGGTCATCGACCCCGGCGTGCAGACCGCCCTGCAGCGCACGCGCGGCGGCCGCATCGGCGTGATCGCCACGCGCGGCACCGTGGAGAGCGGGCGCTACCAGCAGCAGCTGTCGGCGGCCGTCGGGCCGGAGCGGGTGCTGGCCCGCGCCTGCCCGCTGTTCGTGCCCCTGGCCGAGGAGGGGATGGTCGATCATCCGATCACGCGCCTGGTGGCGTGGGAGTACCTGGCCCCGCTGCGCGACGCCGGCGTCGACACGCTCATCCTCGGCTGCACGCACTACCCGCTGCTGAAGCGGATCATCGGCGAGTTCATGGGCCCCGAGACCGTGCTGGTCGACTCGGCCGAGGCGCTGGCCGACGCGGCGACGCTGACGCTGGCCGAGGCCGGCCTGCAGCGAGACCCCGGCGGCCGGCCCGGCGGGATGGAATTCTACCTCAGCGACATCCCCTGGATGTTCCAGGAAGCGGGGGCCCGCTTCCTCGGGCACCCCATCGACTCGGTCCAGACGGTCAACGTGAACGAAGCCGACTGGGACGGGCACCTCGATCTCCCCGGAAAGGAAGCCCCGTGACCGCACGCGCCAACGACCGCAAGCCGATCCATCTGCGCCCCGTCCAGATGACCCGCGATTACCTGCCGCACGCCGAAGGGTCGGT
>Ga0172375_10001877_pt1 | contig 33429 bp, 35 predicted proteins | sample LakKiv1m_FD_114537 | JGI IMG/M metagenome (GOLD analysis project Ga0172375, IMG submission 114537) | Freshwater microbial communities from Kabuno Bay, South-Kivu, Congo - kab_092012_11.1m | ecosystem: Environmental > Aquatic > Freshwater > Lake | place: Democratic Republic of the Congo... | reverse complement strand
CTGACCGCTCCCGAGATGACGGTTCTGGTCGGCGGCCTGCGCGTGCTGGGAGCGAACGTCGGCGGGTCGTCGCAGGGCGTGTTCACCCAGCGCCCCGGGGCCCTGACCAACGACTTCTTCGTGAACCTGCTGGACATGCGGACCGCGTGGAAGCCCCTCTCCGCAGACGGCGACGTGTTCGAGGGTCGCGACCGTGCCACCGGCGACCTGAAGTGGACCGCCACCCGCGTCGATCTGGTCTTCGGCTCGAACTCCCAGCTCCGGGCGCTGGCAGAGGTCTATGCCTGCGAGGATTCCCGGGAGACGTTCGTGCACGACTTCGTGTCGGCTTGGACCAAGGTGATGGACCTGGACCGGTTCGACCTCGCCTGATCGCGGCATCGAGGGCCTCCCGGCAGGACCGTGCGGAGCGGCCCGGCAGGCCGGGCCTCGGCAGGACGGCCACCGCGTTGGACACCACGGAAAGCGCAGGAGACGACGTAGCGCTGTCGGAACTGCGGTTTCACGGTCGAGACCACCGGGGCTCCCAGGCAGTGTCCCGTCTGCAAGCACCCCCAGGCCTACTTTGAAGTGACTACAGCCAACCCCGCCGGTTGTCCAGACCGGCCGTTCCCTGCTCGCGGTGGCACGCGGGTGCGGCCCGACCTCACCCTAGCTCGGACCTGTCGACTGCCCTGCGTCTCTCAGCCTCGGCCCGGCGCGCTGCCTGCGTCCCGGTGTGGCGTCCGGGGCACGAGCCCGATCACCGCGCGGGTCACCAGCACCAGCAGGAAGCTCGCGCAGACCATCGCAACAACGGTCTGGTTCGTGGGGAGGTCCGTGGCGAAGGACAGGCACATCCCAGCCCCCGTGACAGCCAGGGCGATGAGTGCTGCCAGGACCAAGACCACAGCCAACCGGCGGCTCAGCAGCAGCGCCGTGGCTGCAGGCACGACCAGGTAACAGAACACCAGCAGCGCCCCCGCGACCTTGGAGGCCGCTGCCACCACCAGCCCGAGCACCAGGAAGAAGCCCAGTTCCCAGCGCACTGGCCGGACCCCCAGGACCGCGGCCGCCTCGCGGTCGAGGAAGGCGTACAGGGTCGGCCGCAGGAAGAGCAGCACATAGAGCGTCGCCGGCAGCAGGACCGCGGCCATGGTGGCGGCATCTCCGGCCGAGGCCAGGATGAGGTCGCCGTAGAGCAGGGCCTTGACCTCGTGCAGTCCGAGGCCGCTATGGGAGACCAGCAGGACACTGAGGCTGGAGGCGGCCACGAAGATCACCCCCAGCACGGCGTCGCGTGGAATGCGCCGGCTCTCGAACGGCAATGCCAGCAGGCCAACGGTCGCCAGGGTCAGGCCCATGGCTCCGGCCAGGGGCGGCACCCCGGCCAGCATGCCCAAGGCGATGCCGCAGGCTGCGACCTCGGCCAGGGCGATACCGATGAATACGACCCGCTTGAGGATGACGAACACCCCCAGCAAGGCGCAGGCCACCGCCACGAGCACTCCCGCGACCAGGGCCCATGGGAACGATTGTACCAGATCGAGCATGGTGTGACTCATGGCAGTGCGCGTCCGGGGGGTGCGGCAAGGCAAGGTTGGGGACGGGAGCCTGGGGAGTCGTTCGTGGGCTGGCTCTCAGGACGCATGGCCCCCTCCAGCGCTGGAGGTACCGGCCAGCAGTTGCCGGGCCTGGTCGACGGCGGTGACCAGGGCCCGGCCATGGTTGACGACGCAGACCTTTGGCGCCAGCGTGGCTGCCTGGTCCATGCCGTGGTGCGCCAGCAGGACCGTCTTGCCCTCTTCGTGGCAGAGCGCCCCCAGATGAGCGAGCACCTCCCGCTCCGCATCCTCGTCGAGTTCCGACGTGGGTTCGTCCATGATGAAGACGTCGGCGCCGCTGACCAGGGCCCGGCCGAGGAGGACCTTCTGTTTCATGCCGCCGGAGAGTTCGCCGAAGGTCTTCCGCTGGTGTTCCAGCAGGCCGAAACGCTCGAGCACGGCATCGACGCGGGCAGCCTGGTGGCGGCTCGGCCGGCCCCACCAGCCGAGGCGAGGGTAGAGGCCCATCTCGACGATCTGCCGGGCCGACACCGGGTACAGCGGATCGATGCTCTTTTGCTGTGGAACGTAGCCAGGCGGGGCCGACCCGAACGGCGTCCGGATACGGCCCCGGCTGGGGCTGAGCAGGCCGAGGATGGAGCGCAGCAGGGTCGTCTTGCCGGCGCCGTTGGGCCCGACGAACGGCAGGAGGACGCCGGCGGGTATCTCCAGGCACACGTCGTGCAGCACCTCCTGCCGGCCGTAGGCCACGGCGACGTGCTCGCAGACGATGATCGGCGGCCCAAGACTAGGCATGGCCATGCTGCGCTCCGCAGTCGGTTGCACCGGCGGTCACTTCCCGGTCAGACGCTTGACAATCAGGTCCATCAGCGCCAGGTAGTCACTGGCCTCGGGCTGGCCGCCGACCGAGTTGGCGACCACGACCACCCGGGCGCCGGTTCCCCCGGCCAGACGGTCCGCGGCTTTGCGGCTGTAGAAGGGCTCCTGGAGGATGACCTTCACCCCCTGCTGCCGGGCGGTGTCCGCAAGCTGGCGCAGGTGTGCGGCGCTGGGCGGCACTCCGGGTTTGGGCTCGATCTCGGCGGCGATGGTGAGGCCGAAGCGGTGCGCGAAGTAGACCCAGCTCCGGTGGTAGGTGACGATCGGCTGTCCGCGCAGCGGCTGCATGGCCGCGAGCCAGCCGCCGACCTTGCCCTGGTTTGCGGGGTCCGCAAGGTAGTTGCCGATGGAGCCGTCCTCGGTCATGGCCCAGAGCTTCTCGGCCGGCAGCGCCTTGAGCAGTTCGGGGCCGAACATGCGCTCGTCCAACGCGGCCTGGAAGGCGGTGGTATTGGCACGGAAGGTGTCGGCAGCCCCTGGGGCGAGTTCCGCCAGGCGCGCCGCGATGGCCCCCGCGATGCGGCGGCCGTTGAGCGGGTCCAGCCAGTAGTGCGGATTGCCTTGCGGATGCACGTCGCCCAGGGCGCGGGTGACCTTCACCGTCGGCGCGTCCAGGACCAAGGCGCTCTCCGAGGCATCGAGGTGACCCGGAGCACCCTCGCGGATGCGGGCATTGCGCGACCCGTCCAGGATGGGCGGTTCCCAGCCGATCTCCAGTTCCAGGCCGATGCGGATCCAGAGGTCGGCATCGCGAGCTTGCAGGATGCAGCTCGGCTTGGCCTGCAGCATGTGGGGGTCCTCTCTGCCGGTGCAGATGCTGCGGACCTCGGCGTGGTCGCCGGCCACCGCCTTGGCGATGGCGCCAAGGTCAGAGGTGGTGGTGACGATTCTGAGCTCGGCGGCGCTGACCGCAACGGTCGCGAGCGCCACCAGGGCAGTGAGTAGAGCAGTAGATCTCATGGCAGCGTAGCCTCCTGGGTGATGAGCTAGAACTTGTGGGCACCGTGAGCGCCCAGGGAGATGGTCCACTGGAGCATGAACTCGGTGACGTCCTCGCGGCCGTCCTCGGTCTCGTAGCAGCCCCGGTTGACCTGCAGGCGCAGCCGTGAGAACTCCGAGAGGCTCCAGTCGACCATGGGACCCACGCGCCAGCTTGAGCCAAAGCTCTGGCCCGTGCCGTTCGGGAGCTCGGTGCGGTTGGTCAGACCGACCTGTTCCCAGCGCAGCCCGGCACGCCAGCGGGGCAGGAAGCCGTAGACGGCCTGGACGTAGTAGCCGTCCTGGTCGTCGACGCGGTCGTTGCCCACCAGGGCGGGAGCGAGGAGGTGGTCCATCAACTCGAGGTCCTTGCGCCGACGGAAATACTCCGCCTGGACGGTGGCGTCGCCCTGGCCGTAGGCCTGGTTCGAGTTGTAGCGGTAGACGACATCGCCGCCCCAGAAGGTGCTGTCACCGTCAAGCCAGTGGTCGGCATTGCCGTCGCCGTCGCCGTCGTGTTCCTCCTGGTGCTTGCCGGTGGCGGCGAAGGTGCCGAACTGCAGGGCGTGGTTGCCGGGGAGGTTGGGGCCGAACTTCAGCCAGCCGACGCCGAGCCGCGGCCCATCGTGCTCGTGCAGGGGCGCTTCGCCGTGGTAGGCGTACATCAGCTCGTTGTCGCCTTGAAAGACTTCGGCGCCAGCCAGCAGGTAGAAGGGCGTCGGCGCCAGCCAGGAGAGCTGGAGGCCCTTGTCGTTGAGGCCGTGCGGCCCGAGCAGGAGCTGATAGACCAGGGGCTGGTCGACGAAGTCCCACTCGTGCGAGTGCTTGGCGTTGAGGTAGCCGAAATCGCTGTAGAACTTACCGCCGCGGAGCTTCAGGCCCCAGGGCAGGGCCGTGGTCTCGATCTCGGCGGTCTCGAGTTCGGCCTCGTCCGTGTCCACCGCGGCGATGACGGAGCCCTTGAAGTAGGGGTCGATATCGCCCGAGAGCTGCAGCTCGACGTGGCGCAGATTGATGCCCTCCTCGCCGCCACCGTGGTGATGCTCCTCGCCGCCGCCATGGGCATGGCCGAAGCCGGACATCTCCTCCGTCACGTGGCCGATGCCGCCGTGGGCGTTGTCGGCGTGGAAGTAGGTGTCGACGATGGCCGACACGTCCGGATTGAGGCTCTGGGCGGCGCTGCGCAGCCGTCCGGCCGCGCCGTCTATGCCGGCGGGGGCCGCAGGAGCGAGCCGCGTGGGCACTTCGGTCAGGGCTGCGGCCTGGGCCTGTGCCGCGGCCGGGGTCGGGCTGGCGAGCTGGGCCACCTTGGCCTCCAGGGCCGCGACCTGCTGCTCGAACAGGCGCCGCTGCGCCAGCATCTCTTCCCGCAACTGCTTCACTTCGGTCTGCAAGGCCCGCACGGTCTCGGACTGGCTCTCCTGGGCTTGCAGGCCAGAGCCCAGAACCAGCATGGCCAACAGCGTCAGGACCCGAATGGCCGTGACGCGCATACACGTGTGCATTGGGAAGACTCCTCCAGAACTCCTGGTTTCATCAAGAGGGAACACCACGCCCCAAGGTTCGGGCGAGTTGTCCTGACGGCAACCACCGCGGTTAACCATGAGGTCGACCGGGGGTGCCGTCAGGACGCCTGCGCAGCGTGGCAGGTCAGCGGACGGGAAGGAGTTCAGGCAGAGCACGGAGGCGCGCGCGGCGGCGAACTTCGCACAAACGGCCGCACCGCGCTACAGACATTGGGCGGGAAGTGCCACGCCAGAGTCGGCTCGATCGGACTCAGACCGATGCCGGAGATGGCCAGCGCCTCCGCCCGGGTCCCCGCCATCTGGCAGGCTGGGCAGTGGTCGCTGTCGTGCCCGGGGTCGCCAGGCGTGGCCAGGGCTGCCTGGAGTGGACCCCGAAACGCTGGGGGCAGTTCGGCGAAGCGGTGGGTATGGACGCTCTGCAGCAGCAGTGCCAGCACCCACAGAGGACCCAGCCAGCGCATGGACCGAAGGAGTTTCATGGCTGTCTGGGACTATACCGATGCCATAGGCTCCGGGCAAGTCCTACCCCAGCCAGGCCCAGTTCGCGGTGGCCCCCATCGGGACAGGCGGCGGCCCAGAGCCGGGACTACGGTGTCGGCGCGTGCAGTGGCCCGCGGCCTTGGGGCGAAGGCCATCCTGTTCGGCGCCACAGTGCTCTGGGGTGATTGCGGGGAGCCTGGGTTCCCATGCCCTGTGGAAGGCTGCCCTTGACCGGTCTCCGGGTCACACCTACGCCATGGACACCTGGGCGTCGGCCAGGCCCGATCTGCCTATAGCGGGGTGTGAGCCCAGTGGCTGTCCGCCCCCAACAGGATCCTCGCCCGCCCCTCACCCACCTGGCCGGGGTGGAGCTTGGCGCTTCCGTTCTGGCCGCTAGAAGGCCGGCAAAGATCGCATTCATGTGCATGGACATAATGTAACTGGCTATATAGCAGCTCGTTCTGTGGGAACGGCAGCGGTTCTGGCAGGCCATGTCGGAGCCAAAGAGAACGCCCGAGACCGGGAAGTCAAGCGCGCGAGCCGAGGAGAAGGTCCGGTACGAGGAGGGCATGGTGCGGATCAACAGCCCTGCGGCTACGCCACGGACTGGGTCATTGGCCTTACCTTGCCCCGCCTCTTCAGTGCTGGACACGCTGGGGTTCCCTGCTCGGGTCCTGGCGTTCGTCGAGGAGGGGGACCTGGCGGCGGGGCCGGGGTGGCTCGGCCGGCCGGGCTTCGGGCAGCCGGACGCGACAGGCGCTCGTCCGGCCGCGCCGGCGACACCGCCCGGCCGCAGCGCGAGAGCTCGACGCCGGCGGAGTGGCGGGCCACGCTCGGCGTGGGACGGCGTGGCCTGCGGGGCTCGGCGGGACCCTCCCGCCATCACTTCTCGGCCAGGCGCTCGATGTGTGCTTCCGTCATCAGGCGCTGTCGTTCCTCGTCCCACCAGCGGCCGGTGAGATCGTCGCGCAGGAGGCCAAGGAGGTCGGCATCCGTCATGGCTTCGCGGCGGATGATATGCCAACCCCAGGGCGACTCCACCGGCCGGCCGTATTGGCCTGGGGTCAGTCCTGCCAGGGCCTCGGCGAATTGGGTGCCCAGCGCCTCCCGCGGGATGCAGCCCAGGAGGCCGCCGTTGGGTCGGCTCATGGCATCCTCGGACACATCGGCGACGACGGTTGCGAAGGCCTCGCCGGCCTGGAGGCGCCGCCAGGCGCTCTCGGCGCGCTCGCGGGTCTCCCGGCGCACGGCCTCGGGGTTCTCCTCGAAGCGCTTGTTCTGGAAAGTGTTGAGGAAGATGTGCGAGGCCTTGATGTAGTCCTTCTCCAGCCGGGGTCTCTCGGTCTGCAGGAGGGCGTCGCGGGCGGCGCCGGGGGGGTACTCCTTCTGCCAGCGCGCCTCGAGGTAACGCTGAGTCCCCAGGTCGTTGGCGATGCCCCGGCGCAGTTCCAGCATGTCGATGCCCAGTGTGTCCATGAATTCCTCGAGGCTGGCGTACCGGCAGCACGAGCACCCCGACGAGGGCGGCGTTCTGTGCAGTTGGGCCACCTGTGCGTCGATCTCTGCCGGCGTGACCTCGATGGCCTTGGCCTTGAGGAACTGCGCCAGGGCATGGGCACTGATGAGGCGGTCGAGCTTGGCCTGGCGGAGGTTGTCGAGATCGCGGCTGAAAATCCCACCGAACAGGCTCCCCTTGGGCAGCCCGGCCTCGAGTTCGGCGCGGGTGATCGCTTCGCCGTTGACCCGGGCCAGCACCACCGCCGCCTCGCCACCGGGCGCAACCGGGGCCTCGGCAGCGCTGGCGAGCCAGCCCGTGGCGGCCGCCAGGAGAGACGCCCACCGCACGATCCGCAACCTACGCATGGTCCACACTCCGTTCCTGTACCGCCGCGCCCCGGGCGCCGGCCCGGATGCGCCGCGACCGCCAGACCCCGAGCCCCCACAGCGCCGCCAGCGCCGCCTCATGCCAAGGCTTCAGGAAGGGCCCACGCCGGCCACTGCCGGGCACGCCGCGGACCGCATCCTGCAGACTCGCCACGCCCACCTCGGGCCAACGCCTGGGGTCGGGCTCGACCCGCAGCCGGCCCGTGAGGGTGCCGCGGTCCTGCCACAGCGGCGGCGCCGCCACCGGGTCGCGAGGATAGGCTGGAAGCGCAGTATAAGGCGTTGGGCGGACGCCTTTGGAAACGCCATCCCACCACTCCTTCGCCACCAGGACGCAGGCCGGCGGGCCGGCGGTGTGCTGCACGAAGTGCCCGGTGACCACGACCGGCTTCCCGTCCATGGCGGCCAAGGCGGGGGGGAGGGCATCGTCCGGATGGCCCTCGGCTTCTGCCAGCCAGGCGAAGTCGAACTGCGGCAGTCCGGCCTGGCGGGCCGCGGCGGCGGGGTCGACCTCGGGCTCGTCGTCGCTGGCGCGGGTGCAGGCGGTGCCCTCCAGGCGGTAGATGAAGCCCTGGTCGGGCTGCGGGTCGACGACGAACCGGCCCCGCACCAGGACGGGCCGCAGGCGCTCAAACGGGGTGGGGCTCTTCATCTCGACGAGGAGATACTGGTTGTACTGGGGGCGCGGCCCGTAGCAGCAGGTCTGCGTCGTGCGCAGGAGGCAGAACGACCGCAGGGCGGCGCCGGGTTCGAGCGGGTACATGAAGCCGACGCAGGTGACGTCCCGGCCGTTCCAGGCCTGCACGGACGGCGGACACGGTGCGGGGGCCTTGGGATCAAAGGGCCACTCGCCCAGCGTGGCGAACCGGAGCAGGGCCCCGGCGGCGCTGCCGGCGGCGGTTTCGTCGATGCCGATGGTGTTATGTCCCGCGAGGGCTCCGCCTTCGCGGCGGACCGCGACCGGGGCGCGGGCGGGGCCAGCCGCCGGCGGGCAGCGGTGCCGGTACTCGAGGTGGTTGGCGGCGACCACGGCCACCAGCGCCACGCCGCCGGCCCAGAGCCAGCCGCGGCGCCGCCGGCGTGCCGCGGGCGGCGCCGGGGTGGGATCGCTGGTCGTAACGGTGTCCATGCTGCGTTCCGCTAGCGGTCGGAGGTGTGGCTCGGCGACGGCTTTCGTCTGCTACCGAGCGGGCTCGGCGGCCTTCGCGCCTTGGCCGCCGGGGGCCGCGGCCTTGAGCGGTTCGCCGCCGGTCTCTTCGTCCGGGTCATAGCCCCCGGGGTACTCAATACGCAGGTCCTGTGGTCGGCCGCGGAAGGTCACCTTGCCCTGCGCGGTGAAGGTCCTGGCCGTTCGGAGCCACTCCGCCTCGCCCGCGAAGTGCGAGCAGTCGCCGGTCTTCTCCTCCGCCAGCTCGTTCGGCGTGGCGGTAAGCACCACAACCCGCGGTTCGGGAGCTCCCGGAAGGGTCACCGTCAGCGCGATCTGTGGGTCGGGGATGCGGACGGCGCGCTGGGTGTCGGTACCACCGCCGACGAACCACAGCTCGAGCCGGGCGCCGTCGACCCTCACCTCGGCATGACCGTTCTCGCAGGTGCCGAGGGCATTGAGGCAGCCGCCGTGGGCGGCCTTGTGGCCAGGCTCGGCGTCGGCGGCAGCCCGGCTGACCGCAGCCCCGGCAACGGCCAGGGCCACCAGGGATCTGAGCCATACGACCGTGCGGATCATCGTCATCGTCCTCCTGAACTCCGGGGGCAGGCCGTCCACGACGGTCGCCCCGTAAACCCGGAACCGCCCGGGCCCATCCCGCTCAGGACACCGGGGCCAGGTTCCTGAGCACCCCCAACCGGTAGGCCTGCACGGCCGGCACCAGCCCTGCCACTACTCCCAGGAGCAGCATCGCCGGCAGCAGCCCCACGTCGGCAGAGGAGACATAGAGCGGCGAAAAGCGCAGCCCGGTCTCCACCCGGATCAGGCCACAGCCCACCGCGATGATGGCGTGCCCGAGCCCCAGGCCCAGCACCGCCCCGGCGCCGGCAATGAAAAGCGACTCGCACAACACCAGCCCGAAAACCGTCCGCCGCGTCGCCCCCAGACAGCGCAGCAGCGCCAGGTCCCGCCGGCGCTCGCGCAACGCCGACACCAACGCCACGAACAGGAACAACATCGCCAGCACCGTCACCAGCACCGCGATTCCCAGGAGCACGCGGTCCACCCAGCCGATGATGCCGAAGAGGCGTGGCAGGACCTCGTTCGGGATGACCAACTGCGCCTGGGTGGACTGGCTGATGTTGTACTTGAGGTCCTGGATGCCCGGATGGAGCGCGCCGCCCCGGATGCGCCGGATGCGCAGGTAGGCGCCGCTGATCTCGCGGTGCTCCTCGTCCTGGGCCATCGCCTGGACCTCCTGGCCGTGGCCCTCGAGGGTGTAGAAGGTCCGCAGGGGGATGTAGATGGCGCGGTCGTGGGGTGTGCCGGTCGGGGCCAGGATGCCGACGAAGCGGAGGGTGTCGTTGCGGTGCACCGGATCGCCCGGGTTGACCCCGCAGGTCGGGTTGAAGCTGCCGCCCAACCGGATATCCAGGGCCTTGGCGACCTCGGCCCCGGCCACGGCTTCGTCGCGCCCCTGGAAGCGGCAGCCCTGGCCCCCCTCGTCCGGCGCGAAGGAGAAGTGCCGGCCGGGCAGGTACTCGAACTCGGTGAAGAAGCGCTCGTCGATGGCGTTGACCCGGAAGCCGGCGTAGGAATGCCCCGTGGCAAAGGGGATGCCGCTCTCGACCACCTCGCTGGCAAGCACCTTGCGGTAGTAGGTCCACGGCACCTTGCCAGGCATCTCTTCAAGGTGGTACAGGGCGTTCAGCGCGATCTGCAGCGGCGAGCCCTTGGGGCCGAGCACGGCGTCCACGCCGAGGCCCTCCTGGGTGAAGCTGCGGTGTGTCTGTTCGCGCAGCGAGACCACCGCCTCGAGCATGGCCGCGCCGAGGGCGATGCTGACCACGGCCAGCCCCGTCGAGAGCCGGTGCCGCCAGAGGCTCTTGAGGACGATCCACCAGAAGCTCATCGCGCTTCTCCGGTTGCCTCCAGCGCGCGGTTCAGGTCCATGAACTCCACACGCCGGTCGAAGGCAGCGGCGACGCTCGCCTCATGCGTCACCACGATCAACCCGCAGCCGTGTTCGCGGCAGGCCTCCCGCAGGAGCCGGACGACCTCTGCGGCACGACGCGGGTCGAGAGAGCCGGTGGGCTCGTCGGCCAGGATCAACTTCGGCTCCTTGATGAGAGCGCGCGCGATGGCCACGCGCTGTTGCTCGCCGATGGACATCTCAGCCGGTGTGTGTCGCAGGCGGGCTGCAAGGCCGACTTGGCGGAGCAGGTCCGCCGCCGCGGTGCGGTTGGGCCTCCGCGACGAGAAGCTGGCCCCCAGAAGCACGTTCTCGATCGCGCTATAGCCTTGGAGCAGGTTGAACGTCTGGAAGATGTAGGCGGTATGTTCGGCACGGAACCGGTCGCGTGCCGCCTCGCCCAGCCCGGCCAGTTCCTGACCGCAGACCACCACCGAGCCGCGCGTGGGGGGCAGCAGCCCAGCGATCACGTTCAGCAGCGTGGACTTGCCCGACCCCGACGGGCCCGAGATGGCGACTTGCTCGCCGGCGTGCACCTGCCAGGCAGGTATGTTCAGCACTGTCAGGCGTTCGCTGCCAGTGGGATACTCGAAGGCCAGGCCGGTGATGGAGACCATTGGCCGCTCCGCTGGAACTGTCGCGGTTATCCGTCGCGCTGCCGTGTGGGGGACTGCGGCGCAAACCGCAGGCCGGTCCACTGATTGCCGCACGGGTAGCCGACACAGGGCGAGGTCGTCGGCGCGTTACGGCAGGCGAGGGTGGAATGGGGCTCAGACGACGCTGGGAGGGCCGCGGGGAGGCGAACTGCGCAGTGACGGCCTGGGTGCCGGCTGGACGTTCGGAGGAGCCCGCAACGCCTGGTCCGGCAGCGTGTCGATGACCGTGACCGGCCACGAAGATAACGCCGCGACCTCCGTACCCGCCATCTGGCAGGCCGGACAGTGGTCGCTGTCATGCCCCGGACGGCCCGGTGTGGCAAAGCGAGCCGCTGTCGGCTCTCGGAGCGCTGCGGGGAGCCCGACGAAGCAGGGGACATGGACGCTCTGCAGCACGAGCGCCAGTACGCACAGGCAACCCAGCCAGGCTCTGGACCGGAAGTGTTTCATCGCCCGCACTGACTATACACCGGCTTCGACCAGGTCCTGAATCGCAGGGGACGATCCCACACACTCTGTAGACCGCCTGGCGTCCGGGCGGTTCCCGTGCGCACCCAGGCTATGTTGGTCTGCCGCACAGTGCCCTGCATCCCGGCGCCAAGGCTCCCTCACCGGGCGCCAGGTCAGGATGACCGCGGCAAGCCCGGAGACCTGCAGATGCCAAATCGCTGGGTGTCCTTGGCGGTGATGGTCGGAGTCGGCTTGGCGACCCTGTCCTGCCGGCACGATAGGTCGGCCCCGGCGTCGCCCGCCGACCCTGCCGGCACGCGCCTGCGTGTCCTGACGCTCAACCTCATGCAGAAGTCACCCGTTGGATCGCGCGACGCGCGCTTCCGCAGGATCGCGGACTTCCTTCGGCAGCGCCACCGTGAGGGTAGCCCTGTGGACGTGCTTCTGCTGCAGGAAGGTTGTGCTGGCATCTGGGTCGGGACCGGGGACAGCCTCGACGACCTCCGACAGCAATTGCCGGAGGTGGCCGGCCCCTACGGCCTCTACAGCCGTCCCTGTTTCGGTGTACGGGCCTTTCTCACCTTCGAGGTCGGCGTCATCTCCGGCTTCCCGTTCCTCTATACCGCCGACGCGGCACTGCCGTGCCAGACCGGCGACTGGTTTGACGACGCACCCCTGCCAGGTGGCCGGCGGGCGGTCATGGCTGGCATCGACCACCCCATCGGTCGGGTGAGCCTGTTCTCGGTGCACCTGGCGTCGGGGGGTCTGGCGGCGGACCGTGAAGCCCAGGCCGATGCCCTGGTCCGCTTCGTCAGGGACTGCAGCGCCAGCCATCCCGCTGCTCTGACGGTGGTGGCCGGCGACATGAACGCCTCTCCCGCCGCCCCCGTCTACCAACGACTGGCAGGCGCATTCCGCGACAGCTATGCCGATGCCAACCCGGGGACAGTAGGTCCGACCTTCAACCTGCCCGGCAATCCGCACTGCAAAGGGTATAGCGGCAGCCCGCAGCGGATCGACTACATCCTCTTCGTGGGCGACGGTGTCGAGGTCGAGAGCAGCGAGGTCGTCTTCGCCGAGGCGGGTTGGTTCGTCTCCGACCACGCTGGTGTCCTGACCACCTTCCGGCGCCGTGGGCAGTGACCCCTGTCGCAGGGCCTCGCGGCGGGGGGGGCCCCCACTGGGCACGGCATAGGCGTTAAGATGAGGGAGGTCGGGTACCGGCGCCCCCGACCTACTTCGGGCACGTCCCGGGGGCCTATCTTGACGCCTATGACCGGACACGGCCCCTGCCTCGGCGCCGGAGCCGGTCACGCGGCCCGCTGACGGGGCTTTGACCGTTTCTTCACACCTTCTTCGTACTCCTGTGCTTCGGGTCGACCGGCCGCGCACATACGGTAATGGCGCTCGTGGATGGCCGGCGCAGGCGTTGCGGCCGGCGGTTCGTGCTGGTCGGCGTGCCGGTAGAGAGTGTCGCCGAGGGTATGGCGAAGGAGGTGGCTGATGCAGAGCGCACTGGTCCGTGGCCTATGCCTGGCCCTGTTGCCGGTCGTCATCGGTCTCAACAGCCAGGCCCGCGAGATCACCGATATGGCGGGACGCAAGGTCACGATCCCGGACCGGATCACGCGGGTCTACTCGGCGCAGCCCTACACCAGCGTGGCGCTGTATGTCGTTGCTCCTGAAGTGGTGATCAACCTGCAGCCTGGCTGTTTTCCGCTCGGGCCGGCGGAGAACCGCTTCCTGCGCTCCGGCGCGAAAGCGCTGCCGGTCGAGTTCACGCAGCCGGTGCAGGGCGAGCACAACCAGCTCAGCCTGGAGGCCATCCTGGCATTGAAGCCGGACTTCGCCCTGGCCAAAGGCGGCCCCAACACCGATGCCTCACGGCTTGAGCAGCAGTTTGGGCGGATCAAGCTCCCTGTGGTCTTTGTTGACCTCGACGGAGCGGCCGCCTATCCGGCGGGCATCGAGTTCCTCGGCCGCTTGCTTGGCCGCGAGGAGCGTGCCACGCAGTTGAGTGCCTATGCCCGGCGCGTGCTGGCGACGGTCGACAAGGCGGTCGCGGATATCCCGGCCGCGGAGCGGGTGCGGGTGTACTACGCCGAGTCCGAGGATGGCCTCGCCACGGACTCCGACCGGTCCTTCCACACGGACCCCATCCGGCTGGCCGGGGGGACCATCGTGCATCAAGGCGATCTCAAGACTCACTTCGGCATGGAGAAAGTGAGCCTGGAGCAAGTGCTGCTCTACAACCCTGACGTCATCGTGGCCCTCGTCCCCGAGTTCACGGAGAGGGTCTACCAGGACACTCGCTGGAAGGACGTCAAGGCGGTCAGGGACAGACGCGTCTACACGGTACCGCGGACCCCATTCAGCTGGGTCGATCGGCCCCCGTCGATCATGCAGATCATGGGCATCCAGTGGCTCGCCAACCGCCTCTACCCGGAGCGCTACGCCGTCGACATGCGGCATGAGACGCGGGAGTTCCTGCGGCTTTTCATGGGCGTGGAGGCGACTGACGCCGATCTGGATGAGTGGCTGAGGTGAGAAACGCAGGGGGCATGTCCTACGCGCGCTGGGTCGCTCTCCTGTGGGTGTTGCTCGTGGTCGCCGTGCTGGTGGCGTTGTCGGTGGGCCGTTACCCTGTACCGGTGAGCGACATTGTGCACTTCGTGCTGGCCGCCGCCAGGCTTGAGGAGATGCCCCGGGACCGCTTTGACCTGCTGTACAACCTCATCGTGCAGATCCGCTTGCCGCGGGTGCTCACGGCAGTCCTGGTCGGGGGTGCGCTGGCCACGTCCGGGGCTGCCTACCAGGCGGTGTTCCGCAACCCGCTGGTCTCGCCGGAGTTGATGGGTGTCCTGGCCGGCTCGGCCTTCGGTGCCGCCCTCGGGATCCTGGTCTCGGGGAATTGGCTGGTGGTCCAGTCACTGGCCTTCGCCGTGGGGGTCGTCGCCGTGGTGGCCGGAGTGGCCTTCGCCCGTCTCGCCGGGGGCGCCTCCGTCGTCATGTTGGTACTGGGCGGCGTCATCAGCGGGACTCTGTTCACGGCCCTCCTGTCTGTGGCCAAGTTCGTGGCCGACCCTTACCAGAAGCTGCCGGCCATTGAGTACTGGCTGATGGGGAACCTCGCTCTGGCTGACCTCCGCACCATTGGCTGGGTCGTTCTGCCCATGGGGCTGGGGGTGGCCGTGCTCGCGGGGCTGGGGCGGGCGCTGGACGCCCTCTCCATGGGAGACGATGAAGCCCGGTCTCTGGGAGTGCCGGTTACCGCGGTGCGCTACGGGGTGATCGCGGTTGCCACGTTCGTGTCGGCCATGACGGTCTCCCTGGCGGGCATGGTCGGCTGGGTCGGCCTCATCATCCCCCATGTGGCGCGCCTGGCCGTGGGTCCCGGCAATCTGCGCCTGCTCCCGGCCTGTGCCTGCATGGGAGCCCTGTTCCTGCTGGCGACGGATGGTCTGTCGCGCACCCTCTTCAACGTCGAGATCCCCATCGGCATACTGACCGCGCTGCTCGGCGTCCCCGCCTTCCTGATCGTCCTGCACCGGGCGCGGAAGGGCTGGCTATGACCGCACCCGTGTCCGCCGTACCCATGGCCTTCGAGCTCGTCGCCGAAGGGCTGCAGTTTGCCTACAACGGACGGGCGGTGCTGCGTGGTGTCAGCCTGTCGATCCGTCCTGGCGAGGTGCTGTCGCTGCTGGGGGCCAACGGTGCGGGGAAGACGACCCTGCTGCGCCTCCTGCTGGGGCTGTCGCGGCCGAGCGCGGGCGCCGTCTGTCTGAACGGCAAGCCGCTGGCCCGGTACGCCCGGCGAGAGCTCGCTCATCACCTCGCCTATGTACCCCAGACGCACACGACCCCCTTCCCCTACAAGGTCCATGAGATCGTCATGCTCGGCCGCCTGCCTTACACGGGTCTGACGCACGCCCCCAGCCGCCGGGACCGCGAGGTGGTCAGTGAGATGCTCGAGCGGATGGGCATTGCGCACCTGGCAGATCGTCCCTACACGGAGGTCTCCGGAGGCGAGCGCCAGCTCGCGCTGATCGCCCGAGCCCTGGCTCAGGGGGCCAGACTCCTGATCATGGATGAGCCGGTCAGCGGCCTTGACTACGGCAACCAGTTGCGGTTCCTGACGCACCTGCGCGCCCTCGCGGCCGACGGCTACTCGGTCGTCAAGGCCACCCATCACCCCGAGCACGCACTGCTGGCCGCCACCCGGGTTGTCCTGCTCTGCGACGGCGCCATCGTGCGCGACGGTCGAGCCGATGAGGTCGTCACTCCGGCGGCCATCCAGCAGCTCTACGGCGTCGAGGTCACAGCCTTCCACGCACCGGGCCATCGGGCCATCGCCTTCTACCCTTCCGAGCCCCTCTCCCCGGCCGGCGAGATGCGGTAGGAACGCCCCGATTGTGCCCCTGCCTGCCGTCGGTACTCACCAGGCCTTCACGATCCCTTCACCGGCGCTTCAACGGCCGTTCATCCTTTCCTCGTCGCGTCTTCACACTTCAGCTCTGGCGCCCTGTGTGGGCGCCCTGTACCGTGGACTTCAGCGATGGGAACTGCCCTAGAGCACTGGGCTCCAGCCATTAACACAGGAGACGTAGCCATGGTGTCGGATCGCCCTTCAGCCCGTCGCGCCGGCCTGGCCCTGGCCGAGCCTCTCGGCAGGCCCACGGCTCGGTCCTTCACGCTCATCGAGCTTCTGGTCGTCATCGCCATCATCGCCATCCTGGCTTCGCTGCTGCTGCCCGCCCTGTCACGAGCCAGGGCCAAAGCCAGGGAGACAGCGTGCCTGTCGAACCTGCGGCAGCTCGGGCTGGGTCTGCACCTCTACTCAGGGGACATGCAGGAGTGGTTCCCTCTGGAGCCGACTACCGGGAACTCCCATCTGGGCCTCTGCGCCACGCTCTATCCGTACACCTCGAGCCGCGATATCTTCTACTGTCCTGAGGCCGCTGCCATGGAGCCCTACGCCAACAGCACCGTCTTTCCCGGCTCCCCCGAGTCCATCGTCAACACCGACGCCAACTGGGCGGCTGGGAACATCCCCTACCGTTACTACTCGTTCAGGGGGCCGCCGGCCACCGCCCTCCCGGCCTTCGTCCCGCGCGCTCTCTCCGAGCGTGCCGAGCCCACCTGCTGGATCCTGAGCGACTGGTTCCGCAAGAATGTGCCTATCTGGCCTCACATGCGCAACAACGGTGGGGCCGGTGGCGGCATCCTGGTGCTGCGGCTGGACAACGCGGTGGCCTACACGACCGGCCAACCCGTGGTCAACTTCCGCTGAGGTGGCGCCGGGCCAGCCCCTTGCCACGGCCGCAGCCGAGGTGCTGCTGGCAACCCGTGGAGGCACAGGCGTTGTCCTGCGCCCAGCCCCGCTACCACGACCATGATCAGCACGGTTGCCACGGCGTTCGCCCCTTGGAGCAGCGTCTTGAGCCGCCCGATGGCTATGCTATAGTCCTTCCGAACCGTAGAGCGACATCAACGGCGTGCCATCGGCACTGAGCCTGGTTGTGCTTGCATGAACGCCAGCAAACGAAGAACACCGTCGGAGTCGGCTGGCGACGAACTGCCGGCCGGCGCGATGTGCTCCTGCGCCAGCGACTGTGCTGCCACCCTCAAGGTCATTGCCGACTCCAACCGGGTGCAGATCCTCCGCGTTCTCATCCGCGGCCCCCTGAACGTCGGGGAGATCTGCCAGGCCACCGGCCTCTCCCAACAGCGCGTGTCCCACCATCTGGGTCGTATGCGCCCCGCCGGTGTCGTGACCGCCGAGCGCGATGGCCGCAATGTCGTCTATCGCGTCGCGCCCCGCATCGCCGTCGAGGACGGCATCGATCTGGGCTGCTGCCGGCTCACCTTCCGAGCCGTCCCCCGCCTGCCCCGCCTCTGATACCCCTTGGACGTCAGCCGTAGAGCATTGCTGGACCGGCCGCGGCCACAGGGGCGAACGCCCCCGCGGCCATGCTCCCGCGACCGCGGGACCGTGGGCGCTCCAGCCGGATGCCCGGGGACTGCGCGACCGCAGGGCGCGGTACCGGCCAATGCTCTACGACGGACGTAGAATCGGTATGACCGCTGACCGACCGCCGCCATCCGCAAAGCAGCCTCCGGCCGCAACCCACCGCGTTGTCGGATGCCGCCGGTGCGGTTGCGGCTCGCGCCGGGTTCGTCGGCGCTGCTTTGCCTAGGCGTTCTCCGCACACGGAGGCCAGACCGATCCCGGTAGCGGTCCACGATTCGTTGAGGGTCAGGCCGAAGCCCCATAGCAGTTACGCACGGAACACACAGGTTCCGGGGTAAGTGCTCTGCGTGCCCCTCCGCATCCCCGCCGCCCGCTTCACCAGCAATTCATACATGGAGACTTGTAGATGTGTTGTTATATGAGTATTCGTAGGGGTGTGACCGGTGGTGTTGGCGGGCTCGCCGCGGGAGTTGGACCGAGCGCACGGTGTCAGGAGCCAGGAAGGAGGCGGTCGCCATGAGCCGACGGGGGTTGTCTGCAGGTTGGGGAGCCGGTGTGTGTCTTGGCCTGGCCCTGGCGGCTGGCAGGGCTGCCGAGTCCACGGCTGCCCAGTCGGCCGGGCCGGCTGGGGGCAGTTCCGGTCAGCCTGCCGCCAGTGCTCCGGCGTGGCCGGCGCTGCCGAAGGACGTGCCGCTGGGCCCGGGGCGGCTCGACATCGGCGCGGAGGAGCGCCTGCGCTACGAGTACTCGGACAATTTCGAACCGCGCCGCTACGGCACCGGCGAAGACGACCACCTGCTGCTGGCCAGGACGCGGCTGAGCCTGGACTACCGGCTTCCGGAGAACGCCCATGCCTTTGTCGAGCTCCAGGATGCGCGCTTCTTCCTGAGCGACCTGAAGCAGGAGGACTGGGCCGTGAGCTGCCCGCACTACGACGTGCTGGACCTCAAGCAGGCGTATGCCGAGTGGCAGTACATCCTGGGCTCACCCCTCGGGCTGAAGGTTGGGCGCCAGGTCATTTCGTACGCCGACAACCGGGTTTTCGGCCTGGGCGAATGGGGCAACGTGGGCCGTTACTGGTGGGACGCGGCCAAGCTGACCCTGAGCCTGGACCCAGTCCAGATCGACCTGCTGCATGGTCAGCGCGTGATCAGTGACCAGCGGGCGCTCAACAACGACCACTACCCTTACCGCATGACCGGGCTCTACGCCCAGTGGAAGCATCTGCCGGCCAAGGTGGACACGTTCTATCTGAACCGCTATGCCACTCACGACAGTCTGAAGGGCGAGGAGCCTGGCAAGGGGGGAGAGAACCGGCACACGCTGGGGGTTGCCGTGGACGGCGTGTGGCGGAATGTCTGGGACTATGGCGGCACGGTGGCGGGCCAGTTCGGTACCCGGGCCCAGGACGACATCCGGGCCTGCGGCCTGAACCTGCGCGGGGGCTACACCTTCGATGCCCCCTGGTCGCCGCGCCTCGGGGCCCAGTTCACCTACGCCAGCGGCGACTCGGACAAGACGGACGGCGTCCGCGAGACCTTCGACAATGTCTTCGGTGCGGTGGACATCCCCTACGGCCGCATGCGTTTCCTCTGCTGGATGAACATGGAGCAGTACCAGCTCAATGCCAGCGTCAAGCCGACCAAGACCACGAAGTTCTGGGTGGACTACCACATCTTCCGGCTGGCCGAGGCCGAGGATGCCTGGTACTGGACTTCCGGCTCGGCCGCCCGGCGCGACGCTACGGGGGCTCCGGGCAAGGAGCTTGGCCAGGAGATCGACATACTGTTCAACTGGAAGGTCAGCAAGCGCTTCGACTGGCTCTGTGGCTACTGCTACTTCTTCCCCGGGGACTTCATCCGTCAGACTCCCGGGGACGACTGCGGCGCAGACTGGTTCTTCAGTCAGGTGACCATGAGTTTCTGAAAGGAGTCCGACCATGCTCTCCCGCTCCTCCCATACGGCCTGCTTTCGGGCGCTGGCTCTCGCCGCGGTCCTGGTACCGACAGGGGCTGCCGTGGCTGGCTGGTGGACCGGCAGCGACGGCGGCAAGCCGCTCGGCCTGCGGGTGACCTACTCGAACAAGGTCGACTACGAGCCGCTCATGGTGGCGGTCAACAAGGGCTTCTTCCGGGACGAGGGGCTGACCGTGAAGCCCCTGATCGTCACCGGCGGCATCGAGTCCGCCGAGGCGTTGGCCACGGGCGCCGCCGACATCGCGGCGATGGGGGATGCGCCGGCCGTCATCTCGGTCAGCAAGTACCCCCAGAACAAGATCGTCTGTGCCTACGGCGGGGGAGCCCAACGGCACCGCCTCATGGCGAGGAACGGGATCCAGTCACCCAGGGATCTGGAGGGGAAGAAGCTCGGCATCCAGCTCGGCTCCAGCACCCATGGTTGCTTCCTGGCCTGGGCAAAGGCCAATGGCGTGGCGCTGGACAAGGTCGAGGTCCTCAACCTGCGGCCGTCCGAGATCCCCATGGCCATGGACACCGGACAGCTCGACGCCATGGCCGGGAGCGAGCCCTGGGCCACGAACACCGAAAGGCAGTGCGGGCGCAAGGTCCACGAACTGGCCACCTTCAGAGGCCACATGGGGACGTCGCCCATGGTGATCATCGTCTCCAAGCGGACCCTGGAGCAGAAGCCGGAGGCGGTCGCGAAGCTGGTCCGTGCGCTGGGGAAGGCCGTGGATTGGGTCAATGCCAGCCACGCCAGGACAGCGGCCATCTGCGCGCCTCTGACCGGGCTCTCTCTCCAGGACCAGGAGCGCTGCACCTACACGCTCATCTGGGACCTGCGCTGGCGGCCGGAGGATGCCGAGTCGCTGGCCCTGGCGGCCCAGTTCCTGCTCGAGCAGGGCAAGATCACCGCGCTGCCGGACCTGGCGGCGGCCGTGGACACGCGCTTTCTGCCGCGGGCACCGTGAGCGGACCTTTCCGCCCTGGCCGTCGTGAGGGTGTACCGCCAAGCCATCGACATGCCGATCCGCGAACAGGACCTGTCGAAGCCCGAGTTCGAGTATCGGGAGAGCCGCTCTCTGGCGCTGGCCTGGGGAGCGGCCCGCAACCTGCTGGCCCTGGGCCTCATCATCGCCGTCTGGTACGGCCTGGTGTTCTATGTGTCCTGGAGCCGCGGCACCGAGTTCCCCTCGCCCGTCCAATGCGCCGGCCGGCTGTTGGCCCTGCTCCAGGGCGGAAAGCTATACGGCTACACCCTCGGGCAGCACTTCATCAGCAGCTTCCTCCGCCGCTGGCTGCTGGGCTATGCGCTGGCGGTCGTGTGCGGTGTCCTGGTGGGGCTCCTGGTGGGGGTCTCCCGGCCGTGCCGCGATGTGGTCATGCCGCTGGCCTACATGGTCCAGCTCATCCCAGGCCTGGCCTGGATACCCATCGCGCTGCTGCTGTTTGGGATCGGCAACACGGCCACGGTCTTCATGATCTTCGTCACCGCCCTGGCACCCATCATCATCAACACCTCCGGTGGCATCCAGGGCGTCCCGGGCATCTACCTGCGTGCGGCCCGGATGATGGGGGCCTCCTGGCCCCGGGTGTTCTTCCAGGTGATGCTGCCGGCCTCGCTGCCGTCGGTGGTCAACGGGCTGCGGATCGGCTTCGCCAACGGCTGGCGAGTGCTGATCGCCGCCGAGATGGTCGTCGGCATCGGCCTGGGACTGGGCTATGCCATCATCCAGGCCCGCTGGTCGCTGGACTTCGAGGCCGCCTTCGTCTGCATCGCCGTGATCTGCATCGTCGGACTGCTGTTCGAAAAGGTCGTCTTCGCCGCCCTGGAACGCCGGGTCACCCGGCGCATGAGAGACGAGTAAAGCCCCCACGATGCTCAAACTGGAACACGTCTACAAGGCCTACGTGGACCGGCTGGCCGGCAAGGGCGTGGTTGCCCTCCAGGACGTGAGCTTCGAGGTCCGCCGGAACGAGTTCGTCTGTATCGTCGGTCCCAGCGGCTGCGGCAAGAGCTCCATCATCCACCTGGCGGCCGGGTTCATGGGCCCCACCCGAGGCCGTATCACCCTCGACGGCGAAGAGATCCGCGGGCCCTCCCCGGACCGCGGCGTGGTCTTCCAGGAGTTCAGCCTGCTGCCCTGGAAATCGGCCCTGGAGAACGTCATGTGGGGCCTGGAGATCAGAGGCCGTTCCCGGCAGGAGCAGGTCCGCATCGCCAAGGAGTACCTGGACCTGGTGGGGCTGAAGGGCTTCGACCACGCCCGCCCGCACGAGCTGTCCGGCGGCATGAAGCAGAAGGTCGCCATCGCCCGGACCCTGGCCCTCGACCCCGCGGTGCTGCTCATGGACGAGCCCTTCAGCAACCTGGACGAGCAGACCCGGAACCGGCTGGACATCGAGCTGCTGGGCCTCTGGGAGCGAGACCGCAAGACGGTGGTCTTTGTCACGCACTGCATCGAGGAGGCCATCTCCCTGGCCGATCGCATCATCCTGCTGACGGCCCGGCCAGGCCGGATTCAGAAGGAGTTCCGTATCGACACTCCCAGGCCACGGAGTATCTTCAGCGATGAGGTCATACGCCTTCACCAGGAGGTCCTGGCGAACTTCATGCTCTGTTGCGCGCCGCAGACGGCACCAGCGGCGAGCGACCCCATCCCGCGCGACCGGGTCTTGCCTGGAGCCACACGGAACCACCACCCCACCTCCAAGGAGTCCTGACCATGTCCCCTGATCCCGTCTCTGCACGAGATCCCGCGCCCCCCATCGACCCCGATGCTCTCGCCGGCCGGGCTCAGGGGCTCTTCCTGTCTGGCGGGTTGACCTGCAGCCAGGCGGTCCTCCAGGCCGGTTGCGAAGCCCTCGGCATCCAGGATCCCCTCGTGCCCGGCATCGCCCTGGGCCTCGGTGGCGGCGTCGGCGGACAGGGCCTCACCTGCGGCATCCTGACCGGCGCCGCGCTCTGCGTGTCCGTAGCCATGACGGTCGGCCACCCGGAGCTGGATGCGGCCGAGAAGCGGCGGCGCGTGATGACGGCGACAGCCACCGTGGTCCAGGCCTTCCAGGCCGAGAACCACCACACCGACTGCCGCGGCATCTGCGGGATGGACCTGCACGCGCCGACCGTGACCCCTCAGGCCAAGGCCATCGTCCGTACCCGCGTCTGCGGGCCCTGCCTCGCCGGCTGCGCCCGCGTCCTCGCCGGCGTCCTGAACGACCTGGCCGCAAGCCCGCCGCCCGGAAAGTGAGGGCCCCGTGCAGAGTCGTGCCCTTCATCGTGTCGTTGGCTGCGCACCGATCAGGGAAAGGGGCGGCCCATGAGAGTACTCGTCCTCTACTACTCCAAGACCGGCCACACGCTGGAGGCCGCCAAGGCCACGGCGGAGGGGATCCGGTCAGCCGGCTCCGAGGCGCACCTCGTCGCGGTGGATGACGTCCGCGCCGCGGCACTGCCCGATCACGAGGGCCTTATCCTCGGGAGCCCCTGTTGGGCAGGCAGTGTCACGCCTTGGGGCGTGGCCACGCCCGTTCTCCGCGCCCTGGACTCGCTGCCGCCGGATGCCCTGAAAGGGAAGCGCTGTGGCGGGATCTCGGTTCACTCGCAGATGGGCGGCAAGACCACGGTGGTGACCTTGGGAAGGCTCCTGTCCCAGAAGGGGTGCGAGGACTACAGGCCCGGCCCGGCGGCCAAGGCTGGCGTGCCCTTCAGCCTATGGAAGGGACCGTCGGTCGGGGCCCAGGACGAGGCACGCTTCCGGGCTTACGGCGCGGGGTTTGTCGTGTAGGGGATCACGGCCAGGCGTGACCGGGACGTCTCTACGGATCCCCCACGGCCCGCCCGACCCCGTCGGCGGTGTGGCTGGACCCCGAACCGCAAGGCAGCAAACCCCGCGCCTGCGACCATACCGGACTCGACGCGGGGCTGGCACTCGGGCATGCCGCCTGGCTTCCGGAAGAGGGCGCTGGCCGAAGCGCGCAGAACGAACCCCGCGCCCTCCACCAGCGCCACGGTCTCCCGCACGCTGCGGAAGCGCGCCAGGGAGTATACCGGGTGCCCTTCGGCGGCCTTGCGGGCGTAGTGCAATCCCCAGGGGCCGTCGGCCGGGATGATGCCCAGAAGTAGTGTCCCCGACGGCCGCAGGACCCTGGCGCATTCGTGCGCGGCCTGCACAGCATCCTGCACGAAACAGAGCGCCAGCGCCATCAGCACGCCGTCGAGCGTCCCCTGCGCGAGAGGAACCCGTTCGGCGACGCCGACCATGGTGCGTATCCCGCGCCGTACCGCATACTCCAGCATCCTGAGCGAGGGGTCGAGCCCTTCCCCGATCGCCAGCGCCGCGGCGAAGCGGCCCGTCCCGACGCCGACCTCCAGCCAGCGCCCCCGGCACTCCGGGCAGACGAAGCGCAGACAGGCCAACTCGTCACGGAAGATGCTGGCCCCCTCGGGGCTGTCGTACCAGGCGTCATAACGGTCCGCCAGCCCCTCGAAGGCGGCTCCCGTGGGTAGCGCTGGCGTGCCGGTCGCCATCAGACCACGGTAGCCTCCCCAGTTCTCACCCCTTGGCCGCCTTGCCGGCGCCCTTGCCCGTCGTGCAAGGGTGCCCCTTGTCGTCGCCGTGGCACTTCCTCACCTGCTCGGCTGAGCACTCTCGGGGCTTGCCCTTCAAGGCCTCGGGCTTCTGGCAGCCTTGCTTCGTCGCCTTGCATCCGCACATGGTCGGTCTCCTCTGGCTGTGGGGCGGGCGCTGGCAGGCTCCTCCTGGCCTGAAGGAGCCAGAAGGCTACCGGTCGCCGCCCGCCACTGGACGAGGGTCGCCGCGTTCAGCCGGTAGTGCACGTAGTAGCCACGCCGTTCGTCGATCACCAGCCCCGCGTCGCGCATGATGCGCAAGTGCTGGGACACCGCGCCCTGGGTCACGCCCAGGCGGGCCGCGAGGGCACTCACGCACAGTGTCCTGTCCTTCAGGAGCTCCAGGATCCGCAATCGCGTGGACACTGAGAGGATCCTGAGCATCCGGGCCAGGTCTCTGTTGCCATTGTCCTGGACCATAATTCAGTCTCCGCTAATATACTATCGCACCGCCGGCTTCACGTCAAGCAGCGCACGCGCGATTCAGAGGCCCCTCTCCCCTGCCGTGGGTGGTGGGCCTGCACGCAGCCCGTCCCGCGGGGTGCTCACGACGCTCCCCCGGCGCACCCGCGCATCGTCTTGGCCGGAGCCACGGGACGTTGCCTCAGCGCGAGGCGGCCTCCAACGCGATGATCCCGAGTGCCATGACAACCACGGCGAGCGTCCAGCCCAGACGCGTGTCGTGCAGCCCGCCGAAGAACACGGCAATGCCCTCCGGGATGTTGCGGAGGGCAATCCCGGTCGCGACGAGTTGACCAGCCCGCAGCACCCGCGCCGTATCCGGGCCTTCCGAGCCATGGGTCGCACCGGAGTGCGGCACGGCCAGGTCCAGAAGCCACGTAGCGAGCATCCCAGCAACCAGCAGCGTCAGGCCCCAGGGGTGGCCGATCACCTCGGTCGACTCGGCCAGCATGCAGCCGAACGCGATCATCACCATGACCCCGGCGCGGAACCCCATGCTGAAGGCCAGGGCCCGTCGCCCCGGGCGCAGCGGGAACAGACACAACAGCCCCCCAGGCCCGTGGACATACCCGCCAAGGTGGTGATCCCCAGCGCGACCAGGAGACCCTTCGTCATCAGCTTCCTCTACTGAACCGTCTGCAGCTTGGCAAACGCGACGCCCGCAACCGATGCTTGCCGGCAGTCCCCGGCTTGCGATGGCGTTCGGCTGCAGATTGCTCATAGGATAGCCCAGGATCGGGCGACTGTGCCGCTCGGCGGCGCTCGTTAGTAGCGGTTCACGGCACGGCGTCCGGCGGCGGGAGGGCAGTGCCCAGCGAGGGTCCACTCGCACCGGTCGGTCGCCGCCCGCGCCGACCCGGCGGGAGCGCGGCAGCGGGCAGGCTCTTCAGCTTGCGGTGGAGGGTGCTCTCGTCGATCCCGAGCTCACGGGCGGCTGCCCGCCGGTTTCCACCCTGTCGACGCAAAGCGTCCTCGATCAGGGCCGCCTCCATCTGGCGCAGGGACAGTCCCGGTCGGAGGGGGCTCTCCTGGCCGGTCTGGGCGCCGCGCAGTTCCGGGGGCAGATGCGGCATCGCGATCAGGCCGCCCCGGCAGAGCACGAAGGCATGCTCGACGATGTTCTCCAGTTCGCGGATGTTCCCCGGGAAATCGTGCTGCAGCAGGCGCGCCCGCACCTCGTCCGTGACCCCGGCGACGTCGCGGCCCTGCAGCCGGTTGAGTTTCGCGACGAAGTGGTCCACCAGGAGCGGGATGTCTTCCCTGCGGTCGCGCAGCGCCGGCAGGTCGATACGGACCACGTGGATGCGGTAGAAGAGGTCCTCGCGGAAGGCACCCTTGCGCACCAGTTTGGCCAGGTCCTTGTTGCTGGCCGCGATCAGGCGCACGTCGGCCGCCACGCTCTCCACGGCACCCAGGGGCTCGAAGCGCCGCTCCTGGAGAACGCGGAGCAGCCGCACCTGCATGGCGGGTGAGATGTCGCCGATCTCGTCCAGGAGGAGCGTGCCGCCCTTGGCCAGAGCGAAGCGCCCCGGTTTGTCCTTGCGGGCCCCCGTGAAGGCCCCGGCGCAGTAGCCGAAGAGCTCCGATTCGAGCAGCGTATCCGGCAGCGCCCCGCAGTTGATGGCAACGAAAGGCTTGCGGGCACGGCGCGAGAGGTTGTGGATAGCCCGCGCCACCAGCTCCTTGCCCGTGCCGCTGGCGCCCTGCACCAGGACGGTGCTGTCACTCTCCGCGATCTGCGGCAGGATACGGAAGACCTCCCGCATGGCCGAGCTCCGGCCCACGATGTCAGCGAAGGTGTAACTCGCCTCCAGTTCCTTACGCAGTTCCTCCACCTGGGTCAGGTCCTGGAAGGTCTCGACACCGCCAATGGCCTGCCCCTTGGTGTCGCGCAGGATGGCCGTCGAGATGCGGATGGGCACCCGCCGACCCTCGGCATCGACGATGTAGACCGGACGGTTCACGGCCGGTCGGCCCGTCGCCAGCGTGGCGCGCAGCGCACAGGCCGTCTCGCAGATGCTGGCCCGCAAGACGTCGCAACAGCGCCGGCCGATGGCCTCCTGGCGCGGCACTCCAACGATGCGTTCTGCCGCCCGGTTGAAGGAGGTGATCCGCCACTCCAGGTCCACCGTGAAGACCCCCTCGTTGATGGAGTCCAGGATCACCTGCCGTTGGTCGTTCTCACCCATTCGTGTCATCAGCGAGGCTCCTTCGGAGGGAGTTGCCAATCACTGGCAGAATGCCAGTCAATAGAGCGCACTGGCAAGCAAACTGCAAGCTCTGTGAAGGAACATTCGACGCCTTCTATACAACCATAAAATGCTTTGCAGTAAGTTGTTATGCTTCAGTTGTTGGCCCCATGGCGGGGTTGGCCCGTTACCTGCTTAGCTATGTACCGTATGCGCATCGCCATCGCCAACTGGGGTGACCGGGTATCGCCGGTGCTGGATACCGCCGCGAGTCTGACGCTGATCGAGCAGGACGTCGCTGGCGAGACCGACCGGACGGTGATCCGCCTGGACCACGGCAGCATCGTGGGGCGGGCGCAGCAGATCGCCGCGCTCAGCCTGGACGTGCTCATCTGCGGCGCCGTCTCGCGGCCGTTGTTCGAGATGATCTCGGCGGCGGGGGTTGGCGTTCTCCCGTTTGTCGCGGGCGAGGTGACGACCGTACTGGCAGCGTTCCGACGCGGCGAGCTGCCCAACCTGGACCTGACCCTGCCTGGGTGCTGCTGCCGCTGGCGCGGTCGCGGGTATGAGGGCACTGAGAGTGGCGGTGCGGGTGGCTGCTGGGGAGCGTCGATGCAAGCCAAGGCACAGGGCACGCCCGGTGCGGCGCTGCCGCCTGGGCCGGTACAAGGGAAGCACAGGAGGAACGGCGATGGTTGTCGTCAGTGCACGCGGGGAAACCATGGACACGGCAGTCGATAGCCGTTTCGGGCGGGCCGCGTTCTTCCTGGCGGTGGACCTGAAGACCGGCGAGAGCCATGCCTACGGCAACCAGCCGAACCTGGAGTCTGCGCAGGGCGCGGGTATCCAGGCGGCAGAGACCGTTGCCCGCCTGGGGCCCGAGGCGGTGCTGACCGGCAACGTCGGGCCCAAGGCGTTCCGGGTCCTGCACGCGGCCGGCATCCGTGTCTACCGCTGCCAAGCGGGCCCCGTGGCCGAGGCCTTGGCGAGCTACCGCGCGGGCACGCTTGCCGAACTGACCGGCGCCAGTGTGGATGGGCACTGGGCCTGAACTCAACCAGGAGGTGACGAGCATGCCACAAGGTGATGGAACAGGTCCCCGCGGGCACGGGCCGGGCAACGGTCGTGGGTTGGGACGCTGCGGTGGCGGCGCCCGCCGCGGTCCTGGGGCCATGGGTGGCCGCGGGCAGGGCGGCGGGGGCCGGGGCCGCAGGGCCGGGCCAAGCCGGGGTGCGGCAGCCCCCGGCCATCGCGGGCGTGGGCCCAGTCGCGGGCCGATGCCACAACCGTAGCGCAACCGAGGCAGCAAGGAGGCACGATCATGCCAGCAGGAAATGGTACGGGACCCCGGGGAATGGGGCCGATGACGGGACGCGCGGCCGGGTTCTGTGCGGGCTTTGGGGGGCCGAGCTACGCCAACCCGGTACCTGGGCGTGGGTGTGGGTTCGGCATGGGGCGCGGCGGCTCGGGTGGCCGTGGTGCCGGGTGCGGTCGGGGCGGTGGCAGGGGCTGGCGCAACATGTTCCACGCGACCGGGCTGCCAGGCTGGGCGCGGGGGGGGGTGCTCTATGGGGTACCCGACGGTGCAGCACCCACGCCGGAGCAGGAACTGGCGGCACTCAAACTGCGGGCCGAGTCTCTCGACACGGCTCTGGGCAACATCCGCAGGCGCATCGGGGAGCTCGATGCCAAGCCGGCAGAGAAGTGACTGCGGCGGCGCGGCGGCCGAGGCCAGCGGCGGCGCCGAGGCACACGGCGGGCCGGCAGTCCGCCTCGGCAGGAAGAGCCAGACACGCTCTTCGGACGCATGAACGACCCGACAGCGGCTGCCTCGCTCAGGGGCCCCTGCGGGGACGAGATGGAGATCCACCGGGCCATGGCCGCCTACCTGCTGGCGCCATGAGCACGCTGGGAGACCGCGCTTGACGACACGCATTGCCATCGCCAGCGGCAAAGGGGGCACGGGCAAGACCACGGTCGCGGTCAACCTGGCCTGGGTCCTGGCGGCGCGGGGCGTGGCGGTGCAGTACCTCGATTGCGACGTCGAGGAGCCGAACGGGCACCTTTTCCTTGATCCGCAGATCGAGTCTACCGACGCGGTCGGCATTCCGGTCCCGGTGGTGGACGAGAGCAAGTGCACGGCCTGCGGCACCTGCGCGAAGGTCTGCCCGTACCACGCCATTGCCGTGCTGAAGAAGCCCCTGGTGTTCCCCGAGCTCTGTCACGGCTGTGGCGGATGCACGCTGGCCTGTCCGGCCGGAGCTATCCGGGAGGAACCGCGGGCCATCGGCGTCGTCGAGGCCGGGAATGCTGGGGGAATGCGGTTCGCGCAGGGGCGCCTGAACGTCGGTGAGGCCATGGCGCCACCCCTGATCCGGGCAGTGAAACGCCGGGCATTGGCCGCCGGCGTGGTACTGCTGGACGCGCCGCCCGGCACAGCCTGTCCGGTCGTGACCGCGGTGCGCGACAGCGACAGTGTGCTCCTGGTGACGGAACCGACCCCGTTCGGCCTGAACGACCTGGAGTTGGCCGTGGCGACGGTAAGGCAACTGGGCCTGCCCTGCGGCGTCGTCGTGAACCGTGCGGATGTCGGCGACGGACGAGTCCGCTCCTACTGCGAGACAGAGGGGATCTGCATCGTGGCCGAGCTGCCTGACGACCGGGGTGCTGCGGAGGCCTACTCCCGGGGCCAGTTGCTGGTCGAGGTCCTGCCCGAGTGGCGGACCCGCTTCGAGGCCCTGGCCGACGCGCTGTCGGTTCTGCCCAGCCGGACGCCCAGGTCATGAACGAACTCGTGGTCATCAGTGGCAAGGGCGGTACCGGCAAGACCAGCATCGTGGCGGCATTCGCGGCGCTGGCCGGGAATGCGGTCCTTGCCGACGCCGACGTGGATGCCGCGGACCTGCACCTGGTGCTGACCCCCACGATCCGGCAACGCCACGAGTTCCGCTGCGGCCGTGAGGCGATCATCCGGCAGGAGGACTGCATCCGCTGCGGTGCCTGCCTGGCCCGGTGCCGGTTCGAGGCTGTGCACATGGGCGAAGGGGGTGCCGGCGAGGCGGAGTTCCGTATCGACCCCACGGCCTGCGAAGGCTGCGGCGTCTGCGTCCGGGCGTGCCCCGCCAAGGCCATAGACTTCCCCGAGAAGCGGAGCGGCGAGTGGTTCGTCTCGGATACCCGCTTCGGGCCCATGGTGCATGCTCGCCTGGCGCCCGGCGGCGAGAACTCCGGCAAACTCGTCAGCCAGGTCCGCTCGGTAGCCCACGACTTGGCCGGCGAGCGCCATGCCAGCCTGATCCTCATCGACGGCCCCCCGGGGGTAGGCTGCCCGGTGATTGCGGCCATCAGCGGGGCGACGCAGGTGCTGGTGGTCACGGAGCCGACGCTCTCCGGTTTGCACGACCTGGGGCGCGTTCTCGGACTCACGCGCCACTTCAGCCTGCCCGCGGCCGTGTGCGTGAACAAGTGGGATATCAATCCAGAGATGACGGCCCGGATCGAGCGATACGCGACGCAACAGGGCGCTCAGGCCTTAGGACGGGTGCGGTACGACCGGGCGGTCACCTCGGCGCAGCTTCAGGCGCAGGCGGTCACCGAGGTCCCGGGCTCGGCGGCCGGGGAGGACATCCGACGGCTCTGGCGTGCCCTGTGGACCGGGCAGCCCGCCTCGCCAGTCGGAGGCACGAGGTCGGCCGCGGAGGCGGCAGGAAGGAGGGCCGTAGCCATGGAATAGGCAGCCGCAGGCCGGCGCGGACGGGAGTCCAAGCCGGCGTCATGGGTCCGAACTGGTCGTGGCATTCAGGGTGAGGAGTGTTCCATGGAAACGTCTCGTCGGCATTTCATCGCCAAGGCAGCCGTCGGCACCGCGACGCTTGGGCTGAGCGCCGCCTTCGCTGCCGATGCGCCGGCGGCGCCAGGCATGGTCGCCGCGTGTGGCCTTAGTTGCTCCGTGTGTCCGCTCATGAAGGCGGGCAAGTGCAAGGGCTGCGGCGCCGGCAACCAGGTCGCAGCGGACGTGGTGACCAAGAAGAACTGCCCGGTGCTGAACTGTGCCAGCATGAAGAAGATCGGCTTCTGCGGCACCGAATGTGCGATGTTCGCCACGTGCGGCAAGCTGGTCGGCAGGCCGTACGCGAAGGAGTTCCTCGACAAGATCGCGGCGAAGCTGGCCTGACCCGCGACGGACCGCGCTTGGGGCGGGCGGCACAGACGCCGCTCGCCCCAGCCGAAAGCCGAGAGCACCCTACCCGGGAGTCCATTCCGCGCATGTCGTCCAAGGTCACCGTCACCGTGCTGGCCGAGAACACCGTTGCCCAGCGTGGGCTCCTCGCCGAGCATGGCCTCGCGTTCTGGGTCGAGACCGGCGGACACCGGCTGCTCTTCGACACCGGTCAGGGGCTGGTGCTGGCACACAACGCCAGGGCCTTGGGCATCGATTTGCGAACGGCGGATGCAGTGGTCCTGAGCCACGGGCACTACGACCACACCGGCAGCCTGGTGGAGGTGCTTGCGGGCCTCGGTCCAGGCGCCCGGGTCTACGTCCACCCGCAGGCGTTGCGTGCGCGGTACCACCGGGGCGCCTCGGGTGTCCGGTCGGTCGGTATGGCCCCACCTGCAGTCGAGGCCCTGCGAGGGTTGGGTCCACGCTGCCAGCCGGTGGTGGCGCCCACCGAGGTCCTACCGGGGGTGATGCTCAGTGGCGAGGTTCCCCGCCGCCACCCGGAGGAGGCCTCTGACGAAGGCTTCCGGCTGGATGCCGCGGGTCTCGAGCCTGACCCGATCACGGACGATCGGGCGCTCGCCCTGCGCACGCCATCTGGGGCGGTCGTTCTGCTCGGCTGCGCCCACGCCGGGGTGATCAACACCCTCGAGCACATCACGGGGCTGGCCGAGGGACAGCGCCTGCACGCGGTCCTGGGCGGCATGCACCTGCGCTCCGCATCACGGGAACGCGTCACGTGGACCGTCGCTGCCCTCCAGCGGTTCAGCCCCGACGCTCTGTGCCCCATGCACTGCACTGGCATGGCCGCAACGATGGCTTTGTGGACGGCGTTCCCAGACCGCTGCGTTCCCGGCACCGTCGGGGCAACGTGGACGTTCTGAGCAAACGGAAGGACACCCCATGGACTCGTGCACGAGCAAGTGTCAGACAGCCCCCACGGTCGCCCCCCCCGGCAGGGCGTGCATCGGAATCGCGAAGGCCCCCGCCGGCGCGGCTACCGACCAGGCCGCCGAGCAACAGCAGTTGCAGGACCGCCTGCAGAGGATCCGGCACAAGATCCTCGTGCTGTCCGGTAAGGGCGGCGTCGGCAAGAGCACCGTGGCGGTCAACCTCGCGGTCGCCCTGGCCATGGCCGGCCGCCGGGTCGGCCTGCTGGACGTGGATATCCACGGGCCGAGTATCCCGAAGATGCTGCATCTCGAAGAGGCGGGTGTCGATGTCCGGGACGGCGTTCTCCAGCCAGTCGAGGCGGCGGGGATGAAGGTCATGTCCATCGGCTTTCTGCTGCGCCAGCGCGACGACGCGGTGATCTGGCGCGGTCCGATGAAGATGGGCGTCATCAAACAGTTCCTTAAGGACGTGGAGTGGGGCGACCTGGATTACCTGGTCATCGACTTGCCACCGGGCACTGGCGACGAGCCGCTGTCTGTATGCCAACTCGTTGACGTGGCCGACGGCGCCGTGGTCGTGACCACGCCGCAGGATGTGGCTACCGCCGACGTGCGCCGGTCCATCAGTTTCTGCCGGCAACTGAGCATGCCCGTGCTGGGCGTGGTCGAGAACATGAGCGGTTTCGCCTGCCCCAGGTGCGGCGTGGTCACCGACATCTTCCAGGCGGGTGGCGGCGAGCGGATGGCGGCTGAGATGCACGTTCCGTTCCTCGGTCGCATCCCCATCGATCCGGCCGTGGGCGAGGCCTGCGACGCGGGGAAGCCGTTCATGGACCACCGCGCCGGCAGTGCCACAGCCAAGGCCTTTGGCCGCATCGTCGTACCCGTCCTGGCGCTGGCCGAGTGCGGCGCGGCGGCATCCGCGGAATCCACAACTGAACCGGGCACTCAGCCCAAGGAGAACCCCATGCGGATCGCGATCCCCGTCACCAATGGCCGTCTGTCGATGCACTTCGGGCACTGCGAGACCTTTGCGCTGATCGACGTCGGCCCGCAGGCCAAGGCCGTCCTCAAGCAGGAGACCGTGGCCGCCCCGGAACACCAGCCGGGGCTGTTGCCGCGCTGGCTCGCGGAGCGTGGCGCCCAGGTCATCATCGCCGGCGGCATGGGCCAGCGGGCCCAGGGGCTGTTTGCCGAGAACGGGATCAAGGTCGTCGTGGGCGCGCCGGCCGGCGAGCCCGAGGCCCTGGTGGCCGCCTATCTCGACGGAACACTCCAGACCGGCGCGAACGTCTGCGATCACTGACCCTGCCGTGCAGGGCCGGCATAGAAAGGCCCGCGGATGACAGACACATCGAGCCGACCGGTCTACCTAGGCTACGCCGCTGCCGTCATCGGCGCACTGCTGCTGACCTTGGGCGCGCTGTTGGCGAAGGCGTCCAACGGGACGGCGCTGGTGCCGGCGTACGTGGCGGCGGCAGTGGTAGCGCTGCTGGCGCTGCTGGCGTCGGCGCGGACGGCGTTTGCCCGGCGTCAGGCGCTGGAGCGCCTGCAGGTGGCGGAGTACCGGCGTACGCATGGCAGCACG
>Ga0172375_10001876_pt1 | contig 33450 bp, 20 predicted proteins | sample LakKiv1m_FD_114537 | JGI IMG/M metagenome (GOLD analysis project Ga0172375, IMG submission 114537) | Freshwater microbial communities from Kabuno Bay, South-Kivu, Congo - kab_092012_11.1m | ecosystem: Environmental > Aquatic > Freshwater > Lake | place: Democratic Republic of the Congo... | reverse complement strand
GATTACGGTAACCTTTTTCATGACTGTTCTCCTTGTGCTTGCACCTGTGAGTGCGCGTTGTTGTTTTCCGGCATTTTGCCAAAAAACCTTTCACAAGGAGAACAGCCTTCTCATCTTACCTAACGTTTGTCACTCGCGCCGCCGCACCCCGAACCCTGTTTACTGAACCCTGAACCCCGGACCCTGTCCTCTACTTCTTCTGCCACCGGTCCTTCGGCTGCAGAACACCGCGCGGGCCGTCGCCGTCGAGCCACCCCTTCGCCGCCGCGTCACCCCGCAGATAGGCGTCCCAAAACGCCGTGCTCAACGCAAGGATCACACGGTGGTGGTTGGGGTTGCGGGCCTCCCGGTCGCCGGGCAGCGGTCGATCACCGAAGGCCGAATGCTCGGCGCCGTCCAGCACCACCTCATATTTGCCGCCCGGCGGCAATGCCGGAAACACGGACAACCGGGAGGCGACATCGATGTTCCCGACGGGTGCAACGTCCCGTGTGCCCGTCATCAACAGCCACGGGAGTTTGACCGAGCCGAACGCCTGCTCCGCGCGACCGAGGCGCGGCGCACTGGGACTGAAGGCCACGGCAGCCTTGATGCGCGGGTCGGTGTAGCTCACCACGCCAAGCGGGAAATGTTGACCGCTCACGGCCTGCGTCGTGACCGCGCCGAACGAGTGGCCCGACAGGCCGACCTTCGAAAGGTCGAGCCGACCGCAGAGCGCGTGCCCGCCTTCTGCGTTCCAACGCGCGAGCTGGTCCAGGAGCGCGGGGATGTCCTTGACGCGCAGCCCGAAATTCTTTGCGCCCGCCGCCTTGCGCATGGCCATCATCCGGTCGCGGGGCGGCGTTTCCGTCTTCCAGACCGACTCGTCGCTGCCCGGATGCTGCACGAACACGACCGCGTAACCGCGTGCCGACCAGTGCCGACCAAGGTAGGGGCTGTTCTCGCACGACCCGCCCAATCCGTGGCTGAAAACCACCACCGGTGCCGCGCCCGGCGCCGCCTGCAGATAGACCTTGACGGGCAAATCGCGGCTCCGCGCCGCATCGTGTACAACGAGCCGGACCTCCGTAGGCGCGAATCCGTCCGGGATCTTCAGCGGATCGTACGACGCTCCATCTTCAGCCTGGCACGCAACACTCGCGGCCAAGGCCGCGCCGCACCACCACGCCCGTCTTGTCATTTCATGCTCCTCCGCCGAAACGCACCTCGCGATCGGTTTCTGCCAAGAGTACACGCAAGGCCAACGAAGCGTTACAGCGGCGGTCGGTCACGGATAGTTCTGGCCCGTGGGGCGAATCATGAGTTCGCTCACGTTCACGTGCGCCGGCAGCGTGAGCAGCCACGCCACGCCGTCCGCGACCTCCTGCGGCTCCAACACTTTGCCGTAGCGCGCCACGCTCTTGCCGAAATTCTCCTCCGTGTAGCCCGCGACCTGCTGAAACTCGCTCACCACGATGCCCGGCATCACCAGCGACACGCGCACACCCTTGCCGCACAACTCCTGCCGCAACGCCTCGGTCAGACCGCTGACCGCGAACTTGCTCGATCCGTAGAAACCGCTGAACGGCGAGATGTTGCGACCCGCCACCGAGCCGAGCACCACGATGTCGCCGCGTCCCTGTTCCGCAAAGAAGAGGCCCGCACGCCGCAGCAGGCCGGCCGTCCCCAGCACGTTCGTCTGGTAGACCTGCTGCCACTGCGACTCGTCGCTGCCGAGAATACCCCCCGCCAAGCCCCGTCCCGCGTTCGCCACCACGATGTCCAAACGCCGACCGCCGACCTCCCACGCGAGCGCCCGCTCCAGCAGGCGCACCGTGTCGGCCGCCTGCCCGATGTCGCCCTCCACGGCCAGCGCGCGGCCGCCGAAACCCTCGATCTCCGCGACCAGTTCGTCCAGCCGTTCGCGCCGACGCGCGTTGACGACCACCGCCGCTCCGGCATGCGCCAGCGTCCGCGCGATCGCTCGTCCAATCCCCGCGCTCGCGCCCGTCACCACCGCCGTTTTGCCCAAAAGCACACGCGCCATTTTCACTTTCTCCTTTTTCTCAAGGTTAACACTCCCCTCCCTTCCGCTTCAAGTCCACAGCGGACGATTCCCTGTTTACGAGGCCCATCACGGTGGTTTATCATGAAATAATGATTGGGGTGCCGCACATGCCCATCGGTCTCCTCGCCGCGTTTCTCGTCTGCAACACCGCGGCGGGAGAAGCGGGGGACATTCTTTCGCAGACCGTTCGATTCGGCGCGTTGGCCATCGTGACGACTTCCGACGGAAAAACGCGCGTATCCCTCGATGGCTGCGCGCCCGACATCGCGCCCGGGCTGCCGGTCCTCCCCGTGGCCGGCGTGTCGTTCGTGCTTCCAACGGACACCGAGGTGGCCGCCATTCAGGTCACAGTCGCCGACGTCCAAACGATTCCCATCGACGCGCCTGTCGAATGGGGCCAAGTCACGCGCCGGGAGGACGAAGCCGCGTTCCCCGTCGTGCCGCAGTCACCCGCCGTCTACGACAGCGATCAACCTTATCCGTCCGACGATCAGCCGCGCTGGCGAACAGACCCGTCGCCCAAAGGCAACCTGCTTTCCGTCCAAGTCCATCCCGTCCGCTACGCCCCCCGACAAAATGTGCTGCTGTCGGCACGGACGGTCACCGTGACCGTCACGTTGAGAACCCCCGCGATTCAAACTCTGGCAAAACTCGCAACGGCGACGGCGGCACCTCCTCCCGAATTGCCTTTCCCCGGACCGCGCACCTACGTGGTGGTGTCCACTTCCAATTTGATTTTCAACACCGACGGTCCGTGGAATCTGCAAGCGCTTTGCGCGGCTCGCGAACGGGCAGGCTTCAGCACGGCGAGGGTCACCACCGAGTGGATTCAGCAGAACTACGACGGCACCAATCTGTCGAGCTGCGTCCGCTCGTTCGCACAGGACGCCTACACGCAATGGGGCACGCGCTTTCTGCTGCTGGCCGGAACGTTCGACCTCATTCCCGTCCAGAAATTGTACGTGTCGTTCACCGATTTCGTCGCGACGCGCACGGCTGAAATCCCCGCCGACGCCATCTACTACGGTTGCCTCGACGGCCCGTTCGATGCGAATCAGAACGGCCGCTACGGCGAAGTGACAGACGGAGCGAACGGCAAGGATGTCGATCTCGCCGCCGAGGTGATGGTCGGCCGCTTTCCTGTGGCAACCGCCGAAGAACTCGCCAACATGGTCAGAAAGACGCTCCGCTACGAAAGCGCGACCGCCGAGGAACTCGCCCCGGTCGCGCACGTCGCCGAAAAGGTGAATCTGGGGTCGACCACGTACGCCACGGCGTTCATGGAGGAACTTTTGAACGGCAGCACGTCCTACGGGCTCAATTCGCTCGGTTTCAAAAATTCGTCGTATGCCAACGCGTTCGACGGCAGCCGCACGCTCTATGACTCCGACGCGAGCATCTGGACGGCGAGCAGCGCGCTGGTCTTCCTCAACCAGAATCTGAGTTGCGTCAACCACCTCGGCCACGGCTCCACAGCCCTGTGCATGAAAATATCCTTGTTGCAGGCGGCAAACAGGACCGCCCTAGCCGCCTTTACGAACACCGTGCCATATTTCGTCTATTCGCAGGCCTGCGACGCAGGCGGGTTCGACACACCGGACTGTTTCGCCGAGCAAGTCGTCACCGTCAGCAACGCGGCCTTTGCCGCGATCATGAACGCGCGCGAGGGCTGGGAATATTCTAGCGCCATCGGCGGCTACTCGCACCGGTTCCACCGCGCTTTCATCGACACGGCGCTGCGCAACAATGCGTGCCGACTGGGCGAAATCAACGAGTATTCCCGCAGTCTGAACCGCTACCTGCTCAGCTCGAACGGAGGCAATTACTGGCGCTGGGTCTATTACGAACTCAATCTGTTCGGCGACCCGGCCACGCCTTTCGCGGCAGCCGTCAACACCACACCCGTCACGATCACGCACCAGCCCCTCATCAACACCTGCGAAACACAGACCGAATACCGTGTTTCTTGCACGCTCGAACCGATCGGCATCTACGACCCCGACGCCGCCACCCTCCTCTGGCAGACGGACCGCCAGCCCGGCGTCGTCTACACCCAGCGACTCTCCCAAGTGTCGAGCAACCTCTTCGCGGCCAGCATCCCTCCTCAACGCGCGAACACGCGCGTCGCCTACACGATTCGCGCCCGCAACCATGCGGGCTGCGAAACCCTGAGTCCCGGAACCGACAACAACCACGTCTTCTATGTCACCGACAGTTTCGTGCTGGACATCAGAGGCTCGCCGTCCGACTACGGCGTGCCGGACCCCGACTACGGGAGCTATACGTTCGCGTCCGGACTCGTGGCCTCCGCTTCCGCCCCCGGAACAGTCCTCTTGTCCGACGACAGACGCGTTTCGAATACCGGCTTTTTCGGAACCGGCAGCGCGCCCCAGACCGGCACCAACCAGACCGTGTCCTTCCAACTCGATTCATCCTCCCTGCTCGTTTGGATGTGGCGGCTCGAATACCGGCTTCTCGTCGCCGCGGACGCCGTCGAAACGAACGACGCCGTCTTCTGGACCGCCGTCGGTGCCTCCGCCGCCGTTCCGGCCGCCGCCGAAACGCTGACCGCCTCGAACGGCACCGTTTACGCCTTTGCCGAATGGCACCTCGACGGAGTGCGCGTTCCGGCCGCACCCGGCCGCAGCGCCCCCGCCTTCGGAGAACTGACGATGGACGCGTCCCACGTTCTGACGGCCCACTACCTGCCGATCGACCAAGACAACGACGGGAACGGGCTTCCGGATTGGTGGGAACTCCAATATTACGGTGCGGGCGGCCAAGACCCGGACGCCGATGAAGACGGTGACGGCTTTACCGTCGCGGAAGAATATGCCGACCGCACCAGTCCTTTAGACGGCGACCAATACCCTGCCGCGCCCGTTATCGACCATACGCCACTCGGCGAAATCCAGACGCATCCGGGTCCCTTCACGGTACAGGCGCGCATCACCGACACCCACGCCGTCAGCGAGGCGCTTCTCCTGTGGCATCGCCAAGACGGCCCGTGGCAGACAACCGCCATGCAGGCCGTCGGCGACGCGCTGTTCGAGGCCCAATTCGGCGACGAATGCAAACCGGGAGACGATTTCGAATATCAGATCGTCGCGACCGACCCGACCGCGCGCGTCAGCCAAACCGACACCGTCTTCCTCTATCTTTTCTATCCCCAGATCGACACGGCCCGCCTCCACGACATCACGCTCGTCGCGCTTCCGACGCAGGCTACCCTCTCCGTTGCGATGAACCTTTTCAACACCGGCAACGATACGCTCGTGTGGTCGACGCGACTCGCTCGCGTCGAAAGCGTTCTTGATCCTTCCCTGCGCGGTTGGAACCGCATTTCGATCGGCCAAAACTGGCAGGCCTCGACCAACCATTTCTTCAGCGCGCCCTACGCCCTCTACAGCCACCTCACATCGGGCGGACTTTCGGCCAGCCCGGCCGTGCATGCCACCATCGCGCTGCCCCCCCTCACCCTTGGCCCGCGCGCCGTCCTTTCGTTCAAGTACTGGATCAACTCGGAGACCTACGAAACAACGACCCGCGCCTTCGACGGCGGCATCGTTGAGTATTCGACCGACGGCGGCGCGACGTTCCAACAGCTCGCAGGCCCCTACACCCATACGATCTACGGCTGGACCTATTCGCCGTGGACCAACGGCGTCCCCTGTTTCGCGGGAACCGGCACCGATGGCTGGCAGACGGCCGTCTTCGACCTAGCCGCTCTGTATCCCGAACAGAACGGCTTCGCGAACCGTTCCGTTGTCTTTCGCTTCCACTATGGTGCCGACAACAATACAGACAAAGAGGGCTGGTACATCGACGACGTCACCGTCTCGCCGCTCGCCGCCCGGCCGGGTTTTGAAAACAGCCTCGACCGTTCACCCGCGTTCAGCACGGCATCCGGAGGTTACAAACGCATTTTCTGGACAAACATACCCCCCGCCGCCACTTCCCGCGACGACAACGTGACGATGGTCTTCACGAGCAACGATCCCGCGGCCCCCGACCATTCCTTCCTCTGGACCTTCAAAATCCGCGAGGCTCCGTCGCTATCGAACATCGCCGCCGCACAGTCGACCGACGGCGACGGCCGCATCCGGTTGTCGGCCGGCATCGCCGACGTAGACGGCGAACCCGTCGACCTCGACATCGACGCGTCCTTGGACGGCGGCACGACGTGGTTCAACGCCGCCCTCACCAACGTGACGGCCTCCGTCGGAGGAACGGCGGCGTACTGGTCGAACGGGGTTCTGACCAACCTGTCCACCGCCAACTCCACGAACGGCGTCACCGCGACCAACTTCCTTTCCGCCGCGTGGGAAACGCGCGCGTTGGTCCTCCCATCGATCACCGTCTGCACCCAAGCCCTGTTCCGCATCGCGGCGACCAACGGCTATTACGGTGCCCACTTCGTCTCGCCGCTCTTCACCATCGACAATGAGCCCCCCGTCTTCGAAGCTGGTGCGCTTGGGCTCACGCCGTTCAGTTCCGTCGGAAACTATGCGCTCTCCACCGGTACGGTCGCGCTCGCATGGCCCGCCGCCACGGACGCGCCCCTCACCAACGTGACCTACCGCTGTTTGCACAGCCACACGGGCGTCGTCGAAACCAACCGCTGGGCCTCGACGACGGCAACGCTTTCCGTGTCGAACGCGCTGGACACGACGCACGTCTTCGAACTCGTCGCGTACGACGCGGCGGGGAACGTCAGCGAACCGTTGAGCGCGGCGTTCATCGTCCTCGACGCGCTCGGCGATTTCGACGGCGACGGCCTCTCGTCCGCCGACGAGGAGATCGCCGGCACCTGCGCGACAAATGCGACATCCCGCTTCGCAATCGCCGCAACGCCGACCGGTTCGGGTCTCTCTTTCTCGTGGCCGACCGCCGTCGGCCGCCGCTACACGGTCGAATCAACGCCGTCCCTCGCTCCGGCGGCATGGCAACCCGTCTCCGGCTATGCCGACCTTCCGGGCACAGGCGCGCCTATGACGCTCGACATTCCGTTCGACCAAACCGCCCTTTTCTTCCGCATTCGCGCATTCCAACCATGAAACACAACCGTCTCCTTTTCTCGTCGCGCTCCACCACCGCCTGCGCGACGGCCCTTCTTTTGCTCCTATCGGTGACCACGGCGGCGTGTCGACGCGATGACACACCGTCCGTCCGACGACACCAATGGGAAACGATGGGCACGATCGCAGCCGTGCAGGCCACTGTTCCGACCGACGACCCGCGCGCGCGCGACATCGCCCAAACCGTCTTCGCCGAATTGGAAAACGAACTCTCCGCCTGGCGGGACGACAGCGCGCTCGCGGCCGTCAATCGGAATGCGGGCACCGCCGCCGTCGCGGTTTCGCCCGCCTTCGCCGACGTGCTGCGCTTCTCGCTCACGGTCTGCGATGAAAGCGACGGCGCACTCAATCCGCTCGTCGGCCCGGTGATGTCTCTCTGGGGATTCAACGGTGCCACGGCACGTCTGCCCCCCCCCGCCCGCGACGAGATTCAAGCGGCTCTCACCCTCACCGACTGGCGAGGCATCGAGTTGCACGACACCGGAACCGGCACATGCGTGCGCCTGCCGAAAACCGGCATGCGGCTCGATCTGGGGGCCGTGGCCAAAGGCTATGCGGTCGACCTTGCGTGGGAGCGTCTTGTCGCGGCGGGATGCACCAACCTATTGATCGACCTCGGCGGCAACCTCCGCGCCATCGGCGAAGCCGCACCCGGACGCGGCGGCTGGCGGACCGGCGTCCGCAATCCTTTCGCGAAGGACGCGCTGATCGGCCGGTTCATCATGCGGTCCGGCGAGGCGGTCGCCACGTCCGGCAACTACGAGCGTTTCGTCGAAATCGGTGGGGCGCGCTACGCGCACATCATGGATGCCCGCACGGGATGTCCGGTCACAGGCATGGCCGGGACGACCGTGCTCGCGCCGACCGCCGCGCTGGCCGACGCGCTTTCCACGACGCTCTTCATTCTCGGCCCTGAAAAAGGCGCCGAGCTTCTCGACCGCCACCCCGGCTGCGAAGCGTTCTGGATTCCCGACAAGCCGGACGATCTCGCGATCTACGCAACGCCCGGCATGGCCGCGCGTTTCAAGCCCTTTGCGGACGCACAAGCCCACCGGCTCGTCGTGATCCGTCCACCGAACACCATGCGAGCGCAGAAACAACCATGAAATTCATCCGCTTTCTCTCCGAGTCCTCTTCGACCGAACCTCTGACCGGCATCTTGCATACCGACGGGACTGCCGAACCCGTCGAGGGCGATCTCTTCGGTACGTGGCGTCCCTCCGGCAAACGGCTTCCGGTCGCCAAGCTGCTCGCGCCGTTCCGTCCTTCGGTCATTCTGGCCATCGGGCTCAACTTCCGCGCCCACGCCGCTGAGACAAAACAGCCGATTCCCGCGTTTCCCGTCCTGTTCATGAAAAGCCCGTGGGTCACGCAGAATCCGGGCGACCCGATTTTGATCCCCACGCATCTGGCAAGCACGAAGGTGGACTACGAGGCCGAATTGGTTGCAATCATCGGGAAGACGTGCAAAAACGCGACGCGCGAGAACGCATTGGACTTCGTGTTCGGCTACACCTGCGGCAACGACGTGACGGCGCGCGACTGGCAGAAGAGTTTCGGCGGCAACCAATGGTGCCGCGGCAAGTCGTTCGACACCTTCGCGCCGCTCGGACCGTGCCTCGTGACGAAAGACGAAATTCCCGACCCGCAGGCGCTCACGCTGCGGGCGCTCGTGAACGGCGAGCAACGGCAATGCGCCAGCACGGCCGACCACATCTTCGGCGTAGCGGATCTGATCGTTTTCCTCAGCGGCAGCACCACGCTGCCCGTCGGCACGGCGATTTTCACCGGCACGCCTTCCGGCGCGGGCTTCGCCCGCACGCCGCCCGTCTACCTCGCGCCAGGCGACACCGTGACGGTCGCGATCGACGGCATCGGAGAACTCACCAATCCCGTGGCGCTGGAACCCTGACGCAGGCGGGAACCACAAGCCAAACGAGAACAGAGGGACCGCTTATTTCAGCTCGTCCTCGTACGGAATCTTGACGTCGTACTGCTTGCTGACCTTCAGCATTTCGGCGAAGGTCTGCTGGTGCGGATCGCGCGAATAGGCACCCACCAGATGGAACATCTTCTGCTGCGCCCAACGCGTCTTGATCAACGCGGAACCCTGCTTCGCGTGACGAGTCATGCTGAGGCGAAAGATTGAATCATAGCCCTTGCCCGCCGCCAGTCCGCGCATCTGAAAAACGATCTCGTCGCATGTGGCCGGACAGACGCCCACCAGCTCCAACTGCCGATCAGCGTACAGGTTGGCCGTATTTTTCGGATAGACCTCGCTCTTGGAGGCGGAGTCGAAGACCACCGAAATATCCGCCATGACGGGATTGCGGACACCTTCATACAGAGCGGCCATCGAACCAGGAATGTCCCACCGGTTGCCCGTAAGCACGCTGGCGCTCCCGCGGTTGCAGTACGTCAGCATGTCGAGCAGATAGGCGTTGGCCTTGCGGTAGGTTCCAAACATGTAGACCGAGGCCAACCCGCTGTTCAACTTTGAGAACGCCCCGATGATTTTGGCGCTTTCCGTCTCGCCGAACGTCGGCATGCCGTCCGTCACGATGAAGGCGATCATGGGCCGCTTCGGATCGCGCGGCAATTTGAGCAACGACTGCAGCGAGCCAAACACGTCCGTCTGGCCAAACGACTTCATCTCCGCGATGTAAGCCGCCGCCTTCTGCTTGTTTTCGGGCGTAACCGTCGTCCAACCGGAAAAACACGAGCCGAAACTCTCGCGGAAGGAGATCACCGTGAATCGGTCGCCCGTGTTCATGGTCTCAAGAGCGGCGGCCATGCCGCGCCGACAGAAGTTGAGCCGCTCTTCAGAGATCGATGCCGAAACGTCCTGCACCCAGACGATGTCCTTCGGCACGACGGGGATGTGCTTGTCGGCGCGCGGCTGAATGCCGATGCGGAAATAGATGCGCCCCGGTTCATCGGGGTCGCGATACGTCTCCAACCCCACGGCGAGCATGTCGTCGATCGGAATGTACTCGATGGTGTCTTGAATCGCGGCGATTTCGGCCTGTGCCTCGCGGGCCTTGCGTTCCGCTTCGGTGGTCGCGCTCTCGATCAATTTCTTCTGCGCCTCCACCGCCCGTTTCTGCGCCAGCTCCTGCTTAGCCTTGGCCGTTTCAGTGCCGTCGGGATAGCCGGTTCCCAGCGTGCCGCCCACTTTTCCGTCGCGCTCCCTCGGCTGCATGCCGAAGCGAGACTCGGTGGCGTTGCGCGAAACCTGTGAGGGCGTTTCACCGGGCGAAACCTTGAACGTGCCCTTGCTGATTTTGGTGTCGAACACGTCGGCGGCCTTGATCGGCTTGGGCGGCTCGGGGTCCTTGCCGAAACGGCGGCCGGCCAGATCGATCGACGGCACGATGTCGGCGGCCTTCGGCACCCGCTCAATCATGGGGATTTCGCGCCGCGGAAGGAGAGCGACATCGTCCTGCACCACGCGGTCGAAAATCTGCGCAATCTCCTGACGCGGCATCCACGGCGTCATGTCCACCGGCTGCGAGGGAGACTCCTTCAGCGTCGGCACGCCGGGCACCAAGGCGTCGCGGGGAACCGGCGGCGGCGTCGTAAGCACGGGATTCGCAGCCTGACTCAGGGTCTCGACCTGCTCCGTGGCCTCGATCGGCCCGCGGCTCGGCGTGTCGCGCTCGCCGACGACCTTTTCGGCCAGGTGCATCGGATCGGTGCGCATCGTCTCCACCCGCATCGGAGGCACCCGGTCGGAAGCGAACTGATCGCGCGCCCGGTTGCCCCAACGGGATGAACCGGCGATATTCCAGTCCGCGAAGAAATGCATGAGGATCAGGTGAACGACGGTAGAAAGCAGAACGGCTACGATGGCCGTTATCCAATGGCGGTCGTTCGATCTTTCGCGCTCTCGAAAACCGTACGGCATCATGAGTTGTTCTTCCCCCCTGCGGTCCCACCGGTCTGCTCCGGTTTCGCCAACGGTGATGCAGGATACCGCGCGCGCAGTTCGTCGCGCATCGCGCGCGCCTCGTCCGCGCGCCCCAACTTGTCAAGCAGAAGGGCTGACTTGTTCAGTGCCTCCGGCACGAGCGTGGCATCGTCGAACAGAATGCCCACGCTCATGTAGTAGCGCAGCGCGCCCTCGGAGTCGCCCTTGCTCTCCGCATTGCGCGCCAATCCCGCGTAGGCACGGGCGCGCAACCCCAACATGTCGGGCGAGGCCGCGCGCGTCGCGGCGTCGTTCAACTGCTGGGCGGCCTCCTCGTATTTGCCGGAGTCCGTGAGCAGTTCCCCGAGCCGCAGCGCGGCCTCCGCGCCGTAGACGGTCGACGCGCCCGTCGCCAGCGACTCGCGGAACGCCTGCGCCGCCGGGTCGCGCTCCGACTTCGCCAGGAAAACGCGCCCCTGAAGCGTCCACGCGGTCTGCGTCCATCCCTTGTCGGCCTTGATCGCGACCAGCGTGCGGGCGGCCTTCGCGGCGGCGTCGTACTGCTTCTGCTCCAACTGAAACTCCGCCAGCCATGCCAACCGGTCCGCCCCCAGCTTTTCGGCGATCGGCGCGTCGAGCAACTTTTGAAAGAGCTCGGCGGCCTCGGGCTTACGCCCGACCTGCTGGAGAATCATGCCGAGTTCCAGCATCGTCTCGCGCTCAAACTCCTTGGACGGCGACGCCGCCAGACTCGCGCGAAACAGTTTTTCGGCCTCGACCAGCTCGCCGACCTGACGATAGGCGGAGGCGCGCCAGTAGAGGACCTCGGCCTTGCGCGCGTCTTCGGGGAACCGGCGCATGCGTTCGTCCAGCGTCGTTCCGGCCGCCCGCACGTTCTTCATGCGGAACTCCTCCATCGCCTTCTGATAGAGCGTTTCGGCAACCAGATCGCAGGAGGGATAGCGCGTCAGCAGCGCGGTCCAGTCGCGCAGCGCCGCCTCGCTCTGGCCGAGCCGCGAAAGGCAGGCCCCCGAGGCATAGAGCGCCTTGGCGGCCAAGGGATCGTCGGGAAAACGCGCGGCGACCTGAAGAAACCACGAAGAAGCGGATTCCCACGCCTCCTGCTTCTGCGAGAGCCACCCCAAGCGGTAAAGCGCGTCTTTCACGAAGGGACTCTTGGGGCACTTGTCGACCAACAGCCGACAATTCTGCACGACGACATCGGGCCGCTGGAGCGCCACCGCCGCCTCGGCGTTCATCCAATAGATGTCATCGACCATCTCCTCGGGCGGCTCCACGAACACGGCCGAGGCTTTCAGCACTTCGTCGTACTTGCCGTCGCCGTAGAGTGCGGTCAGTCGCTCGTATTGGGCCAATTTGGCGAGCCGACCCTCGGGGAACGCCGCCAACTGCTTGTCATACACAGCCACGGCGGCGGCGCGCTGTTCCAGCATGCGCAGGCAGTTGGCCTTGACGTAGAGCACCTCCTCGCGCGCGGGATGGGACTCGTTGCCGATGATCAGGTCCAGAATGTCAGAGCCTTCTTTGTACCGGCCGGAGTAGAAATTCGCCCACGCCGCCGACAGCGCGCTCTGGGCCACGCGCGGCGACGCCGGATATTTCGTCCGGAGCATCTGGAAAAGATTCGCGCTGTCTTCGTAGCGATTGTCGGCCAGAGCGGTCTGAGCCGCGAAGTAGCAAGCCTCTTCCGCCACCTTGGGATCCTTGGCCTTGTGCGCCAAGTCGAGGTACAGCCCCGTCGCACGCCGCCGGTCATCCGGTTTCCCAGTCTGGGACAAGAGATAGGCGACGCGCAATCCCGCGTACATTCCATAATCGGTGTCGGCAAAAGCGGCGCAGAGCTGGTCGTACTTCACCAGCGCGTCAGCGGGACGCTTGAGCTGCTCCAGAGTCTCGCCCCAATGGTAGAGGGCCGCCGAGCGCACCTCCGCAGGCATCTCCGGCACGGCCAAGACCGCAAAGGCCGCCGACGCGGTCTCCAATGAGCCGCCGCCCGCCTCCATCAGAATCAGCGCGCGCTGCAACTGCGCGCGCGGCACGTTCGGGCTCTTGGGGAACTGCTCGACGAGCCGCTTGTAAACGGTCTCCGCCTCGGCTGTCTTGTGCATCCGCCGATAACACTCGCCCAAGCGGAAGAGCACGTTGTCCATGCCCTCCACATTGGGCATTCCCGACAGGGCCGTGTATTCGCGGGCCGCGAGTTCGAAGAGGCTGCGCCGAAAGAGGCCGTCCGCGAACTGCTGACGGTCTTTCGCCTCGATCGGGTCGGCCCCCGCCGCCCCCGCGCACGCGGCCAGCAGCAGACCCGCAACCAAAACCTGTAGACGCATCCTCATTTGCTCTCCGTCGCCGCCTCGGCCTTCTTCTCCTTGTCGTCGCTCGTGGCCATTGAGAAGTTCCAGATGTCCGCCTTCCGACACGTATCGATGACCTTGATCAGATCCTCGTAACGCGTCTCCTTGTCGGCCCGCAGCACCACCGGCTGTCCAGGAAAATAGCGGGCCAGACGGTCCAACCGCGTCTTCAGCGCGCCCAGCGTGAGGTCCTGCTGATTGACCGACACCCGACCATCCTTCGCGATGTTGATGATGATCTCGCCCGGCAGACGCTCAGGCACCTTGCTGCTTTGGGCCGTCGGCAGGCTGATGTTGATCTCGTATTCCCACTGGGAGAAGACCGAGGTCGTGATGAAGAACAAGAGCATGAGGAAAACGACGTCCATCAGGGACGTCATCTGAAGGGCCGGTAGACCGCCCAGTTTGCTCTTTCTGAAATTCATGGCTCCTCCGTTTCCCCGGCGGCTACACCTTGGGGTTCATGCCGATGAGCGACGTCACCACTTCCGACGTGGCCATCTCAAGATTCGCAATCTGACGGGCCGCGCGCCGACGGAACCACGCGTAGAACGCGATGCAGGGGATCGCCACGATCAAGCCAAAGACCGTCGTGATGATCGCCTGCGAAACGCCGGCGGCCAACACCACGGGCTTGGCGCTGGCGACGTCGGTCGCCACAGAACTGAACGCCTTGAGCATGCCCAAGACGGTTCCGAGCAACCCCAACAACGGCGCGATCGTCGAAATGTCGAGCAAAAGCTGCGTCTGCCCCTGAATCGCGTCCGACTGGCGCACGCCCTCCGATTCGGCGGCACCGCGCAGCAGCGACGCGTCGCTCTGGGGCACATTGCGCAGGCAGCCCAACGTCGCCAGAACGACGGACGCGAGCGGACTCGAATTCTTGTCGCAGAGTCGACGCGCCTCGTTCAGATTGCCGACGCGGATTTGCGCCAGCACGTCGCTCAACAGCTCGCGGGGCGCGACGGTGCTGGGTCGCAGCGCGACCAGAAAATAAAAGACCAGCGAGAGGGCGAACACCGACAGGACCGCCAACACCCACATGATCCAGCCGCCGTATTCCCACGCCTGGCGGAAAGACATGCCGTAGGCGTTCGACGCCGCCCCCGAAGCAGCCTGAGCCGCCTCCTGGGCCAGCGCGCAAGACAGGAACCCCATGCAGGCGACTGCGCCTGCGATCCACCGTTTATGCATCGTGCTGTTCATCGTTTCTCCCCTGCGTGTTTCAATCCCCGAGCGAGGCACCGCCCGTCACCGGGAACGCCACTCCCAACAGTTTGCCGAACGCCGCCTGCGAGCGCCTGCGCCGTTCGCGCACCCAACGCCGCGCGTCGTCCACCCGCGCCTTGTACCACGCGAAATCCAGTCCCGCCGTCCCGCCGAGATGCGTCTTCGCCGCGACCGCCGCGTCGGGGTCCGCCGTCTCCAGCTCGTCCAAATGCGAGCGCACGTACTGATAGGCATCGCGGAACGGCATGCCGCCGGCCACCAACTCCAGCGCGCGGTCGGTCGCGAACACACCCGGTCCGAAGCCCGCCCGAAGCCGCTCGGGCCGCACGCCCAGCGAGTCCGCCATCAGCGTCATGATCCGAAGCGAGGCCCGCGTCACGCGCAACCCCTCCATGTACAGCTCCTTGGTCTCTTGAAGGTCGCGGTTGTAGCCCCCGGGCATCGCCTTGAGAATCGTGTTGGCCGTCGTCCCCAACCCCAGCACCACCGCCGCCTTGGCGCGGATCAGCTCCAGCACGTCGGGATTGTACTTCTGCGGCATGATGCTGCTGCCCGTACACAACTCGGGCGGCAATGCGAAATAACCGAACTCCGGCATCGAGAAGAGAATCAGGTCCTCGGCCAAGCGCGACAGCGTCAGCATCACCTGCCCGCACGCCGCCAGCAGCACGGCCTCGTTCTTGCCCCGCGCGTTGCTTGCGTGGAACACGTTGTGATGCGGCGCCGAAAACCCCAGCAGCCGCGCGGTCAGCGCGCGGTCCACGGGAAGAGGCACGCCGTAACCGGCCGCCGACCCCAGCGGGCAACGGTCGTTGTAGGTGTAGGCGGCCTCCACCATCACGAGATCGTCCAGAAGCGTCTCGGCGTACGCGGTCGCCCACAGGCCGACCGTGCTCGGCATCGCGGGCTGCAGATGCGTCCGCCCCACCATCGGCAGCATCGCGTGACGGCGACCGAACCGCACAAGGGCCGCGGCCAGCGCCGACGCCTCGTCCGTCAATCCCAAAAGCTGGTCGCGCACATGCAAACGAATGTCGACGGCCACCTGATCGTTGCGGCTGCGCCCCGTGTGGACCTTGCGCCCCAAATCGCCCAGCCGCTCCGTGAGCCGCCGCTCGACCGCCAGATGGACGTCCTGGTCCGCTTCGGTGATCGCAAAGCGTCCCGCCTGCGCCTCCCGGATCACGTCCACCAGCGCCGCAACGACTCGGTTGCGTTCTTCTGTCTTCAAAATCGCAGGCGAAACGCGCATTTTGGAAAGCATCGTCACATGCGCCGCCGTGCCCAGACAGTCCCATACCGCCAGGTCCAAATCCAACACGGGATCCTTGCCGACCGTAAACGACAACACGTCGGGATGAATCTTGCCCACGATCGTCTTCTGCCCGTCAGCCTTCTTCATCATGCCTGCGCCATTCCTTTTGTCCACCGCCGACTCCGCGCGCCTTTACTCCGCCGCAGGGCTGTACAACACTTCGCCCCGCGCCGTCTTGCGCTCCAGTTCGCGCCGCTTGTCATCCGCCTCCCGCAACAGCCTCGGCAAATCCGCCTTCTGTCTCTTCTTTCCGCGCGCGAACGTTTCCAGAAAACGGGCGTACGCATCGGAAACAGCAAGAAGCATACCATCATGCCCAACAGCCGCCAAGCGAATGGCGGCCGCGCGGGCAAACGCCAAATGCCGAACAGCGGGATCGTCGACGAACGCCAACGCCTCCTCAAAGGTCAGCCCTGCTCGACCAGCAGTGATGTTTTTACCACAATCGGCAGGATAGAGCAACAAGTGTGCGCGGAACCGACGAACGACCCCGTCAGTCGTCACCCCCGCCTGGATCACCTGCCGCCCCTCGTCCAGCAGCCAGCGATCCAACGCCTCGTCGAACGCCGCCGCGTCGGCGCAGCCCGTCACCGCCGCAGCCACCCGATCCGCCCGCCACTCGGAGCCGGAAGCGGTCTTCCGAAGAAGAGTCTCGAATGCGTTGCCCGAGGTCCGCCGATCCAACAACCATCCCACCAGCGTCGCCGCCACGGCCGGCTCGCGCATCGCGGCCCAACTGTCGAAGGCCACCAGTTCCGATGCCGTCGGCAGGCAGGCGTTGGACCACAAAAGCAGCATGCGGTCGGTGTCGGCCTGCCGTGTCTCGCGGTCCATGTAGCGCAACATGCCGCCGACCAACCAGACGGGAAGCTCCTTCGCGACGCCCCCCGACCCATCGTTCGTTCCCGTCATCCACGCCCTCAGCACGGCCACGCAGACTGCGCGCCTGAACAGCACCAAATCGGCCGCCTCCGGATCGGGCAACTCGATGCGCTCGCGCACCACCGTCCCGTTTGCGCCGCGCACCTGCGACGTGACCACGCGCGTGTCGCCGTCCCGCCGCCCCCCGACCACCACCTCGATCAAAACGTTCGGGGACCCCAACTTCAAACGAATGGCCCGTTGCAGGCTTTCGCGCGTGCGTTCCGCAAACACCAAGATCGGTGCCCGATACCCCGCCTGTTCTTCCTGCGCCATGACGGTGATCGCTCCGTCCTGCGAGGAAATCGGAGCGGCCGACCGCGCCGCTGCCGGCGAAGCGGACAAACCGACGCCGAGCGCAAGAAACCACGCGCAGAGCGGCGGCACCACGATGCTTTTTTTACCGAACGACATGCTCCGATTGTCGCAAGTTGTGTCCTGCGGTTCAATATCGATCCGAAAACATGCGCGTTGAAACATGTGTCCAAACTTGCGCTTCAATCGCGACAGTCGTTGCGCTATACTTCCCCCGTTTTATGAGAAACCACTTTTCAACGTTTTTTTTCTCTGTTTTTCTCGTCTGGACGCTCTCCCACCCCTCCGCTGCAGAAACCACGTCCGGCACCGTGCAGTGGCGCGATCTCGCCACCGTGCAGAACGCCTTCGGCATCACCAACTGCCTGTGGGACGGCGATTCCCTCTGCTTCTCCAACAACCAAACGTTCGTCCGTTTCTTCCAAGGACGGCGTAAAACCGACGTGAACGGTGCCGCCGTCTGGCTGAACATTCCGCCGAACGGTTCGGTCGTGAGCGGAGACTGGCGCATCGCCGCGGCCGACCTCGACCTGCTCAGGCTCTCGATCCTGCCGAAAGAAGAGGGCACCAACCGCCCGCTCGTCGTCATGCTCGACCCCGGACACGGCGGCGAGGACGATGGCGCCAGCAGCAAACAGCCGCCCATCAAAGAAAAAGATTTCACGCTGGCGATTGCCACCAACCTCGGCGCGCGTCTCGCAGGCGCGGGTTTTCAAATCGTCTACACGCGCACCAACGACACCACGGTCAGCCTCGACGACCGGTCCAGGCTCGCGCGTCGGCGCAAGGCCGACATCTTCATTAGCCTGCACGCCAACTTCGCACCCAACCCCGACGCCAGCGGCGTCGAAACCTACGTGCTCACCCCTTGCGGGTTCTCCGGGACCGCATCGGGAAGCCGCACGCCGGGCTGGCAGATCGGCAACCGCAACGATTTCCACAACACGCTTCTGGGCTTTTCCGTACACAGTCGACTCGTGGCCGTCACCAACGCCGTCGACCGCGGCCTCAAGCGCCAATCCTTCGCCGTGCTGCGCGAGACCTGCTGCCCTGCCATTCTCGTCGAATTCGGGTTCCTTTCGAACCGCGACGACGTTCAAGCCATGCTCAGTCCCACTTGGCAGGACGCCCATGCCGAGGCCGTCGCCGAGGGCATTGTGGCATACGCCCGCAAAGTCGACACGCTCACCAAAGCCGTCGCCGAGAAACGCGCCCGCGACGAAGAACTCAACGAACGCTGGCGACTCCGCAAGGCCGTTCGCAACGCCTCGCCCGCGACCAATGCCGTAGTCCGCGCCTCCGTCCCAGCGCATCCGTCGCCCCGCATCGGAACGCCCGCCCCATCCACCGTTTCATCCAACACGCCCGCCGCTCCCGCAGAGGCGACCATCCGCACCGGCTCCGTCGTGCCGGACGCGCCGACAACCAACGCGGCGCCCCTGCAACTCAGCACGCTCATCGACCTTTATAAGAAAGCAAAATAGGCACATCATGGACAATACCCCTTCGGCCGAGAGGCCACCCGACGGCTCCAACTCTCGCAAGAATTTGCGTCAGACGGTTTTTCTCGCACTCGCGATGCTGGCAGTCCCTCTGTTTTTGGGCATCGTCTTCGTGGTGGTCCTGCACGCGATCAAGCCGACCGCGACGCCTCCCGCCGCAACCGCAAACGAAGCGGTGTCCGCTCAAGAGGAGCAAACGGACGACCTCGCCCGCCTGCTCGCACTCCGGCGTGAACGCCGTCTCGCGGGCCGCGACACCGACGAGCTGAACATCCGCATCTGGGCCGCCCAGACGCATACACCGGCCGAACTCTTCCGCGTGCCGCCGCCGGACGCGGCCCATGACTGGCGGTGGAACGTTTCCCAAGACGGACTTTTCGCCCTTGCGGTGTCGACGTCGGCCGACGCCGCCGGGCGCCGCACGGTCGGGCTCTTCGACCTGATCGGGGAACGCTGGGTCTGGACGACCAGCCTGCCCTGGCCGGACGCCCACGAGCCGCCTTTCGTTTTCGGGAAGCGCGTGGTCATCCGCTATGCCAAAAACGCCGCCTGTTTCGCGATGGAGATCGGCGAAACGGGAACGATTCTCGGCATCGACGCGCTCGGCAAAACGGCCGTCCCCGCCACGCCCGTCACGCCAACCGTGGCGGGTTATCCCGGCTCACCCATCGCCATCAGAAACGGCGTGTATTTCGCGTCCGAGGCTGGCACGCAGGAACTGGTCGGGTTCGCCCTGAACAAGATTCCCGGGCTGCGATTCGCTGGTCCCTGCGATGCGGCGACCGCCTTTTCGGGAAACGGCTTTTTGAAGTTCTCCGCCGACCGGGGGTTCATCACCGTCGCCGACAGCCTCACGCAGACCGCGCTGCAGCGCGTCAAAGCATGGCCGGACACCACCAACACCACCGTCACCGGCACACTGGCCACTCGCGACGGTTCCCGATTGAGCGTTTTCCTCAAAACGACTTTCGGGGGTGCCTCCGCGCAAGAACGCGAGTGGAGCGTTGCCCTGGCAACCTATAGCGGAACAGCCCAACCCAGTTTCAATGCGGATGCCCTGCTCGCCAATCCCCGCTTCCGCACGCAACGCCAAGCCGCCTCGTCCGACGGCCGCTGGATTCTCTCCGTCGGCCTCTCGAACGTGCTCACCGTCGCCTCGCAGCCCTCTAAGCGCGAATTGGCACGCGTAGACTTGGGAATGCTCTTGGGCGCGGACCGCCCCATCGTGCGCATCGCCTTTCTCGAAGACGACCGACACGTGGTCCTGCGCCAATCTGATCGCGCCTGGCTGCTGGATTTCGACCTCGTGCGCGGATACGCCGATTTGCTCGGCCGCTTCGACGCTTCGGCCGAGGCGTCCCGCGCGGCCGCGACCAACGACGTCACCGCTTCAGCTTCGGTCCCCGCCGTTGCCTCAGCGCCATCTGGCCTGGACCAGCCACTGTTCGCAGAGGAAGAGGACAAAACGCCTGCCGCCTCGGCCCTAGCCCTGAAGGCCGAACGGTTGGTCGCCCATCAGGCCTGGTTTTATGCCGCGGCGACGCTCGACGTTTGCGCCGCCCATTCCGCGTTCGACGGACGCGCGCCGCGCGTGAATCCGCTGCTGCTGGCGCGCGCCCACATCCTCGCGGGGCAACCGCGCAAGGCGCGCCTTGTCTGCCGCGAGGCGCTCGGCAAGCTCATCGCCGATCCGTCAGACTACAACCGCATGGCGCGCTATCAGCTCCAAGGCTTGCTCTTTGCACCCTGATGCTCCGCGACAAAACGCAAACTCCGCCTTGACCGCGCACACCGTTTTTCGCTATTCTAAACCCACTTTTGCCGGAGAGGTGGCAGAGCCTGGTTTAATGCACATGACTCGAAATCATGCGTGCCGCAAGGTACCGGGGGTTCGAATCCCTCCCTCTCCGCCAACTTTTTCGCCGTTCGTTCCGCCATGCGCTTCAGCCACATCATCTGGGATTGGAACGGCACCCTGCTGGACGACACGCAGGCCGGCGTGAACGCCGTCAACGGCATGCTCGCCGTCCGGGGCCTGCCGACCATCGACGTTCCCCGTTATCGCGACGTCTTCGGTTTTCCCGTCCGCGATTTCTACCGCGCCATCGGCTTTCGCCTCGAAGAGGAGGACTGGGACGCGATGGCCCGCGACTTTCACGACCGCTTCCTCGCCGACACGACGCTCCGCCTCCACGCGAACGCCGTGCCCGCGCTCGAAAACTTCCGCACGGCCGGTCTGGGCCAGTCGATTCTCTCCGCCTCCGAACAACGCATCCTCGACGGCATGCTTGCCGACTTCGGCATCGGCCACTTCTTCGAAATCGTCTGCGGCGTCGACAACCTCGACGGATACTCCAAACGCAATCTCGGGCGCGCGTTGTTGGCGCGGCTCGCACTCGATCCCGCCTCAATCCTCATGATCGGCGATTCGCTGCACGACCACGAAGTGGCCGGAGACCTCGGCGTCGAATGCCTGCTCGTCGCCCAAGGCCATCAATCCCGCGCGCGCCTGCAGCGCAGCGGCGCGCCCGTGCTCGACAGCCTCGCCGACATTCCGGCGTGGCTCCGCGAAAACGATTGAGGGCGGGTCTCCGCCCGCCCTCGTCGCTCCGGATGCTCCACCGGCCCGCAGTCTAAAGCCCATCGCTCACTTCGCCGTCTTCTCCACAGCGGCCGGTGCCGACGCCTGCGACTTCAGCTTGTTGCCGTACGAGATGATGCAGAACGAGATGAGCAGCGTGGCGATGCCCAACCCCAGCAACTGCTTCGTGCGCGCGCCCACGCCCTTCCACTCGCCCACCAACACGCCCACGAGCGAACTGAAAAAGATCGCCGAGCCCATCACGATCGCGAACCCGACATACGCGAGGTCCTTGCCCATCGCCGGCTCGCCCACCTTCTGGCAAACGAACTGCATGGCCCAGATCACGCCGGCGAATCCCGCGAAGAAGATATTCGCCATGATCGGCGTCGCCTTGTTGCCGTAGTCGCCCATCGTCTTATTCTTCGCGTTCTGCATCAGGCACCAGACCACGTTCACGACAAACCCGCCCAACAACACGACGACGAGCACCGGCATGCCCTGCCACTTGTCGGGCGTGCCCGCCTTGAGAGCCGCCTCCTGCAGCACGCCGCCGCTCTGCAGCCCAAAATTCATGCCCGCGCTCGCGATGCCCGAGAACAGCGCGACCAGCATGCCTTTCTTGAAGTCGAACTCGGCCACGGCCTTCTTCTTCTGCTCCTCGGACAATTCGCCCTCTTTGGACTTCCCTGCCAAACCGACGAACGCGATGCCGGCCAGCGAGCCGAACACGCCCAGCAGCACCACGACCGATCCCGTGTCTTTCACCAAGTCGCCCGCATGGCCCGTCACAATCGGCGGAATCAGCGTGCCCGTCGCGGAACAGAGGCCGCATCCGATGGCCAGTCCAAGCCCGATGCCGAGATAGCGGATCATCAAGCCCCACGTGAGACCGCCCATGCCCCACAGCGCGCCGAAACCGAAGCAGCGGGCCAGCACCGCGAGCGGCGCGGACTTCACCACGCCGATCAGATCCGGCACGGTCGCCAACGCGAGAATCCACGGAAAGACCACCAGGCCGAAGATCGCGTAGAACAGCCAATAGCTTTCGTACGCCCACCCCTTGACCTTCTTGAACGGCAGCGCGAAAACCGCGCCCGCCAAACCACCCAAGGTGAAAAGAATCATCCCCATCGCAGGATTCGTCGCTTCCATCGTCAACTCCTCGTACGTGTTCGGCCGCGCACCAGACGCAAGCCTTGACTCACTTTTGGGAGAATGATACGGGCTCCCCGAAAAAAAGGGAAGTCGAATCCGGTCTTGCGGATTCTATACACATAATGTGCCCCGGTTTACAAGACGCGGAATGCGGGCGCGCTTATCATATCCGTACAGTTAAGGTTGTCGGTCAGGCAGTGCGCCCGTCGGCAAGCCGCAACAAGGGGGTAGACATGCAGATTCGTTCCGTCAAAGAACTCAAAACGCTGAAAACCAACGTCAAGGCTGCGGCCGATGCCGCGACCAATCAGGGCAAAGGCGTGTTGCGACTCGCGCCGAACTGGGTGCCCCGCTCGTTCTGCTATCCCGGGCGTCGGCTCAAGCTGCACCCGGACGACCTGTACGCGTTCGGACTGAACCGCGGCGGCATCGACGAGCGCTGGTTCGGTTCCACCACCGAGGCCGCCAACGAAGGCCGACTCCCGGACGAGGGTTTGAGCTACGTGGTTTTCGAAGACAAGCGCATGCTGCTGCGCGACGTCGTGGCCGAACTCGGCGCGGGTGCCGTCGGCTCAAAAATCTGGAAGAAGTATCACCGCTGGCCGGTCTACAGCAAATTCTTCGACAATCTCGGTCCGCTTCCGCACCATCTGCACCAAGACGACAAACTGGCGAAGCTGGTCGGTCAGGACGGCAAGCCCGAGTCTTACTACTTCGCGCCCCAGCACAACAACCTCGGCGCGCGTTTTCCCTACACCTTCTTCGGACTCGTTCCCGGCACCACCAAAAAGGACATCGTCAAGTGCCTCGAGCGCTGGAACAAAGGCGACAACGGCATCACCGACATCTCGGCGGCCTATCGCCTGAAGGTCGGCACCGGCTGGTTCGTTCCGCCGAACGTGCTGCACGCGCCGGGATCGCTCTGCACCTACGAGCCGCAGTGGGGCTCGGACGTGTTCGCGATGTTCCAGAACCTCGTGGACCAGAACTACGTTCCGTGGTCGTTGCTGGTCAAGGACGTGCCCAAGGCGAAGCAGCAGGACTTGGACTTCATCGCCGGCATGGTCGACCTCAAAGAGAACACCGACCCCAACTTCTACAAGAACCACTTCCTCGAGCCGGTCCTCGCAAGCGGTTCCGCGAAAGACGGCTATCTGGACTGTTGGATCTGCTACGGCCGCGTGAAGGGCTGGCAGTGCGTCACCGCCAAGCGCCTGACCGTCCTGCCCGGCGCGCGCTGCACAATCAAAGACAACGGCGCCTACTGCCTCATCACGGTGCAGGGCGAGGGCACCATCAACGGACAGCGCATCTCGAGCCCCAACATGATCCGCTTCTCGGACATCACGGACGACGAGTTCTTCGTGACCCACGACGCCGCACGCGCGGGCGTGGTCTACGAGAACGCCTCGTCGAGCGAGCCCTTGGAAATCCTGCGCTACTTCGGCCCCGAAGTGAACCCGGACGCTCCGGAGATCGGGGGCGGGAAATGAGCGCGCCGGCGAAAAACAATTTTCCGAAACTTCACAACGCCACGTGGCCCGGCGTAGTCGGCAAAGGGCCCGGCACGCCGGAGCCGGTCATCGACCTGCAGACGATGATCGACCTGACGGCCGCCGCCGAGGTGGACGGTCAGCGCTTCGACGGCGTCGATCTCTTCCTCTGCGCGCCCCACGTGGACATCGATGCGACCGCCGCCGACCTCAAAAAGCTTGCGGAGATGCTGAAGAGCCGCAACCTCTCGGTCGGCTCGCTCGTCGCGCCCGTGTGGCCGCCCGCCGGCGGCGGCTCGGCCTTCGGCGACCAGTCCGCGCGCGACCAATTCGTGACGCAGATCCGCAAGGCCTGCCGCATCGGCAAAACGCTGCGCGAACTCGGCGTGCGTCCCTCGGGCGTGATCCGCGTCGATTCGTCCGGCGGCGTCGCCGACTGGGCCAAAGATCCGGCCGGAAACACCAAGCTCATCATCGACACGTTCTCGCGCGCCTGCGACGAGGCCGAGGCGAGCGGCGAACAACTCGCGGCCGAGGGCGAAATCTGCTGGGGTGGCATGCACTCGTGGCGCGCCATGCTTCAAGTGTTGGAAGGCGTGAACCGTCCTAAGACCCTCGGTTTCCAGGCCGATATGGCGCATACGCTGCTCTACCTCATGGGTTACAATTCGCCCGAAGATCGCCTGCTGCCGGAGAACTTCGACTGGAACGACTCCATGACCTTCTGCGCGGCCTATACCAAACTCGCTGGCCTGTTGCGTCCGTGGACGATCGACTTCCACGTCGCCCAGAACGACGCGACGGTCAAAGGCCAGGGCACGCACGACAAGACCGGCCGCCACTGCCTGCCGGACGATGCCAACGGGAAGCTCGACATCACGTGGGCCGCCGGCCAGTGGCTGCGCGACGAGAGCGGCCAGCCGACCCGCAAGATCCGCCACCTCTGCTGGGACGGGTGCATGTTCACCAACGAGATCATGCACAAGCCCGAGACGTGGAATTCGATTCTCAAGGCGATGGTCGACGTCCGCAACGCCCACGGCTGGTCGGAGTGACAAAACGCTCAACGTTCAACGAAAGAAAGGACCTCTTGAGCGTTGAGCGTTCAGCGTTGAGCGTTTGATTCCCACACACGAAAGGACTTCCCTCCCTATGGCCACCCAAAAGAAACTCAACATCGGCATGGTCGGCTACGGCTTCATGGCCCGCGCCCACTCAAACGCCTACCGCAAGGTCAACAACTTTTTCGACCTCGGCTATCGCCCCGTGCTCAAAGCCGTCTGCGCCCGCGACGAGGCCAAGCGCAAGGCCTTCGCCGACACGTGGGGCTATGAGTCCACAGAGGCCGACTGGCGCAAACTCGTTGCCCGCGAGGACATCGACGCCATCGATATCTGCGTGCCGAACGACCTTCACCTGCCCATCGCCAAGGCCGCCGCCGAGGCGGGCAAGATGGTGCTCTGCGAGAAGCCTCTCGCCCGCAACACGGCCGAGGGTTTGAAAATGTGCAAGGCCGTCGAGAAGGCCGGCGTGATGAACGCCGTGTGGTACAACTACCGCCGCGTGCCCGCCGTGACTCTTGCCAAGAAGCTCGTCGACGAAGGCAAGCTTGGGCGCGTTTTCCACTACCGCGCCAACTTCCTGCAGGACTGGACCATTTCGCCCGATCTGCCGCAAGGCGGCAACGGTCTCTGGCGTCTCGATGTCAAGGCCGCCGGCAGCGGCGTCACCGGTGACCTTCTCGCGCACTGCATCGACACCGCGATTTGGATCAACGGTCCGATCGCCTCGGTCACCGCCATGACCGAAACGTTCATCAAGGAGCGCAAGCACACGCTCACGGGCAAGGTCCAGAAGGTCGGCATCGACGACGCCTGCGCCTTCCTCGCGCGCTTCGCGAACGGCTCGCTCGCGATTTTCGAGTCCACCCGCTACGCGCGCGGCCACAAGGCCCTCTACACCTTCGAGATCAACGGCGAGCACGCCTCGATTTTCTGGGACCTCGAAGACCTCCACCGCCTGAAGTATTTCGACCACGCAGACGAGTCGGTCGTGCGCGGCTGGCGCAACATCCACGTCAGCGACGGCGACCAGCCCTACATGGACAAGTGGTGGGTGCCGGGGTTGCAGATCGGCTACGAGCACAGCTTCGTGCATCATGTCGCCGATTTCTTGGAGGCCTTGCAGAAGGGCGTGCCCGCCACGCCGTCTTTCCGCGACGCGCTCGCGACCACCCAGGTGTGCGACGCCGTTCTTGCCTCGGCCGCCAGCGGTCAGTGGGTCAACTTGTAAGAGACGGCTGCTTCGGACAGTCCGCCGGATGCCGACGGAAGACGGTGCCGTCATGAAGACTCCGCCAATCGGCAGCTCGACACGAGCTGTCGGTTGGCGGATTTATGCATTGCAAGCAAACACGCGTTCCTCCAATTTTACGTTTCGGCGGGATATCAATTATGCGGCTTGAAAAAACGTTGGCCATGTTGGCAGTCTTGACGAGACTTTCGGCGACGGCAATGACCGTCGAAAACCTCCGCTGCGAATATGCAGAATCACCCGTTGGCATCGACACGACGACGCCTCGCCTACAGTGGACACTCGCCTCCGGCACGCGCGGCGACCGTCAAACCGCTTACCAGATCGTGGTGGCGTCTTCGCCTATGGAACTCGATTCGGGGACCAACCTCCTCTGGGATACGGGCAAAACCGCCAGCGCCGAAATACAGGCAACTTACGCAGGACAACCGTTGCGGTCGAGTCAGCGCTGCTATTGGAAGATTCGCGCATGGGACCGGAACGACACCCCCTCCCCTTGGAGCGCCCATGCGCTTTGGCAAACGGCCCTTCTGGCTCCGCCGGACTGGACCGCGCACTGGATCGGCCCCCGCGAAACGTGCGCCCCCACTTGGTCGAACGTCACCGTCGCCGCAGACGTCACGCTGCAGGAGGAGGCCGTCGGATTGGTCTTCCGGGCGCAAGACGCCGACAACTTCTACATGTGGCAACTCAATTGTGTCCTTGGCCCCGAACTCATGCTCCGCCCCCATGTTTGCAAAGACGGAAAGTGGTCGATGCTGCCGACCGTCCCGCTCCGCGCATTCGTCGCTGCGGCCGACGACCACAAAACACACCGCGTCGTGATCGAAACGTTCGGTGCCGTCATCCGTACGCGCATTGACGGGCGGCTCGTCGACGAGCGCACAGACACCACGTTCGCGTCCGGCACAGTCGGTTTCCGAGCCGACAGCAAGGAGCGAGCGCTGATCGACAATCTGACCGTCACCGATCCCGCAGGCGGTGTGCTGTTGAACGAAACGTTTGACCGCGCCGAAACCGCTTTCCCCAATGCGCACACGGCCGACGGCCGACTCGTCCTCAACGGTGCCACGCTGCTCCATCGACAGCCGCTGCCGAAGTCGTGCCCGCGCCTGCGCAAGGCGTTCACGCTCGACAAGTCCGTGCGCCGCGCAACGGTTTCGGTCTGCGGACTCGGCTTCTATGAACTCTATCTGAACGGGCGGAAAGCAGGGGACCGCGTGCTTGCTCCACCCAATACGCCCTACGGACAACGCCTGCTTTTCGACACCCTCGACGTCACGCCGTTCGTGCAACCCGGAGCGAACGCCATCGGCATTTGGCTCGCCCCGGGCTACTCCGACGACTACTCCCGCTGGGGATGGAAATGGGAGGTGCCCAAACGCGCCATCGCCCAACTCGATGTCGTTTACCAAGACGGGACCACCACCCGCATCGCGACCGACGCAAGCTGGCTGTACGGGCCCAGCCCCCTCACATTCGCCAGTCTCTACGACGGCGAAGTCTTCGACGCCGCGCTCGAAGACCCGCTGTGGTCTGCGGCTTCGTTCGCATCAACCGGTTGGGGCCCCGTCCGCGTTTGGACGCCGACGGGCGCACGCCTCCTCCCCGACACGATGCCCCCCGTCCGAGTCGTGCAGGTCATTCGTCCCGTCGCGATTTCCGAACCCCAACCCGGCGTGTTCGTGGCCGACATGGGGCAGAATTTCGCGGGCTGGGTCCGTCTCCGCGCGCGGGGTCCGCGCGGGACCCGCGTCGTGCTGCGCCACAGCGAGCTGCTCGGCCCCGACGGTCTGCTCGATCCGTGGACCAACCGCCGCGCCAAGGCGACCGACATGTTCATCTTGCGGGGCGAAGGGCTCGAAACCTACGAACCGCGTTTCACGTATCACGGTTTCTGCTTCGTCGAAATCACCGGTTACCCCGGACGGCCCACAGCCGACGATGTCGTCGGTTGCGCCGTTGGATCGGATGTCAAGCCGACCGGCACCTTCCGCTCTTCCGATACCACGCTCAACCGGCTCGGAAACAACTGCCGGTGGTCTATGCGCAGCAACCTGATGGGCATCCCCACCGACTGTTGCATGCGCGACGAGCGCACCCCCTGCCAGATGGACTCCCTCGCCTACGAAGAGTCCGCCATGTACCATTTCGACATGGCCCGCTACTATGCCAAATGGCTCGACGACATCGACGGCGGACGCGGCAACCCCGACTGGAACGGCGACCAAGTTTTTCTGCCTTGGCGACTCTACTGGTTTTACAACGACCGCCGCACCTTGGAAACACGCTATGCGAACATGCGTGCTTACGTGGAACACCTGTGCGCCAAAACGCCTGGCTTGCTCTACGCCGACGGATTCGGCGACTGGTGCCCGCCCAACGACGGCACCTGGGCCGGTTACCACGGCGACGTGACCGAGGTGAACACTTGCCTCTACGCCGAGCTGACACGCATCGTCGCCGAGACCGCCACGCTCCTCGGAAAAGCCGACGACGCGGTCCGCTTCCGACGACTCGCAGACGATATCGCGCACGCCTTTCACGTCAAACGCTTCGATGCGACGAAGGCTGTTTACGGCGACGGTTCGCAGACAACGGCCATTCTTCCCCTCGCTTTCAACCTTGTTCCGTCCGATCAACGCTCCCGCGTCTTTGACAGTTTGCTCGCCACGATTCGCGATACGAACCACAGTCGGCTCGACACCGGCATTTTCGGAACCCGCTACCTCGCCGACGTACTGTGCGACGGCGGTGCGCCAACCCTCGCCCTGCATTTGCTCACGCAACCGGAATACCCGGGATTCGGCTTTCAGATCGCAAACGGCGCGACCACGCTTTGGGAACAATGGACCATCAAAGGCGGCATGAACTCGCACAATCACGCGATGTTCGCCGAATCCACGCTGAGCACGGTCGCCGGCACCGTATTCGTTCGTTGGGAACGGATCGGCGACGGCCTGTCGCTGTGCGTCCGAATTCCCGTCAACGCGACCGCGCGGGTTTCCGTGCCGACCGCAGACGCCGCCTCCGTCACGGAGGGCGGCAGCCCGGTTTCCGCCAAGTCCGACCTGCAACCCATCGGGTTCGACGGGCAGTTCGCCGTCTACCGAATCGGTTCCGGTGAATACCGCTTCGCCACGACGAAGCGCCCCGCTTTCAATCAATGAGCGCTTCTCGTCGGATTCCGGAAGCCATCGCCGATCGCCGACTGCGACAAAGGTGCCACTTATAACTTCTTCAATTCGACAATGGCGCGCGCCAGCTTGTCGCGATGCGTTTCGATCGGTTCGGGATCGCGCGTGAACCGCGTGAGGCTTGCAGACACCTCGGACGGCACCACAAGAAGCGCTTCGTAGGCGGCGCGGGCCGTCGTGTCCAATTTGCCGGCCTTTTCGGACAAGAGCCGTTTCAGCAGGACAAAATACTCGTAATCCTCGATGCCATCGCGCAACAGCTCCAGCCGGACCGAATCCACGGGACCATCCAGAATCGGCGCGGACGGATGGCCGTCCGCCGCTGTCGGCGGCGGATAGACGAAGCGGCCATCGCCGTTCCCCCACGGTTGCCGCGTTCCGGCGGCCAACGAACCGTCACCCACCCAGCTCATCGGGTCGAGATAGGGATTCTGCGGATGGTCGCGGTCCGGATAAGCCGTGTTGCTGGTCCAATAGTCGGTTTCCCAAATCAAGACGCCCGTGACGCGTTCCGCCCAAGTCTGCCACAGCCACACGCGCATCTCCGTCCCGGGATGATCGATGAATTCGGTCGCGTAGGGCGCCTTCGGTCCGCAACAGACGTACCACCAGAACTGGTCCCCCGCCGCGCGCCGGGCTTCGGTGCCTTCGACGTTCAGCGAAGGTGTCAGCGGCACCCACAGGTTGGGGCCTCCGGCCAAATCTTTCTCCACCTGCTCGGTGAGCATCCGCCGCAGGCCGGGCGCGTGTTTCCTCAGTTTGGCGAATCCGTTCATCACATAGGGATAGTCCTGGGGATCCGGTTCGTCGAACCAATAAACGTAAGCGCGGTCGAGCCACCCTTTCTCGCGCAAATGAGACTCGATGCCCCGCAGATACTTGCCCAACAGGACATCGTATTCGGGCGAATCCTCTTTGTATCCCAGAAAGGTGGGTTCGCTGCGCCCTTGGAATGTGCCGCCGCCCAAACCCTCCACGTGGATCACAAACGTGTTGAAATGGTAATTCGTGAAGGCTTGCGCCATCGCCGCATCCCATGCGCCCCAATCGAAAACAGGCTCGACCTTTTGTGCGTCGATCGGTTCGAACGCGCCGTCCGACATCAGCGCCTTGCCCGTCTCCGCGTCGACGACCGACAACGCATCGATCCACAGACCGCCGGTCGCGACGCCCGGCTCCTGATAGCCCGCCGCCCAGACCGACAGGCGGCAGGCGGCTGCGTCTGCCGGGAACGCAGACACCGTTTTCTCAAACGTCTGCCACTCCGTCTTGCCCTGCACGGGAATGTCGGTGTTGTGCCCGGATATCCATTCGCCGTCGGCCCCAAGATAGTTTAGCGTAAACAGGAACGCCTGCCCCTTCGTCGTCTTGTGCTTGAAAGCGATCCGGATGTCTTTCTTCGGCAACGGCAGCGTTTGGGAATACGACGCGCAGCGGTTTTCGCGCTCGCTCTCGTCGCACACGTAGAGCGCCCCGAGTCCCTCCGCCTTTTCGCGCGTGTCGATCACACCGCCGCGCCACGGATTCAGTCCCTTCCAATCCACCCGCCAGCCATCCAGCGGAGCCGGATTGTACGGCGAAATGTGGTGTTCCGAAAGCGTGCGCAGGTATTTGTCCAAGACCTCGCGCCGCTGGGCCGGATCCCGCACTCCTTGGTAACGCCAAACCGTCTGGGGACTGAAACCGAAGGCCGTTTCGCACGTCATGGCGTCCGGCAGCTCGAAATCGTAGACCTCCACGTTGAGAACCGTGGAGACTTTGAGACCATCGGCAGCCACCGTCACCGTGCCGCGATAGATTCCGAAAGGCGTGTTCTTCGGGGCTTTCACGCGGATCCAATAGGGCTGCATGCGCCCCGCCTCCAAGTTGAGCGTCCCGCTCTGCGGCAGCAACGGATCGGGCCAATCGCCCAAAACCCCGGTCGAATCGGTCTTTTTGGCAACAGGCACGTAACCCACGCGAAGAACCGCCACGTCCTCGCGCGGAATCCGGTTCCCGCCGTACAGAAGAGCCGACACCTGCACCGTCACGTTCGACAGCGCCTCGTTGGGGGCCAGCACGAGTTGCGTCGCCTCCCACTCGTTGCGCGCAACGCGCAGGGCCAACGATTTCGCGATCTGGCGCGGCAACGCGCGGCATCGGGGAATCTTCCATCCCGACGACGCCCGCCAGAGATTCAGCTTGGGATTGTTCACGGGGATCAGTTCGCCATATCCGTCGTCGTAATACTCGGGAATGCGGACGGACGTTCGGGCTTCAAAGGCATTGCTCAGGGCGATCGCCATGTCCCACAATCCCACACCGGGAACTTCGTAAGGGACTTTGACGTCGTAGGCTCCTGCGCCGGGTACGGTCACAGCCATCGCATTCGTTCGCGCCGCTTCCCCCGGACGCGAAAAGACGACCGAAGCGGCGCCCTCCCATGCAGCCTTCGCCGCGTTTTGAACGTGCAGGCCGACCCAATTTCCGCCTCCCGGCAACACGTCTCCGAGTCCCGTCACCTGCGCGGCAAGACGCCGACTGTGGGTCACTTCGACATACCGCGTGGATCCCGCGCGCGCGGCGACCGGTTCGCCGTTCACTTGCCCGTGAAACGCATAGCCGTGTACCTGGAGGTTGCACGGCGCCTTCGCCCCCCGCAGCCGAATGAAAAACGTCTCTGCGGGGAAAAGGTCGACGGGCAGCGAAACGCGCACGGTCCCCGTGTTGGTGACGACCCCCACATGCTTCCAGTCCTGCGCGTCGCGGGACGCGTCGATCACCGCGCGCCCGGAAACGTAGTAGCCGCAAGACACTTCCACCTCGCCGCTCAGCAACGCGCGGCCCGTTAGTGCATGCCGGTAGGTCACCGCCGAACCCTCGTGGAAACACCAACGATCCGTGTTGAACGACGCCGTGTGCCACAGCAGAGCCCGACTTCCGTTGCGGGACTCGGAAGAGAAAGGGGCCTCGAACGTATAGGCGTTTCCGTCGACCTTCTCCCCCTCGCCCAGGACCATGTCGCCGAACGCCGCGTAGACGGGCTGAACGGGAACCAGCCGCGCCTCGTCGAAATACGCGCGGCCCTTCATCTGCCACTGGCCCAAACGCACGGGTGCCGTCAGCTCGTCCTTGCGAACCGGCGTCGTGAAAACAGCCGTATGAGTCGTCCAAGCCGTCCCAGGCGTGCCGACATCCACGTTCGCGAACGAAGGCCCGCTCACGACGGTCCCGCCTCCGGCCTCCTCGCCACGCACAGAAAACGTGAACCGGTAGCAGCGTTCGGGTAAGAACGTCACCGGGCCGGAAAGCCACGCGTTCTCCGACTTTCCGTCGCCGGAGACCATGACCGCCGCAGTCCCGTCGAGCCCTGCCGTTTTCGACCACTCGCCCCCGCCCTGAGTCAACTGCCACCCCATCGGGGTTTTCTCGCCGACCTCGAACGATCCGTTGGTGAACGACGCAGTCTGTGCAAACGCCTGCCCGACGCCGCACATCAGAACGAACATCCATCCCGTGTCGAATTTCATTGCCTCCGCCTTTCCTCATGCCGAATACGAGTCATCGTATCATGCGCCGAACAAACAAGGCAACCGGCAGCACCCCAACGTTATTCGTGCCGAAGCGCCTCGATGGGGTCGAGAGACGCGGCCCGCATCGCCGGGTACAAGCCGAAAACGATGCCGATCGTAGCGCTGATTCCGAACGCGAGAATCAGACTGTATGGTCGAATCACGGTCGGCATGCCGGTCGTCAGGGTGATCACGAACGCGATGGCGGTGCCTAAGATCACGCCCACAATCCCACCGCCGAGCGACAGCACGCACGTGTTGATGAGAAACTGGACGACGATGCGGCTGCGCCGGGCGCCGATCGCGCGGCGGATGCCGATCTCCTTCGTGCGCTCGGTCACCGAAGCCAGCATGATATTCATGATGCCGATGCCGCCCACCAACAGGCTGATCCCGGCGATCGCGCCCAAGACAATGTTGTACGTCCGTTTGGTCCTCTCGGCCTCGCGCAAAAGAGTAAGAGG
>Ga0172375_10001875_pt1 | contig 33453 bp, 41 predicted proteins | sample LakKiv1m_FD_114537 | JGI IMG/M metagenome (GOLD analysis project Ga0172375, IMG submission 114537) | Freshwater microbial communities from Kabuno Bay, South-Kivu, Congo - kab_092012_11.1m | ecosystem: Environmental > Aquatic > Freshwater > Lake | place: Democratic Republic of the Congo... | reverse complement strand
TTTCTCATTCTTAAGAGAGAGAAAAGAGAGAGGATATAATAGATTGTTTTAGCTTTAAAAATCCTTCTATAATCAATTTTTAATTAGAAATCAAAATGTTAAGTTTGACCTTTGACTTAACAAAACCAAAAGCTTTTTAAACCCACCTTTGATTTAATTTATAATCGCTTAGTTGTAATTGTGCAAAGTTACTATTTTTGCATTACATTACTGAATAAAACTAGCAAATAAACTTCGAAAAATCCTAAAATAATAAAAATGCCCCATATTCTTCAACCAAAACATACAATTTTAAAACAACAAGAGGCTGAAAAAGTTCTTCTTAAGTATAATATTTCTTTTTCTCAATTACCAAAAATTCACCTAGCCGATCCTGGCTTGCCAAAAGAAGCAATCGTCGGAGATATAATCAAGATTGAACGTAAAGAAGACGGAGAAACTCGTGAATATTTCAGAGTTGTTGTACTTTAATTCAATTAACTAGAATATAAATAATAGTATATTAAGAAAGCAATAATAAAAACAAAAATGAAGCTAGATACAAAAAACAAATATCTACTGGTAAAGAAATACTTAGAAGAGCATAGCCTTGTAGAGTCCAATATAACTTCCTTCAATAATTTTGTTGAAAAAAGAATGCAAGAAATTGTTCAAGAACTTTCTGAAACACTACCAAAAGAAGAGGATATAGAAATAACTCTAGGAAAAATCAGAGTAGGTAAACCATTGATTCACGAGGCTGATGGTTCTCCAAATTATATTAATCCTGCTGAAGCAAGACTTAGAAATTTAACTTATTCGGCTCCTGTTTATCTTGAAGTAACAGTAAAGCAAGGCTCACAGATTGAAAGTCAAGAAGTTGAAGTAGGTTATATTCCTGTTATCATGAAGAGCAATGTTTGTAATATTGCTGGAAAAAGTAAAGAAGAATTAGAAAAACTTTACATAGACCCACTTGACCCAGGTGGTTACTTTATTATAAATGGAAATGAAAGAGTTATGGTTATGTCCGAAGACCTAGCCGAGAATCAGCCTTTTATTGAAAGGTCAAAAGACAAACCAATGCTTAGATTATTCTCAAGAAGAGGAAGTTATCGTATTCCTGTTTCTATAACTGATACTTCTGAAGGTATAATTGAAGTTTCATTCTCAAGATTCAAAAATATTCCTGCAGTAATAGTTCTTAAGTCACTAGGCATGATAAAAGAATCAGACATTGCAAGGTTCATCGGAAAAGAAAATGATGAACTTATCGTTAATCTTTATGAATATGCAAATGTTCAGTCAGCAGAAGATGCAATGATGCTTATTGCAGAAAAAACTTCTTTGCAGGGAACAAAAAAAGAAATACTTGACAGGGTTAAGCAAAGAATGGATTCTTATTTATTACCACATATTGGACTTACTAAAAATGAAAGAGAGGAAAAAGCAGTTACTCTTTGCAAGCTTATCAAGCAATTCCTAATAGCAAAAGAAAATCCAGATAATCTAACTGATAAAGATCATTATGCAAATAAAAGAATAAGGCTTTCAGGAGATTTACTTGCAGATTTATTCAGAGTAAATCTAAATATACTTATTAGAGATATACAACACTCATTGCAAAAAACTCAGAAAAGAAAAAAATTCTATTCTCTAAAAACTATTGCAAAATCAACACTATTTACTCATAGAATTGAAAGTGCTATTGCAACAGGAAATTGGATTGGAGAAAGAACAGGAGTTACCCAGAATATGGATAAAACAAATTACTTAGCTATACTTTCACAATTGCAAAGAATATCCTCTAGTTTACCAGGAGAACAAGAAAACTTCCTTGCTAGAACTCTTCATCCTACACACTATGGAAGATTCTGCCCAATCGAAACACCTGAAGGAACAGAAATTGGACTTAGAAAAAATCTAGCTATACTTGCTAAAGTTTCAACAATGGTTGACTTGGATGAGAAAAAATTCATTGAAATGCTTGTTGAAAGTGGATTAAAAAGAAACAAAGAAGCAGAATCAAGTGGATTAGTTGATGTTTTCTTTAATGGAAGATTTATTGGAGATGTTGATAATCAGGCTAATTTTATACTTGAATTAAAAAAGAAAAGACGTAGCCAAGCATTGCCTGCTCAACTATCCATAAGATTTGATAGAAGCCTTAATTCTATTTTAATATCAACTGAAATTGGAAGGGTTTTAAGACCAGTTATAATTGTCGATAATGGACAAAGCAAATTAACTGAAAATATAATTGAAGAAATAAAAAGTGGAACCCTAAAATGGAACGATTTACTATCGGTTGGAATAATTGAATATATTGATGCTGCTGAAGAAGAAAACTGCTTAGTAGCTTTATATGAAAAAGATATTTCTGATGAAACAACTCATCTAGAAATAGATGTAATTGATTTATTTGGTACAATTACTTCACTAGTTCCTTATCCTAATTATGACCAGTCAGCTAGACTTATGAGAGGAAGTAAGACTCAGAAGCAATCTCTTGGTTTGTACGCTGCAAACTTTTTGTGCAGAGTCGATACTGATGTATCTATCTTACATTATCCACAAAAACCTTTAGTTAGAACTTTTGTTTATGATACTTTGAATGTTTATCCATCAGGACAAAATGTTATTGTTGCTATTATGACTCATGAAGGTTATAATATGGAAGATGCAGTTATCTTGAACAAAGCTTCTGTTGATAGAGGTTTAGCTAGATCAACTTACTTCAGACCCTATACTAGTGTTGAACTAAAATATGCTGGAGGACTTCGTGATCAAGTTGAAATACCTGAAAAAGGAACTTCTGGCTATAGAATTGAAGAAAGTTACAGATATTTAGAAGAAGATGGTATTGTTTATCCTGAAGCAAAGATGGAAGCAGGAGAAGTTGTCGTTGGTAAAACTTCACCTCCAAAATTCCTTAGCGAGTCTAGAGAAATCTCAGTTAAAGCAAGAAAAGAAGCTTCAAGTGTTATAAGACAAGAAGAAAAAGCAATTGTAGATGCTATTTTTATTACAGAAAATAAAGATGGTAATAAAATTGTTCAAGTTAGAACAAGAGATCCAAGAATCCCAGAACTTGGAGATAAATTTGCAACTTCACACGGACAGAAGGGAGTTGTTGGCTGTCTAGTTCCTGAAAATGATATGCCATTTACATCTGCAGGAATACGTCCTGATATTCTTTTCAACCCTCATGGTATTCCTGGACGTATGACCGTAGGTTATCTACTTGAACTAATCACAGGAAAAATCGGAGCATTAAGTGGAAGGATAATAGACGGAACAGGATTCCAAGATACTAAAGTTGAAGATTTAGAAAAAGAACTTTCTGCACTTGGATTCAGATATGATGGAAAAGAAACAATGTACAACGGAATAACAGGAAAATTAATGAAAGTTAAAATTTATGTTGGAACAATGTATTATCAGAAACTTAAATATATGGTTAGCAATAAGATGCATGCTCGTGCGAGTGGTAAAGTTACACTATTAACTAGACAGCCTATTGAAGGCCGAGCTAGAGGTGGAGCATTAAGACTTGGAGAAATGGAGCAGGAAGCTTTAGTTGCTCATGGTTCTAGCTTATTATTAAAAGAAAGATATGATTCAGATAAAGTTGTTATACACATCTGCACTAAGTGCGGTTATGTTGCTGTCGAAGATAATATTCATAAAAAAGTTTACTGTCCTTTATGTGGTTCACAGGAAGCAGAGCCAGTTGAAATGTCCTATGCATTCAAACTTCTAGTGGATGAAGTTCAAGGATTACACTTAGCAACTAAATTTGACTTGAAAAATAAGTACGAACAATAAAAAATGAATTATAGAATTTTAGCAGTTGGCGCATTATCGGGTTTATTAGCAGCAGTTTCGGTAGCTGCAGTTACTAGACAACTAAGTATGGAGAGAAGAGAAACGAATAGGATTAAACAACAGTTAGAATCGGTTTGCAAGGATATAGCCCAAGAATCTACAAATCAAGATTTTAGACTATCACATGAAAGATATATGGAAAGACTTGAAGCTGAAAAGAACTCGCTTCAACTTCAATTAGAACTATACCCAAAAACTAAATAAAAATAATCAAACAACAAAACATGAAACCAATAAAAAAACAAATTAACGGATTATACTTCACACTATTAAATCCAGAACAAATCAAGAAGATAGCTGCTGCTAGAATAGTTACACCTGAACTTTATGATATTGATGGTTATCCTGTTGATGGTGGATTAATGGACCTTAGACTTGGAGCTATAGATCCTGGAGTAAGATGTCGTACTTGCGGGGGCAGACTTAAAGAATGTCTTGGACATCCAGGTATGGTTGAATTATCTAGACCTGTAGTTCACATAAAATATATTCCTATTATTGAAATGTGCCTTAGATGTTTCTGCCAGCACTGTGGAAAATTCCTTATGAGCGATGAAAAAGTAAAAGAATATACTAATCTTAAAGAAAGAATAAAAAAAGCAAAAGACGCAAAAAAATGTCCTCACTGTAATAATCCTCAAGAAAGAATAAAGCTTGAAAAACCTTTAACATTTAAAAAAGGCAAGAAAAGAATCTTCCCTAATGAGATTAGAGAAATCTTAGAAGGTATATCTGCTGAAGACCTAAAGCAAGTTGGAATAAATCCAGATGTTCTAAGACCAGAGTGGGCTATACTTACAGTTCTTCTTGTACCTCCTGTAACTGTTCGTCCAAGTATTACTCTTGAAACTGGTGAAAGAAGTGAAGATGATTTAACTCATAAGCTTGGAGATATTATAAGAGCAGATCAAAGATTAAGAGAAAATCTTAATGCAGGAGCTCCTGAAGTTATTATCGACGATTTATGGGACTTACTACAGTATCATGTAACAACATTTTATGATAATTCAGTTGCAGGAGTTCCTCCAGCAAGACATAGAAGCGGACACCCATTAAAAACTATAACTGAAAGAATCAAAGGTAAAGAAGGACGTATCAGACATAATCTTGCAGGTAAAAGAGTTAATTTCTCTTCTCGTACTGTTATTTCTCCTGAGCCAAATATAAGAATTAATGAGATTGGAGTGCCAAAAGAAATTGCAGTTATATTAACTGTAAATGAATCTGTAACAACCTTGAATATTGAATATCTTAAAAAATTAATCAGAAGTGAAACCTATCCTGGCGCAAATTATATCATAAGACCAGATGGAAAAAGAAAAAAGATAACTCCTGACCTGAAAGAAGAAATAATTACTGAACTAGCTCCTGGTTATATTGTTGAAAGACATCTTAGAGATGGAGATATAGTTTTATTCAACAGACACCCATCACTTCATAAGGCTAGCTTAATGGCTCACTATGTAAAAGTCTTACCTTACAAAACTTTCAGACTTCATCCTGCCGTTGCTTTCCCCTATAACGCAGATTTTGATGGAGATGAAATGAACATCCATGTTCCTCAAACCGAAGAAGCAAGAGCAGAAGCACAGATATTATTGGACGCTAATCAAAATCTATTCTCTCCTAAGAATAATACTAACCTAATTGGAAGTATTTCTGATGCGACAACAGGAAATTATTTACTTCACTTAGCTACTCTTGACAAATCTGAAGCTAATCAAATGCTTTATGAGTCTGGAGTTGAATCAAGCCTAATAAAGAAAGGTCTTAATGGTTCTGAAGTCTTTTCAGAAATATTACCTAAAATGGATTTCAAGTTTAAGTCAAAATCAAATGATGAAGCATTAATTATTGAAAAAGGAGTTTTAAAATCAGGAGTAGTTGATGATAAAGTATTTGGAGTTGAAAACGGAATACTTATACGTGAATTAGACAAGGTTATTGGAAGAGAAAAAACTCTTGATACCATAAGAAAAGTATTTGCACTTGGAACAAAATACTTATCCAAACATGGATTTACTATATCTGTTGATGATTTGAAGGTTAATAAAAAAGTTGAAGATTTAACAAATAAAATAATTCTTGAATCTGAAGAAAAAACAAACAGCATAATTGATGCTTACAATAATAATACTCTTGAGATTATACCAGGAAAATCTAAAGAAGAATCAAGAGAAATAAAAATCATACAAATCCTTAATGAAGTACGTACAAAAATAGGACAATCAGTTAAACAAGAATTCCCAAAAGAGAATCCAATCAATACAATGATTCTTTCAGGTTCTGGCGGAAATATTCTTAATATTACTCAGATGGCTTGTTGTGTAGGTCAGCAGTCTCTATGGGGTAAGAGAATTGGAATTGGTTATACAAATAGAACTTTATCATTCTTTAAAGAAAATGACTTATCACCTAAGGCAAAAGGATTTATCAGAACACCTTTCATGAGAGGATTAAAACCTTATGAGTTCTTCTTTGGAGGAATAACTGGAAGAGACTCACTGATGGATACTGCTCTTAGAACTCCAAAATCTGGATACCTATACAGAAGACTAGCTAATGCTTTACAAGACTTAAAAGTTACCTATGATAGAACAGTAAGAGACGGAAGCGAAAACGTTATTCAGTTTAAATATGGCGATGATGGAATGGATGTTTCTGCACTACATAAAGAAAAACAAGTGCCTGCAGGAGAGGCCATAGGTATTATTACTGCTCAATCATTTGGAGAGCCTTCAACACAGATGGCACTTAATGTATTCCACTTTGCAGGAGTTTCTGAAATGCAGATTACACAAGGTTTACCAAGACTTATCGAAATTTTCGATGCAAGAAAGAGTCCTTCAACTCCAACAATGGAAATTTTCTTAGATAAAGAGCATAATGATGAAAAACATGCACGAGTTATTGCTGAAAAGATAAAAGAAACAAAACTTGGCGAGATTATTGAAAAAATAAAAGTTAACTTTGGAGAGAAGAAAATAGAAGTAATCATCAATCTTAATTCTCTTAAATCTGTTCATATGTCTATGGAAGAAGTTTCAACAAAGCTTAAGGAAAATGGATATTCAAATAAGTTTAAGGATAATATGATTATTTTCAGCGAGCCTAAATTTGATTTCAAGCAGTTATACAAGCTTAAAGAAAAAATCAAAGCAATACATATATCTGGAATTGAAGGAATAGACCAAATACTTGTTGTTAAGAGAGAAAATAATTATGTTGTACTAACTTCTGGCAGTAATTTGAAAGAAATACTTGATTTCAAGGGAGTTAATCCTGAAAGAACAACAACAAACAATATCCATGAAATATCAGAAGTTCTTGGAATTGAAGCAGCTCGACAATCAGTTATTAACGAAATAAGAAGAACTATTGAAGCTCAGGGACTTGATATTGATATGAGACACCTAAAGCTTGTTGCAGATGCTATGTGCTTTGCTGGCAAGGTAGCTGGTTCAACAAGAATGGGTATGATTTCACAAAAAAGCTCAGTCTTAGCAAGAGCAAGTTTTGAAACTCCAATAAAACATTTTGTTAATGCAACATTAAAAGCAACAAAAGATGAGTTAGCTTCTGTTATAGAAAATATAATTGTTAATCAGCCTATTCCAGTTGGAACAGGTTTACCAGGATTGCTTGTTAAAGTTACTGGAAAGTTGACACCAGACGAACCAAAAAAAGCAAAAAAGGATAAGGAGTAACTAATTCTTGAGATATAATAAAAAATGATAAGAAAAATATTAAAGAAAATTAGTCGATATCTAGGCAAAACTGCAAACTATTACAACTTAAGAGAAGAAGATAGAGAAGCATTACATCTTAAATCATTAAATAATAACCCACAATCTAGCAAAACATGGTAAAAACTTTTGATATGCAGTTTATTAGGTATATTAATCTATTTGGAAGAGTAACTAAAATAACCGCAAAACATTGTTTTCTTTATAATAATACTCTAGTTTTTGTAGTTTCAAAAAACCAAATTGAAGAAGCAATTGGAAAAAATAATTCTAACCTGAGAAAACTTAGCGAAATTCTAGGAAAGAGAATAAGAGTTATTGCTGAACCTCATTCTATTAAGGATATTAAGAATTTTGTTAGTGTTCTTGTTTCGCCAATAAAGTTTGACAGCATAGAGATAGTTAAGAATAACTTGGGAAATGAAGAAGTTTTAATCAAAGCAGACTTAGAAGGAAGGTCAATGCTTATAGGAAGAAATAAGACTAGATTAGAAGAGCTAAAGCAGATAATTGAAGAACATTTCAATATAAAGAACGTTAGGATTGGATAAGCAGTTGTAAAAACCTTTAAAAACCATCCATAATATAAGAATTTAGAGAAATAACATATAATCCAAAAACATGGGACTATTAAACGCAAAAAAATTAATGAAAAGCAGAAAAAAGTTTAGGTGGAACAATAAAAAATATAAGAAGCAAAAGCTAGGCTTATTTGCAAAATCAGACCCACTTGAAGGTAAAGCTCAAGCTAAAGGACTAGTTGTTTCAAAGGTTCAAAAAGAAGCAAGACAGCCAAACTCAGCTATGAGAAAGTGCTGCAGAGTTCAGCTTATAAAAAATAATAAAACTGTTACTGCTTTTATTCCTGGAAATCTAGCTCAAAAGTTTGTTGATGAACATGATGAAGTTATTATTGAAAGAATTGGTGGACGTATGAATAGGTCTAAGGGCGATATTCCTGGAGTTCGTTTCTCAGTTATAAAAGTAAATGATCAGCCTCTTGAATTGCTTTGGAAAGGCAAGATAGAGAAGGGAAGAAGATAAACATGAAAATATTTGACTTGTATGATACTGATAATGTAGTTGTAAATGATCCTGGCTTGAAAAGAGTAATAAATTTAAAACCTAAACTTGTTTTAAAATCTCATGGAAGAGCTAGAGGAAAGTTTGCTCAGACAAAAATTAATATTGTTGAAAGACTTGCAAATCTTGTAGCAGTACCAGGACACAGAAACAAAAAACAAATTATAATGACTTCAATGGCTTCTGGAAAATATTCGACTAATATGCGAGTAGTTCTAAAAGCCTTCAAGACAATTGAAGAAAAAACAAAAGAAAATCCTGTTCAAGTTCTTGTAAATGCAGTTGAAAAAGCATCACCAAGAGAAGAAGTTACAACCATAGAGTATGGAGGAGCAAAATATCCTCAGGCAGTTGATTGTTCACCTATGAGACGAGTATCTTTAACATTAAGATTAATTGTTCACGGCGCTTATGATAAATCATTTGGAAAAAAGACAAAAATTGAAGATGCTTTAGCAAATGAAATAATCCTGGCAGCCCAAGGCTCAGGAGAAAGCGCAGCAGTAAAGAAAAAAGAAGAATTAGAGAAGTCAGCTAATTCTGCGAGATAAAACTAGATGTTTTTTTAAAAGAATATTTTTAAATTTTTACAAGATGTTAAGTAAACTACTAAATCTTGATAATTCTTAGTCAATTCAATGTAGGTTTAATCTTTAAGCTTTTTTTAATTGCAAATGCTTAAACCTACTCTAAAACTTCAAATCAAAGATGAATTTACATTACTAAAACTAATTTTTTATAAGCATTAAGGTTTACTTAATACGAGACTTATAATTCCATACTCTAGTGGTTTTTCTCCAAATTGTTCTAGTATTTTTTCCTCAATCTTTCTCAATAATTTGGCATCAGAATATTCAATAATTATTTTTCTATTGGATTTTAAATATTCAGATACTTTTGTGATTTCTTGTTCTAAATTCTTATCATTTATCTTTATTTTAGATATTTTTAATTCTGGCTGTGATATTTTATTTTTCATTGTGTTTTCTTATTCTTATGCCCCTCCTAAGCATTTTTTGATATAAATCCATATCTTCTGCAAAACCCAGTAAATCCCAGTGAGCACCAACCGAATTCATAACGTCGTGTGAGAAAGTTGTACCAGACTGATTTATTGGATTTATACCTTCAGGATTATTTGAAAGTAATCTTGCTTCTAAATTTTCTTCAGGTTCTCCTTCACTATAAACCATTCCTGCTTCTCCTAGCTCTCCTAATTTTTCAGTAAAAGAATGCGTTAATTCATATCCTGGTAGAACTATTGTCAGATAATCTGCTCCAACTCTTGAGGATTCTGAAAAAGATTTGTTAAGTGCTTGAGATTTTTGTTTTGTTATTCTTTCATCTGAGGGTAATATTCTTAGTTTTCCTGATCTAAGGAGTTTTGAATGTCTAGCCATAAATGCTTTGCTTATCCTATGTTTTCCATAGGGTGAGATTATTATCTGGCTATTATCTCGTTTAGCTAAAATAGAACGAATAGTATTTGAAAGGCTCTGCTCTGAAGCATGTTCTAAAAAAGGATCGCTATTTGAGAAAGGTATTGCATAAACATTTTTAAAACTTAGATTTGGTTTTTTATTATGAATTAAAGCATCATATTCTGCTTCATACTTTTCAGCAACTCTCTCAGGAGTTAATTCTTTTTCTCTAAAAGCATTAGCTCTTTCAACCATATTTTCTAAATCTACTCTAGAAGCATTGGCAGCATGAAGTAATGCTTTTGAAATAGCTCTAGGCGAATTTAATTCTTCAATGGGTATAGCATATCTTTCACTTGCATTCTCGTCAAGTTTCATTACTCTCCTCATAGAAGGAACTTTTGTCATAATTATCGGTTTTTTATGAGCCATTGCTTCTATTAGTGATACTGAAAAATGCTCAAATCTACTTGGTTGTATAAAAAAATCTGATGCAGCATAAAAGTTTTGCAAATCTTCTTGACTAACTTTTCCAACCTTTACATAATCCCTTCCTTCTCTTAATCCTTTAGCTGCTCTATTTAATTGGTCTGCAAATGCTTGATCATTAGGATCGCTTCCGCATAAAACTAATTTAAGATAAGGATTAGTAGACTTTGCTCTTTTGAAACCTTTAATTAACTCGAGTACGCCTTTTTCTTCAGACATTCTTCCAGCATATAAAACTAGTTGTTCTCCTTTTGGAGCCAGAGCTTTTCTTAATCTAGATACTCTTTCTGCATTAGTTTTTGGAGTTTCAGCAAAATTATAGATAACTCCTGAGTTAATTGGATGTTCTGATCCGTAATATTTTTTCATAAGAACATCTAAATCTTCAGTTAGATGAATTACTTTATCTGATTTGGCAAGCATTCTAGCTTGTCTTAATAATTCAGCCTGTCCATGTGGGCTTGTTTCTTTTAAGATATCATTTGCATAGGGTACGCCCATATGAACCTGAGTTAAGAGAGGAGTATTTCTAAAATATTTCATAACATCTTCATTTTCAGAATTAGAAAAAACTTGATTATGGGAATGTAAAACATCATATCTTAAGTCATTTCCTCGAAGATAACTGAGTAGTTGTTTAGAATTAGCAAAGTTTGTTATTTTTTTACCATCACTCGAAAAAAGAGTATACTTATTGCCTGAGCCTTGTCTCCAGGGAGCATATACTAAAACGTCAACACAATTATTTCTTGCTCTTAGGGCTTGAGATAAACTTTGAGCAACAGTTCCAACTCCACAAGTATTATCATAGAAGGGAGTTAAAAATAGAACTCTTCTTTGTTTTTTTGTTCCGGCTTTGACTTGTTTAGTACGGTCTTGGGCCACCATGTCCTCCTGAGAATGGTCCTCCAAATCCAGAGCTTCTAGTTACTAAAATAATTGCTCCAATAATTAAAGCTAAAACAATTATAGTTGAGCCATACTCCTGCCAGAAAAAACCCCCACCAAAACTATAGTCTGAGAGCGAACTGTACGCAACTACTAAAAATCCAATAACTCCCACAGCAATAATAATATATTTTATCCAAGGAGTATCACCTAAAAATAATCCGCCAAGAATTATTGCAGCAAGAAGTATGCTTATAGCCATGCCCGTATAAGGGAATATTGTTTGAAAAAATCTTGGAACATAATCTCCAACTAAAGCTAAGCCACCAACAGCAAGGGAAATAATCATATTTGCACCCTTATTATCTCCTAAAATTCTAGTCTTTGAAAGCAAAGCATATACAAATGCAAATATCAGCAGAAAAGGCAGAACATAAGTAAATACTCCGGCCATAGACCATTCATTTAACATATAAGTTAAATTCAGTCCACCCCAGTATGCAAATAATCCAAATGTCATTTTTGTTTACCTTTTTTTATTATTATCCTAGTTTAAGGGCATTTATATATATTTTGTTAAATCAGAATACTTATAGATGGCCAAAGCAAAATTATGCTAGGAGAATTGGAAGAAGATAGTTTAAAAGAAAAAATAGTTTTATTTTATATTCTAAATTATATATTTATTTATAAAGTTACCAGACCTTATGTTATTATTATATTATGGGATGGAAAGAAGCATTAGGATTTGAAAATCCACGGTGGATTAAAATTGGAGAACATATTGCGAGAATAACCCAAGAAAAGTTAAAGCAGCAAGGTAAAGGTGTTTGTGATTTAACAAATCATTTAAGAGAGGTGGGTAATCAACAGATTGAGCCAGCTTATGTTGAAGAATATTTATCTGGCAAAACTTCTTTTGGTTGTTTTTTCCCTCAGTTCAGAGGATTACTCGGAATTGTAGCAGGTGATGTTTTTAAAAATTCTAGTGAAGAACAGGCCCAACAATATTTAAAATCTCTAGACAGATATCTAACAACTACTTTAAATCCTGAAGCTGCTGAAATATTTTTAAAATTTAAGCCAGGCGAAGAGCTAAGAAGGCATGTAAGAGATTTTCTCACAAGAAAAAGAGAAGAAAAACTAGCAGAACCTTATCAATCATTTACTGTTGGAGTTGGTGTTGAACCAAAAGAGTTTGATGATATGCTTAGAGGAGTTATATTAGAAGAATTAACCATAAGGCAGATTGCAGATAGACTAAATGAAACAGGATTAGTTTTAGCAAAGGTTCCTGAGATGGCAGTTACGATTTACCCCGGAGAGTCCAATCTTAAAAATCTTCATAGTTCTCTTATTAATAGAATAAATGAAAAAGTAAATGATGGCTGGCATAGATATAGTCTCGTGGAAAAAGATTCTGTAATAAAAATCCAACCTGCTTTAATAAGAGGAAAATTAGGAGTTACAGTTGATTTTTACAGAAATCCTGATGGTTTTGATAGAGCAATTTCAGGAGAGGATGAAGAGGGTATTGGCAGAGAGATGCTTGTAGGTCTTGAAGCTTGGAGAGAAGCTTATGCTCATGGTACATTTAGTAAATTAGAAAGTGAACAAGCACTTTCAAACCTTGGATTCGCCTTGGGTTTTGGAATTGATGAAATAGTTCCCTTAAGAGAACCAACGCCTGCAGAAAGATATGAGATTCATCAAAGATGGGTTTGGGCTGGCGGTAGATACATGCCTGGAGAAAATATTAAAGGCCCAAGAGAAGTTGAAAGACAAATGAAGAATAGACCTGATCCTGTTGGGAGAAGTGAGTTTGAAGAAACTGCTTATAAAATTAATAGTACACTAACTATGACTTTTGGTTTATATAGTCATATTTCAGAACTTGTTAAAGGTCCTGTAGATTACAAGGAAAGTGATGATAAATAATTTTTTCTCGTAACCTTTAAAAACCCACTTTCTTTAGAAGTTTTATGCGAAAAACAAGCAAGTAAAAAACTTGATTGCCCTTCGGGTTCAACATCTCTCGTTTTTTACATTCAGAAAATATAATTTTCTGACTGTTCGTTTTTTGCTAAAAACAAACATGGCAAAAAAAGAAACAAATCTTGAAAAGATTGAGAGGCTTTGCACAGCACAGAAAAATATTAGAAACATAGCGACAAGCGCGCATATTCATCACGGAAAAACTGCTCTTACTGATAACTTGCTTGCAGCTTCTGGTTATATGGCTGCAAAAAATGCAGGAGATTTGGAAGAAGGTATGGCAACATGGCAGCATTCAGATGAGCAAGAAAGATTAATGACAGTTGACTCTGCAAATGTTTCAATGGTTCATGAATTTCAAGGACAAGAATATCTTATCAATCTTATTGACACTCCCGGACACGTTGATTTTGGCGGTAATGTTACTCGAGCTATGAGAGCTATTGATGGAACAATAGTACTTGTTTGTGCTAGTGAAGGAATTATGCCACAAACAGAAACAGTTATCAAACAAGCTATACGTGAGCGAGTTAAGCCAGTTCTTTTTATCAATAAAGTTGATAGACTTATCAAAGAATTAAAACTTACTCCTGAAGCTATGCAGGCTAGATTAGTAAAGATAATTAATGATTTTAATATTTTACTTTCTCAGATTGCAGAGCCTGAATATAGAAAAATCTGGCAGGTTGATGTTAATGATGGAAGTGTTGCTTTTGGTTCAGCTAGAGATAATTGGGCGCTGAGTGTTCCTTTTATGAAGAAAAAGGGAATTACATTCAAAGATGTTCTTAATATCTATAACATGAAAGAAGAAGAAAGAAAAGAATGGTGCTGGAAAAATGCTCCACTCTTTGAGGTCTTGCTTGATATGGTAATCAAGCATTTACCAAGCCCACTTGAAGCTCAAAAATATAGAATCCCTAAAATTTGGCATGGGGATATTGAAACTGAATTTGGAAAAAATCTTATGAATTGCAACCCTCATGGTAAAGTTGGATTTGTTATTACTAGAATAGTTATTGACCCTAGAAGCGGAAAAGAAGTTTCTGCTGGAAGACTTTTTAGTGGAACTATAAAAAACGGTATGGAAGTTTATCTTAATTTAGCTAAGCAAAAACAAAAGGTTCAACAGGTTTTAATTTATAATGGAATAAAAGCAGAACAAATGGATGAGTTACCATGTGGAAATGTTCTTGCTATTGCGGGAGTTACAGGTGAAGCAGGCGAGACTGTCACAGAAGGTCCTGAAACTCCATTTGAAGAAATGAAACATATTTTTGAACCAGTTATTACTAAATCTATTTCAGTTCCTAAACCCCAAGACTTACCAAAGTTAATTGAAGTTTTGAAAAAAGTAGCTAAAGAAGATCCGTCTATAAAAGTTCAGATTAATGAAGAAACAGGAGAAAACTTAATATCTGGAATGGGAGAATTACATTTAGAAATTATTGAAAATCGTATTAAAACAGAAAAAGGAGTAGATGTTACAACCTCTAGCCCTATTGTAGTTTACAGAGAAACAGTTGACAAACCTGGAGAAGTAGGTGAAGGAAAATCTCCAAACAAACACAACCTATTCTTCCTAAAAGTTGAGCCATTAGAACCTCAAGTTTACAAAGCTATGAGAGATGGCGAGATATCTGAAGGAAGGATAAAGAAAAAAGACGAAGTTTTATGGAAAAAACTTTCTGAATTGGGAATTTCAAATGAAGAAGCTAGGCAGTATGTTGATATTTACAAAGATTGTGTTTTCCTTAATAAGATTAAAGGAGAAGTCCATATACAAGAAGTTATTGAATTAGTATTAGATGCATTTGAACAGGTTGTTGATGCTGGCCCTATAGCTAGAGAACCTTGTACAAAATTAAAAGTATCTTTAGTTGATATAAAACTTCATGAAGATGCTATTCATAGAGGCCCTGCTCAGGTTTATCCTGCTGTTCGTGACTCGATGAGAGCAGCGATGTCAACTTCAAAACCAATATTATTTGAGCCAGTTCAGACAATGATGTTTGAAGGTCCAATACAATTTATGGGAGAAATGACAAAACTTATCCAAAGCAAGAGAGGACAGCTAATGGATGTTACACAAAATGCTGTTGATTGTCAGATAAAAGCAAGAATGCCAGTAGCTGAAATGATTGGCTTAGCTAGTGATTTACGCTCGGCAACAGAAGGCAGAGGTAATTTCTCAATGGTAGACCAGAACTTTGAAAAGGTTCCAGGAAACATCCAAGACCAAGTTGTTCGACAAATCAGAACAAGAAAGGGCTTGGCTGAGAATGAGTAGTTTTTCTAATAGAAAAGCTTAAAAGTCTCAAAATATTAATAATATTAACATAATCCCGGGTGATTGAAAAGTTGCCCGATGCTTTATTTTTAAAAGATGGATGAAGCAATTGTATTTATTGATGCCGGCTATTTATCTTTTATTTCTAAATTTTTTGGTAATGGAGAGCATATAAAGTTTAGAATTGAAGAGTTTTCAAAGAATCTCGCAAAGTCTTCTCAATAGTTTTTTATCCTTATAAACCAGCAAAATGATAATTCTTTCTTGGGTCACCAACCCATATGTGTTGATAGGAGCCCGAGTAACCTTGAGCTCTTAAATTTGCTAGTGCTTCATCAATTGTATGACCATAACCTGCAATAGGTTTTGCTAATCTGGTAATATTTGTAGGGATTACTGCAGTAGTCTCATAGAATTCTGGGGAACATGATGGAAGGCGAACAACTCTTGATTGTTTTTGTTTTGTTTTTCCTGCTGGTTTTGCTGTTGGTCTTCTGGTTTTTCTAAGCTCTTTAGTAACCATGGCAACAACTTTTTCTATTCCGACTCCATATCCTGTTCTTTTCATGTTTTTTCTAAGATAATTAGCATTAAAAACCTTTTTATACTCCATATAACTTGGTTTTCTGAGGTGTTCAGTCACCAGAAAACTGCGATTTCTGATATTAAGAATAATAAAGAAAAGAACAGAAAATAAAACATGCCAGCCTTAAGTCAAACATTAGTTTTTGCAAATCCAGGAGAAACTTATAGGGGGATGAGAGAAGCAGATGTTGCACAAGCATATAGAGATTTGGCAATAAGAGATTATGATGTTTTTGTTGAATTTAGTGAAGGATATAAACCTTTTAAAGAAAAACCTGATGTTTCTCAGTCTAGTGTTAGTAAAAAAAGAAATTATCCTATAAACTTAACTGCTTTTATTTCTCAAGAAATGTTAAAAGTTGGTAATTTTGATATATATGGAACTGTTCTTTCCTCAAGTTATCTATTTAATCCTTTTAATAGACAACAACCATCTAGGATGCTTCCTGATTTAGAAGCGGTCCATATATTTGGTGGTGAACAAGAAGTTAAAAGTGTTTCTCAAGAGCTTTGCAGATTTTATAGAGAGAGGGGCTGGCAACCCACACTAATAACTGCTGATGTTCCAATTATAGAAGTAGAAGCTTCTCTAAATTCAAGATTTGCAACATGTATACCCTTGGGTAGACGAGATGGTAGTATAAGCATACATGATCCCCAAGTATTATTAGGGCTTGCTAGAAAACATACAACATATGACCCTAATAATTTATATTGGGTAAGAAGATAGGATAGATTTTTATAGTTGTTATTCTTGTAATTTTTATGAAAAAACAAACAGCACTTTGGATTATTTTTTGGATTGCTATAGCTGGAATGCTTTTTTCTGGATATTTAAGTTATGGTGAGTTGATTGCAAAATCTTGTTATGCAACTAAACTTGGAATGGGTGCTTGTACAAATGTTGCTAGAATTCCGGCCTGTGTCTATGGTTTTGTTATGTATACTATTATTCTAATTATTTCTATTCTTGGCTTGAGAAGTAAAAAGTAAAATTAAAAATAGTTGAAAAGGTTAAGATTTTAATTAGCAACTTCTTGCCCAACACCAGTTACTAAATTCCAGTCAAGTTTTATTAGTTGTTTTACTGCAGGATTATTTGTATTCAACTTGAATAAATCTGATTTTCCAACCCTTCTTGTCTTTATCACTATATTATTTCTAACTAATCTATCCCAGAAAGTTTGAGGAGTAGAATAACTAACTCCTGAATTCTTTGCTATTTCTGTTAAGGGATAATCAAATAACTGAAATGTGATTAAAAAATCTAAAACTTTCATTATAGAATTGTTTCCAAAAACTTCTATGAATATTGACTCGTTTTTCATGATTAATATAAAATATTGAACTTTTTAAATTATAGTTAATTATAAAAACTACGCTTGGTTATTCATTTCAAGGAACATAAAATATGAAAAAACAAAAAAGAGGAAAGCAAAAAATAAGTAGATGGTTGTATTGGACTCCAAGAGTTATAAGTATTTTATTTCTTTTGTTTTTAGCTTTGTTCAGTCTTGATATTTTTGATAGTTGCTCAGGTTTTTGGAATTGCGCTCTTGGATTACTCATGCATAATATTCCTGTTTTTATCCTGGCGATTATTCTTTGGATTTCCTGGAAAAGAGAATGGATTGCTGCACTCACTTTTTTTATTGCTGGTTTGCTTTACATCTATCTTACGCTTTTTAGAAATAATTTTCAAGTGTATTATCTTACTTGGATAATTCAGATTTCTGGAGTAGCTTTTGTTATTGCTTATTTATTCTGGCTGAATTGGATAAGAAGAAAAAAATAAAAAATTAATTTTTCCGTCGGAAAATCTCATTAGCAGGAAAATTAAAAAACAATAAATCTTTCAAAAAAATCTCAAAAAACAAAACATTTATAAACCCCCTAAATTATAAGGTTTTATCATGGCAGAAAAGAAACCAAATATTAATGTCGTTTTTGTAGGACATGTTGACCACGGAAAGTCTACAACTATCGGCAGATTAATGTATGATTCTGGAGTACTTGGAGAAGAAAAATTAGCTAAACTTAGAGATGAAGCTAAAAAAGTTGGAAAAGTTGGATTTGAATTCGCTTTCGTTATGGATAGATTTAAGGAAGAAAGAGAAAGAGGAGTTACTATTGATTTGGCTTATCAAAAATTCATGACAAAGAAATATCAGGTTACAATTATTGATGCACCTGGACACAAAGACTTTGTTAAAAACATGATTACAGGTGCTAGCCAGGCAGATGCTGCTTTCTTAACTGTTTCAGCTAAAGATGGAGTTCAACCTCAGACAAAAGAACACCTTTGGTTATTAAGAACAATGGGAGTTCAACAGGTTAATGTTAACATCAACAAAATGGATACTGTTGATTACAAAGAAGAAGCTTACAATAAAACAAAAGCTGATGTTTCTGCTATATTAAAACAAGTTGGAATCAATCCTGAAAAGGTTACATTCCTTGCTATTTCTGCTTTCATGGGCGATAATATTGCTAAGAAAAGCGATAAGATGCCTTGGTATAAGGGACCTACATTAATGGAAATGTTTGATTTACTTGAACCTCCAAAGAAACCTACAAACCTACCAATGAGAATGCCACTACAAGACGTTTATGAAATTACCGGTATTGGAGTAGTTCCAGTTGGAAAAATTGAAACAGGAATTATGAAAGTAGGACAAAAAGTTATAATCTTGCCTGGAAGAAGCGGAAAAGGAGTTCCTGGTGAAATCAAGACAATTGAAATGCACCATGAAGCTATGTCCGAGGCTCAAGCAGGAGATAATGTCGGTATCAACATAAAAGGTATTGGAAAAAAAGATGTTGCAAGAGGAGATGTAGTTTGCGATGCTGCTAAACCTGCAACAATTGCTGAAGACTTCACTGCTCAAATTGCAGTTATCAATCACCCTACTGTTATAGCTAAAGGATATACTCCTGTTTTCCATGTTCATACAGCTCAAGTTCCATGCCAGTTCATAGAGATTGTAAAGAAAATAGACCCTAAAACAGGACAAGCTTCAGCTGAAAAAGTTGATTTCCTAAAGAATGGAGATGTAGCTGTTGTTAAATTGAAGCCTATGGGCAACCTTGTAATTGAAAAACAAGCTGATAATCCAAATATGTCAAGATTTGCGATAAGAGATGCCGGAGCAACAGTTGCTGCTGGAATCTGCATAGACTTAACAGCAAAAAAGATAATTGCCGCATAAATAGTTTAAAAAACTAATAGTTCTAAAAACTTACAAACCAAAACTTAAACAAACTTTATAATTAATTAATATTAATTAAACCAACTAAATCACCTTGATTCTATGAAAACCCTATACACTTTTTACAATAAGGCTCTTGAGTGCGTAAGAAAAAACTTTTCTTGCAGTGTTGTTATTCCTTTAGTTTTTGTAGCTGCAGTTTATATTTTATTCTTGATACTCAGACATAAGTAAATATTTAAACCTATAATTATCCTATCTTTTGAGGTGTTGGTAGAGAATCACCTTAGAATTCTTTGATTGAAAATGGTAGATGAAAGAGCAACAAAACTTGCACAACTTGTTGTTGATTATTCAACAAGAATAAATCCTAGTGATACACTTTTGATTCAAGCAGAACCAGCTTTTTGTGATTTTGTTGAGCTTATAGCATCTGCTGCTAGAAAGAAAGGTGCAAAGATTCTCTATGACTATGATTCCTATAATCCTAAAACAATAAAGAGACTTGTAGAAAGAATGGATAAAGATGAACTTCAAGATGAATTAGAAAGAAGAACAAGACTTTCAGCTGCCTGTACTGCAAGAATATTAGTCCATGCAGAAGAAAACCCAGATTATTTATCAGGAGTAGATCCAAAAAGAATAGCTGAATTTGAAACAAGAGTCGCCTCACCCTATAAAAAAGTACTTTACAGACAAAAAGATGGCAAACAAGTAGTAAAATGGAATATAACAGGTTACCCTAGCCAAGCAGAAGCTGAAAATGCAGATATGACACTTGAAGAATATAGTGATTTTATTTTTAATGCTTGCCTTATTGATTGGGACAGAGCAGAAAGAGAAATGCAAGTTATAAAACAAGTTTTTGACAGAGCAAGTGAGGTTAGAATAATGAATAGTAATGGAAATATACTTCTCTTCAGTCTAAAAAGTAGAGGTGGAGAAGTTTCATCAGGAACTCATAATATGCCGAGTGGTGAAGTTTTTTATGCTCCTGAAGAAAATTCTATTTTTGGAAGTGTTTACTTTGCAATCCCTGCTTTGATGATGGGAAATGAAGTTAGGGGAATAAAACTTGATTTTAATAATGGAGTTATCTCAAATTATGGGGCTGAATCAAATAAACAATTTCTCGAATCTATGATACTTAATGTTAGAGGAGCTAATAAAGTTGGAGAATTTGGAATAGGATGTAATTATGGAATAAAAAGATCAACAGGAAATCCTTTATTTGACGAAAAAATAGGAGGCACTATTCATCTAGCCTTAGGTCAAGCCATAAGCAAAAACTTAAGTGCAGGTGGCGGATTAAATGAGGGAGATATTCATTGGGATTTAGTATGTGATTTAAGAAAATCAACAACAAATCCTGGCGGAGAAATTTATGTTGATAGCCGTTTAGTTCAAAAAGATGGGATTTGGTGCTTTAGATAAAAATAAAATAATACCCAAAAAATGGCAAAACAATTAACTCAAGGACATCTCCAGTATGCATGCAGAGAAGTATTTGAAAATGGTATTCCTATCTTTAGAAGCCCTTATAGATCTCCTGAGCAATTAGAAGCTGCAATGGTTAATTTAAGAACAACTATGTTGACTCGAGGAATCCCAGAACAAGAACATATTGCTGTTCTAAGAGTTTTACCTGGTAGATTTACTGCTCCTGATGAACTTTCATGGTATCTTGGATTTAATGATGTATTATTAAGAAAAGATGATGAAATTATGGGTAATGGTAGAAAAGAAATAATTACTGATTCTGATTTTATTTCAAGATTATCAAGTGGAAGTCTATACCAAGTACCAGAAGAGTTTAGCACAATTGCTGCTTCAAGATTTTTATTGAATTCATATATTTTATTAACTCATCCAGAAGTTATGACTACCTATAATGAAGTGGAAGAAAACCGTATGGTTTGTGATATTTGGGTGAAGAAGTTTCCAAATGTAGTAGGTGGAATTGAAAAAGGCGTAGAAGTTATGTCTGAAGAAGAACTATACGGAAATCTTGGAAAAATGAATGCTGCTGAAGTATTAGAAAATTTTCTGGGTTTACTTAGTGGAAAGCCAGTTGAACTACCTCAAGAGATTAAAAGAGATTTAATAAAGAGATTACCTGGATAAATAAATTTTCGAAGCTAGCGCCTGTTTTGAGAATAAGATCTTATACATCGTGGGGATCTAATCTTCTTCTTCTTCTTCTTCTTCAAAGATATCCTCGCATTCAAGCTCCTCGATATCTTTTCTGTCCTTATCGGGCATTTCGGTCCTCATTTTTTAAGATAAACTTAGACGGTATTTGGGGTTTATAAATATTCTTATGCTAGAAAGTAGGAAGATAATTATAACAAAAATAAAATCAAAAAAACAATGTGCCACCACACACTTTAGTGTGTGGTTTGATTGGCACTTGTTTTTTGGATGATCCAAAATTGAAAATCGTAAAGTTGCGAACACATTCTAAAGAATGTGGTTTTCAATTTATGGACATAATTATTCTTGATAATTTTTAGTCAAGAAGCATTATTAAGTCTTATCCTTATTTTATGTTGATTTAATCGTTTACACTTTTAATTAGTTACAGGTTTAAACTTGTACGTCTAAACAAACTCAAACATCAAATCAAGGATGAATTAAAATTACTAAACTTATTTTTATTAATAATTGTAATCTCAATTCGATGTTTGGTTAATCTTCTTTTCTTGTTCAACTTGCTTTTCTCTACCGGAATAATTAAGATAGGAATTATTCTTCAAATTTATTAATGTTATCCTGATTCAATGTTATTTTAATCTTTTAGACCTGGGTTTAATTGCAGAATAGGTTTTAATTGTCGGACTTTCTAAGACATGAAAAATCACATAATAATTACAAAAACTTAATCAGATTTATGAATTACTGAGATTTATTAAGCAAATCGAACTTGTGCAGATTTGCCTAACTTATATTCTAAGGCATAGAAAAGCTTTATTAATAGCTTTAATTCTATAAGGTATCAACATGGCAGAAAAAAATAAAAGTTCAGAAGAAGAGAATATAATCGAATTGAAAGAAGTAACCCGATACTATCAGATGGGCGAGGAATTAGTTAAAGCTCTAGATGGAATTGATGTTAAAATAAAAAAAGGAGATTTTATTGCAATAATGGGGCCAAGCGGTTCAGGAAAAAGCACAGCAATGAATCTTGTTGGAAGTTTAGACTTAGCGACTCATGGAGATATTTTTCTTGATAATATGAATATTGAACATCTAGAAGAAAGTGATTTAGCTCAAATTAGAGGAAAGAAAATTGGATTTATTTTTCAAGGATTTAATTTAATTCCAAACCTGACTGCAAAAGAAAATGTTATGCTACCAATGTTATTTCAAGATACTGAAGAAAGTGAAAGAGAAAGAAAAGCAGAAGAGCTTTTGAAAATGGTTGAGTTAACTGAAAGAATGGATCATATGCCTGGGCAATTATCAGGAGGACAACAGCAGAGAGTTGCTATTGCTCGAGCACTAGCTAATGATCCCGAAGTTATTCTTGCAGACGAGCCCACTGGAAATCTAGATACAAAAACCGGCGAGCTTGTAATGGGCTTTTTGGAAAAGCTCAATAAAGAAGGCAAAACAATAATTATGGTTACTCACTCTCCAGAATTAGCTCACGAGCATGCTAGAACTATCTACTCGGTTAGAGATGGAAGAATAGAAAGGCTTTTGAAAAAAGAAAAAAATGGCAAGTGGAAAACTATTTGTGTTAATTGTTAAGAGCAAGGGTAGTTTGATTCTGGCTAAATCTTTTGGCTGCTGCTTCAAATCTTATCTTATAGGGTATCAGCATAAAAGGTTCTGGTTCTAAACCTCTTTTGTTTAAAACCCATAATCCTGCTTGCCCGCAAAAATCTTCTTCAGATAATCTTGAACGCAATTTATAACCTGATGCTAACATTTCTTTAGTTAATTTAGGTCTTAAACCATGAAAGCATACTGCATGAGCTTCTTCATGTGCTCTACAACTTAAATCTCTTACTTTGAAAAAATCAGGAGTATAAACTATTCTGCTATGATAAATTCCTGTTTTTTTATCAAAATGATGAAAACAAAATCCTGAAAAAAATGGTTTAAATCCTAAAGCCATTAAACTTTCATCATCTGAAGGTAAACCAAATTCTTGATTGAACTCTTTTGCTTTTTTAAGTAAATCATTACTATAACCCATATCTCTAAAATCATGATTATCTTCTACCTGTGCTTCAAACTCCAAAATATTAAAGTTTAGTGTTTTCATTTTTTTATCAATAAGTTAGATTAAGTGAATCTCTAAGACCCTGTAGAACTGTTATAGCATAATACTCAGAATTTCTTCCTCTTTTATCTAGATTTGCCAGCTGATTTTGAAAAGCTAGCGACTCACCTTGATTGTTGATCATTCTAAAAGCCTTAAGATAACCTTTTCTCAAGACTAATTCGATTGTTTCACGAGTCACAGTTGGAACTACTTTTCTAGGATGTTTATAATTTAGTTCTGCGTGTGCTCCTTCATGATCAATAAGAAAACCAAGAAAATCCTGAACTCTTTGAAGATGACGTGCAAGAGGTAAAATAATTATTCTAGATTTACCACCAGACTCTCCTAAGACAGATGAAATAGGGGGTTGAGTAAGCATTAAACCATTACCAATTGTCTTAGAATGATATTCAACAGAGGAAACAAACTGGGCTTTATCTTCTAAATCAACCGCCTTAACTAATTCTGGCATCAGTAAGGGATTCGTTCTTGCTCTGTCCCAATCTGCCTGAGTTAGTTTTACTACCATTTTATTGCTGCTTATATTCATAAAATCTTAGATTTTTAAATTTAATGGTGTTACCACTTTTTAGTGTATTCATACATAAAGCTTTTAAACCATGATTACTTGATTTTTTTAGATAATATGACTGGTTCAGATAGTTTAGACAGATTAAGCGATGAATATGTAGTTAGTGAGTTAAGCAGACAGTCTCAAATGCTTGATGAAGAATTAAAGAATCCTGCATTCAAAGCAAAACATCTTGGTAAGGTCATTATTTATCATAACCATGAAGTTTTGGCAGTCGGAAATAATCCCATCGGTCTTTGTTCAGAAATACCAGAAGATAAAAGAAATGTTTGGGCAATTATGAGATGGATTTTAGACTATGGAAAATAAAAATAAAAAAAATAATCAAAAAATGGAAAATAAAAACGAAAAATCAAATAATAAAAAAGTATTTATTGCATTAGGAATTCTTCTAGTTATTTTAAGCATAATAGTTGGGGCTAGTTTAGTTTCAGCAGTTATAGTTGATGATGTTAATCAAGGAACATTATATCCTGGTAATCAAGCTAGTTTAGATATAACTCTAAAAAATAATTTAGATTATGATGTTGAAGACTTATCTTTTAATCTTGTTTTTACTAATCCCTTAAGTACTAGTACAACTGCTCAACTATTCACACCAGTAGGAACAAGTGAAAGAACACTTACAGAACTAAACGAAGATAGATCAAAAACACTATCTTTTGATGTAAAAGCTTCAAACTCCATAGAACCAGGAGATTATAGTCTAGGTTATGTTTTAACTTACAAACCAGAGAATAATTCAACTATTGTCACAAAAACAGGAACAATCGGCATAACTGTTAATTCTAAAACTCAATTAGATTTTATTGCACTTACAGATAAACCAATCATAGGACAAGAAGGCAAATTAAGCCTGAAGATAATAAATAAGGGTTTCGGAGAAATAAAATTTGTTTCAGTAAAAATCCAGCCAGATGGTTATAATTTACTAAGTGAAGATAATGTTTACATTGGCTCAATAGCCAGTGATGATTTTCAGACAGCTGATTATACTGTAGTGTACACAAAAAAGAATCCAACACTAACTGCAACAGTAACTTACAAAGACTTTGAGAATAATGATAGAGTTGCTAATGTTAATCTTGATGTAAGAGCTTACACACAAGAAGAAGCCATAAAACTTGGATTAATAACTCCTAGCAGAACTCCTTACATAGTTGCAGTTGTTATAATTGTAGTTTTATTCTTTGTAATTAGAGGAATTCTAAAAAGAAGAAAAAAGAAAAAGGCCTTGAATAATTCAAACGGGAGAAGTTAACATGAGCTTTAGGCAAAAAGCTGAAAATCTTGGGAGAAAAGTTTCAGAATATTTTTTTGGAACTGAGACGCATAAAGCTTATCAAAGAACAAGAAATCTTCTTACCGAGTATTATACAAATAATCAATATGTAAAAATTATTAATCTTAATTTATTTATGAGAGAGACAGCAGAACTTTTAAGTTTCAAAGCTGCTCCAAATATTATAGATGCAATTGAAATAGGTCATTCTTTAATCACTGGACAAGTTCCTTATTATTTATTATTTGGTGAAGGCGCTAGGGTAGTAGGATTATTTTTTCTTAAAACCTCTAGAAAAGATTTAAAGTCATACAACCTTTCAGGAAGAGCTGAGATGGAAAGAACAGCAGATATTTTAGTGGATGAGACAGGAGAATTAGAAAGAAGATTTATTACAGGAGACGAGTGGAAACAAGGTTTTGGAGACTTTTCTGGAGGTTAGTTATGTTTCAAAAATACTTTTTTCTGGCTTTTAGGAACTTAAAGCGAAGAGGTTTACGAAGCTGGTTAACTATGCTTGGAATTTTCATAGGCATAGCTGCTGTTGTTTCACTTATAACTCTAGGACAGGGCTTGCAAAATGCTATTATGGGACAGTTTGGCTCGCTTAGCACAGATAAACTAACTGTAACAAATGCTGAAACCGGTTTTGGACCTCCGGGAAGCACTGCTGTAGTTAAGTTGACTCAACACGATGTTGATGTAATTTCTAAAGTTCCTGGAGTTGAAATGGTTATCCCAAGATTATTAAGACCAGTAAGTATTGAGTATAACCAAGCTCTTGGATTTGGTTATCTGGCGAGCATGCCAAAAGACTCAAAGGCTTATAGTACTATTTATGATACATTTACTACAGAAACTCAGTCAGGAAGATTATTACAACTTGGAGATAAAGGAAAAGTTTTGCTTGGTTCAGAATATGGAAAGACTGAAGGTTTTGGAAAGCAAATAATAACTGGAAGCAGAGTAAACCTTAATGGAAAAGATTTTCAAGTTATTGGAATACTCGAGCCTTCAAGTACATTTCAGATTAATCTTGCAATACTTATGAATGAAGATGATATGAAATCTCTGTTAAATATAAATGATGAGTATGATTTGATTGTTGTTCAAGTTCAGAAAGGTGCAGATATAGAAGCAGTTTCAGAAGCAATAAAACAGAAAATGAGGCGCGATAGAAACGAGAAGGTGGGAGATGAAGATTTTACAGTTCAAACTCCGATTAGCATGCTTTCAAGTGTAAATACTATTCTTAGTATAATTAATGCTGTTGTTATCGGCATTGCATTAGTTTCTCTTTTAGTTGGAGCGCTTGGAATCGCTAATACAATGTACACAAGTGTTTTAGAAAGAACTAGAGAAATAGGAATTATGAAAGCTATTGGAGCTAGGAATAATGATGTTCTTTTAATTTTCCTTTTCGAATCAGGATTACTTGGTTTTATTGGCGGGGTTATAGGAGTTATTATTGGAATGTCTCTAGCTTTTGCAGCTGCAGCAGGAGCAAACGCTGCTCTTGGGCTTACACTTTTTGAAGTAACTTTTTCCCTACCTCTTTTAATAGGTTCAGTAGTATTTTCATTTTTAGTTGGAGTTATTTCAGGAGTTCTTCCAGCTCTACAAGCAAGTAAATTAAAACCTGTCGATGCTCTGAGAAAATAATCATAAAAAATAAAAACATGCTACTCGACTACTTTAAACTTGCAGTGAAAAATATAAGAAAAAGAAAACTTAGGTCTTTCCTTACTCTTTTTGGAATAGTTATTAGTATTTCTATAATTTTTATTCTTGTAAGTCTTTCTCTTGGACTACAATCGGCTATACAGCAGCAGTTTCAACAACTTGGTGGAGATAAACTTTTTCTTCAACCACTAGGACAGTTAGGACCACCAAACTCTGAAACTCCGAGAAGCCTTACTGTTGAAGATGCTGAAATGATTGAAAAAATTTCTGGAGTAAAGAGCGTAAGCTATATCATGGCGGGAAATGGAAAGGTTGAGTTTAATAAAGAATCTAGGTATTATCCTGTTTATGGGCTTCCTGAAAATGGAATAGACCTTTTTTTGAGTGCGGGCTCAATAAAAATTGCTGAAGGCAAGGCTCAATTAGGAAACAAGCAAGTTTTGTTAGGAACAGATTTTAATACAGGAAATTTATATTCAAAACCAGTCAGAGCAAGAGACAAGATTACAATCAATGGCGAAGAGTTTACAGTTTCAGGAATATTTGCACCAATAGGAAATCCGGGTGATGATAGAAATGTTATAATAAGTGATACAGATTTTAAACAAATGTTTAATTCTGGAGATAATGTTTATTATATTATTATCCAAGTTCAGGATCCAAGTAATATAAAATCACTTGCTGAAGTCATTGATAGAAAATTAATGAGATTCAGAGATGTTACAAATAAAACAAAAGATTATACTCTCTTGACTCCAGAAGAGTTAATGAAGAGCTTTACAAATATACTTGATATAATAACCTATTTCTTGGTTGGAGTTGCTAGTATTTCTCTTCTAGTTGGTGCTGTTGGAATAGCTAATACCATGTACACGAGTGTTTTAGAAAGAACTCGAGAGATAGGAATCATGAAAGCTATTGGAGCTAGGAACTCAGATATACTTGCTATCTTCACAATTGAATCAGGATTAATAGGGGCTATTGGAGGAATTTTAGGAGTTGCGGTTGGTTTTGGAATTGCAAAACTAACTGAGTTTATTGCTGTAACCCAGATAAATACAACTCTTCTAAGGGCAGCAGCACCGGCTTATCTTATTCTTGGATGTATTGGTTTTGCATTTGTAATAGGAATTGTTTCAGGAATTTTCCCAGCAAGACATGCATCAACCATAAAGACTGTTGATGCTTTGAGGTATGAATAAAAGACAACAACATGCAAATACCTGATAAATATTTAACAAGAGGAAATGATTTTTTAATAGTTCCAAAAGCAGTTGGACCTGAAACAGAAATGCTACTGAAATTCGTTGAAAATTTAGTTTTTTCTCAAGAGTTAAATATCGAAGAGTCTAAAGCAAGAATTGAAGAAAGCGTTATTGAATTAGTTAGGTACCGCCAGCATAGTTCAAATGGAATTTTAATTACAGAAAATGGATATTTTCTTACTGCTTACCACTGCATTAAAGAAAACTTTGAAAGGATAGAACTAAGAGATCATAGATCTAGTTATTATCCTCTTGAAAGATTGGTTGCTAAATCTGAATATAGAGACATTGCCCTAGTTAAAGCAAGAATGCCGGGATTATTAAAACCAAAAAAATATAGAATAAAAGATACAGATAAACTTCACCCCGTATCTCCTATTTGCTTGGTTTCTAGAAAAGGTGGTGGAATTGAAAGAAAATTTGGTTATGTTATTCAAATTAATTCAACAGGCCAGATTAAAAATCTGGGGGGTATGCCTATTTGTCCTGAACATTTTACAGCAAATATAAAAGCAATTCCTGGAGATTCTGGCGGAATTATAGTTAATCCTGAAGGAGAACTTGTAGGAATTGTATCTGCCGGAACTATAAATCAAGATGAGTTTTCTGCTCATTCAAAGATTCTTGATGCTCTTTATCTAATTGATTTACAAATCAGAAAGCTAATTAGACAACATCCTTCTTAATCATCTTTATTATCTCTGGAAACTCAGAAAAATAAGTAAGATTTTTTTAGTAAATCGCTTAGAATAAACATTTAAAAACCCACTTTCTTTAGAAGTTTTAGATAAAAATATTAAAAACAAACATGGCATTTAAAATAAATGTATCACACAAAGGAAGAACCTTTAAGGCAGACTCAGATAACGAGGGCTTGATAAGAATGAAGATAGGAGATAAGATTCCTGGTAGTATGATAACTGGAGATTTAGATGGTTATCAATTAGAAATAACAGGAACAAGCGATCAATCAGGTTTTCCTGGAATAAAGGGCCAGATTGGCGGGCAGCTAAAAAAAATGCTTTTAAACAAGTCAGATAAAGGCATGAATGAAACTAGACCTCATGGTTTAAGATTAAAAAAGACAGTAAGAGGAGAGGAAATTTCTGAAAAGACTAGTCAGATTAATCTTAAAGTTTTAAAAGAAGGCACAAAAAAGTTTGATGAAATTTGCCCTGTTAAGGTTAAAGAAAAACCAGCAGCAAAAACTGAAACACCTGCTGCAGCTTAATTAAGTTTGCTTATTTCTAAAGATTTATCCTTTTCTTTCAATAAGATAAAGAACAATACTTAATAATCCAATTAAGAAAAAAGTTAAACCAACATAGCCTATAGAACCCTGGGGCATTTCTGCCACAGCATTTCCTGTTAAATTAGGAGATAAGAAAAATATACCGCCAAAAATGCCCATACAAGCTATTATTAGGCTTATATATGAAGTTAAATCATTTCTGTTTATATTAACTCTGCTTATCATAAGCTTCTAATGTGCTAGAACTTTAAAAACTCTTTGGAAAATATAATACTTTTATTTTTCTTCAAAAATTGAGATATTCAGGGTAAAGCAAATATCAAAAAGCTGCTTGATATTCTTATAAATTAAAATAGCGGCTAAACTTGAGTTTTTTGATTTTGTTTTCATTTTCTCAGCAGTATTCACGAGTTGAATTAAAAGTTTTTTTAATTCATAAAAATGCTCTAAATCATTTTTATTTGATTTAAGTTTATCAAGTATAGAATAAACTTTTTTGAGATAATTAATTTCTTCCTCTTCAATGGAAGAATACATCTTAAAAGACCTAAAATAATCTCCAATTGATTCTAAAATAGATATCTTTTCATAAATCATGAAGTTCCGAGTATTTGATGAAAACCTTGTAGAAATATTTCTTTGAATAAAGAAGCTTAATTTGTTAATCTCTAAGTCAATGTCATGAATTTCTTTATTGGTTGATTTTTTATCAATTATTCTATCAATCATATGCAATAATCTCCAATAAATCTGCTGTTCGGCTTTGATTATACTGGATTCGTCAGAGGTTCCTAAGTCAACAATATGAATTTGATTATTCTCTAAACCTAGAATTTGAAAGCCAATTGTATTACTGACTACTTCTTCTGTTTCTTTTGTTTTTTTAGGATTTGTTTTTTCTATTTCAATATCCTTCAGACCAGATTTGTATAAGGAAACTGCAAATTCATGAATTAAGTCTTCTGGAATATTAGCTAGGTTAAATTTTATAGTCTCGTATTTTTTATTTTTTTCAATAGTTGATAGAATTAATTGAGTTCCAGACTCGTCTATATCTATTTCTTCTCCTGACTTTAGATTAAATCTTTCTACCCATTCTTTTGGAAGAGAAACTGTATAGGTTGCTTGTCCTTGTTTTACGAGCTTTCGTCTCATAATACTCCTAGGGATTTGGGCTTTTTAAATTTATCTATAGAGTATATATTCTATATACATAATACAAATATAATTCCCTTTACTCTATATATTGTCCTTGACGGACAGGAGAAAGAACATGGAAGAAAGACAAAACAAAGAATACAAGGAGCAAAGAATGAAGGAAGAAAAAGCCTTCAACAAAGTCTATCTGCCAAAAGGCGGATTAGAAGCAGAACTAAATGAAGATGCTTGGGAGGGCAATGAATTGGCTTACGCCAATTGGAACTAAAAATGGATGATTAATTTTATGATTGGAGATATGAACGGGCAAAGAGAGATGAAAAAGAAAGAATGGAAAAAGCTGTTGAAGGACTAGCTGAAAAATATGCTCGAGACATAAGCGCCGAATATATGCTTGGTGAAAGATTAAACTCACAAGGTGAAGCAATGCTCAGGGATGTAGCACGAGAAAGAGCAGTAAGAAAACTTGAAGAGCTTGGAGGTGGACTTTGAAAATGGTAGATAATGAACATTTTGAAAAGATATTAAGAAGTGCAATAAGGAATGACATTGTAAGAAAAAATAGATTGCCCGGTCCACTAAGTTCTGATGCAGAAAGAATGCTTGAAAAATGTGCAGATATAGAGCTGGAAAATCTTAAATGGGAACAAGAGGTGGGTTGCAATATACCTTATTATCATCCTACGGGGGGAGATGAATAAGATGGCAGATAATAAACTTAAAAGACATTTATTTGGAGAAAGAGTTAATTTTGTAAAGGCTGCTTTTGAACTTGATAGACTAGCAAGATTATATGATTGTTCACAGAGTCCTACAAAACCCGGAATTGTTAATGAGGCTTATAGAGAAGCAGAAAAAATCAGTAGGAGCTTATGCGGAAAATTGCAAGAGGGTGTAGTTATTTCAGAATCTGATTTTTTAGAATTTGAAAGACTCCAAGCAAGAATAGATTCTGCTTTTCAAGAGGATTATAGAAGAAATAGACAGAGATATGAGGAAGAAGATAGATATGAAAAGTTATATGGGGGACATTCAAATGAACCAGATTGCGGAGGTTATGGACCCTAATAAACTGATAAACAAAACTAAGTAATAATTAGTAGATACCCATTGCAGGCAAAATTCCAAGCAAAATTAAAATTATAATAAAAACTATATCCTTTACCAATCTCTCATTAAATCTTGTTTTATCATAGGAAATTTCAATTGCAGAATAAACTAATGCTAAAAATATATTAATTGCAAAAAATATTATTCCAGTCCAAAAGGAAATTGAAGATATTAAAAAAATACCTACAACATTAAGCAAAAATGAATATCCTAAGAGATAGGTATAAAAACCAAAATCTTTCCACCTCTGTTTATCATGATTATAACTTGCCTTTGTTCTTGCTAGGAGAGAACTCATAAGAAAAGGTATTGCACAAACTAGCTGAAGTGTAAGAAATAGATTCTCTTTTAAAAGTTTGGGATTTAGTGCTATGAGAAAAGTAAATAATGTGAAGCATATGCCCAACAGGACATCATTTATCTTTATGCGATTATTTTCCCTCTGTTTGTTTATTTCAAACTCACTTACCTCTTTCATAATAAGTTATTGTTTTTAGATTTTATAAATCTATCATGAGCAGAAAATAATAGAATTTAAAAACAAACAAGACTGCTTTTTATTATGACAGAAGATAAGCTTTATTTTATAACAGGAAACAAGAATAAGTTTCAAGAAGTAAAATCGATTCTTCAAGAAAATAATATAGAAGTTGAACAGCTGGAGCTAGATTTAGATGAAATTCAAGAAACCGATGCTCGCAAAGTAATAGAGCATAAAATGAAAGAAGCTCTAAAGAAGAAAACCGGTAATTTCATCATTGAAGATACTTCGCTTTATATTAAATCTTTGAATGGCTTGCCGGGGCCACTTATAAAATGGTTTATGCAAAAACTAGGAAATGAAGGAATCTGGAGAGTCTCTGATACTAAAAAGTTAGGAGAAGAAAAAATAAGTGAAATTGGCAAAGATTTAGAGGATAATGGTGCGGAAGCTAAAACAATTATAGGATATTCTGACAGTAAAGGAAAGATAATGTTTTTTGAAGGTTCAATTAAAGGCAAGATAGTCAAGCCAAGCGGACCAACAAGTTTTGGCTGGGATCCTATTTTCATGCCCGAAAATTCAGATAAAACTTTTCAAGAAATGTCTCGTGAAGAAAAGAATAAGATAAGCATGAGGAGAATTGCCGCTGAAAAGCTTGGGGAGTATCTTAATGTTAAGTAAACCTTAATTCTTAACATAAATATTAGCAGGATAATCTTTAATTCCTCTGTTGAATCTTTCTTCGTTAAACCAACTTTTCCACTTTTCTATTTCTTCTCCA
>Ga0172375_10001872_pt1 | contig 33466 bp, 30 predicted proteins | sample LakKiv1m_FD_114537 | JGI IMG/M metagenome (GOLD analysis project Ga0172375, IMG submission 114537) | Freshwater microbial communities from Kabuno Bay, South-Kivu, Congo - kab_092012_11.1m | ecosystem: Environmental > Aquatic > Freshwater > Lake | place: Democratic Republic of the Congo... | reverse complement strand
CTCATAACCTGAAGGTCGACCGTTCAAATCGGTCCCCCGCAACCAACGTAACCGATTAGGAGTCATTGACTTATGTCATTGGCTCCTTTTTGGTTTTATGGCAAAACCCCTCCGTGCTAGCACCGTGCTAGCAAGCTTCATAGGGTGTTTGTATCATCGTCTGTCATCATTAATATTGTTTTTTCTTTTTTGTTTATTCTTTGCTATGATGAAGCAAATCCTCGAATAGACAAAAAATATGGAAGATTATCGAGAAAGTGAATGGGTGAAAAAGTGAAGAAACCTAAAAACTTATACAGCAGTGACCAATACCAACTTTATGGATTAAAATGGGAATTCATGAGGAGGAACCTGCAGTACATTGAAGATTATTACAAATATTTTGAGCGGGATGGATCAATGAAGCGGGGAGTCGATCAAAAAGAGGCTATGAAATATTTCGCCAAGACATATCAGCTTTTTAATCCCTTAAGGCCCGATTTGTCATTTTTTGTTTTATTAAAAGAATTGTATTTGCCAAACAAGGTTTCAAAGCGGCAAAAACATTGGCATAGACTTTTAAGGCTTGAGAAAACCAATAAAGAAGGAACAAAAGAATATCTGCTTGAGAAAAGCCTGTTCGAAGATTCAATAAAAGACATGCTGACTCTCGAGGGAGTTTATGCTCAGATTAAATTTTGGGTGGCAGGAGTGTACCGGCTTGATGTCGCGGATGAAAAATTAAATGGAATTTTAAATAGCAATGATATTGAGGATATTCTCAAGCACGGGGCAGTGCCTGGAGATCAAAAGGAAAAGGGATTCTTTATTAAGGTCTTAATTGATGGAAATGCGCCTTTCGATAATATTGTTGAGGCCATTAATGATGAATTGTGGAGAGAAAAGTTTTTTACCTATCATGCTCAATTTATACGGACAAGGCAGAGAGCCGATAAATTGAAATTATATTTGAATGTTTATACTTTAAAGAAAGAAACAAAATGGACTTTTGATAGAATTGCAAAGAAGCTGTATCCCAAAGAACATGATCAGTGTCTTGGCTTAAATCCAAAGATTGATATTGAGAGTTTAATCAAGCGGGTTAATGAGCATTATCTTCAGGCCAAGTACTATATCGACGGAGGTTTTAGAGAAATAAGATAGGGGCTTATCCCTTCCTAGATGTTGTTTAGTCCTATGTTATCCTGTGTAATGAAGGTTGTTACACGGGATTTTTATTTTAGAGGAGAGAAAAAACAGTGACGATTAAGCTTTCAGAAATACAAATTGTGCCGATAAAGCCCAACAAGGGGCTGGTGGCGTTTGTGTCATTTGTTGTGAATGATTCATTCTTCGTCGGCGATGTCGCACTTTATACCTCTCCATCGACGGAGGACGGCTTTCGTTTGGTTTATCCAGATAAAGTGCTTCCTAGCGGCAAAAGGATCCAGTGTGTTCATCCTATAACTAAAAGAGCCGGGGAAGCGGTGCATAGCGCTGTGATTAACAAATATCAAGAATTGATGGAAAAGGTGGCGGAACAAAATCATGAAAGAATTAACACCGAGTAGCCGACAAATGTTTTTTATGTTGTTATCAAAACACAAAAGTTTTTCTCAAAAGGATCGCTTGGCGCCTGATGGATCGTTTTATTACGCAGATAAACGGCTTGCGGAAGAGCTGTATCAATCACAAAAGACCGTTTTTCGTTCCAAAAGGCTTCTTGCACAACAGGGTTATATCAGAATTGAGCCGGGGGTTTGCAAAGGCTGGGCGACAAAATACTGGATCACTCCAAAGGGTGACAAAATGTCATGCTTTGCCATAGGAAAGGATGACAATTTGTCTCTAAAGGGTGTCAATTTGTCTTCCAAAGCCTGTCAAAATGTCACCCCGAATAAAGTAATAATAAAGAAAATAAATAAAGGGTGTGATGAAGTTGGAAATCAAGATTTACGGAATCTAACTGAAGATCAAAAGCAAGGAATTCGGGATGGAGTTTCGGTTTTAGGGGGCAAAGAGAAGGCGATCGAGTTCTTTTGTAAACGCGGATACGACAGGGATGTTTTAAATCAGGTTTTTGTAGAGTCTGCTTGAAAGGAGGTGAGTCGTTATGGAAAAGGAATTGTGTCAAGCTGATCAAGAACAAGCAGAGCGTTATAAGCAGTGGGATGCAACGCTTCAAAGATTAGCTGATGAGTGGAACGAAGAAGGAAGGAAACTTCGTCGAGGATAGTCGTTGGTTAGCGTTCTTTGTCATTGCTTAAGAATAATCCCTCGGACGATGAGGGATAGGTGATCGCGGGTCCTCGGGAGGGGGCTTGGCTGCGGGTCGGGCGAGGCGCAGGTTGTCAGTGATACAAATTTTAAAAATCGATGTCAGTGTCACTCGAAGGGCAAAAAATTTTCAATGATGGTTAATGTGCCTTTGTATTGTTGGTTTGTCGTGCGTAATGTTCGTAAAGCATTCGGACATGAGGTGACATTCGCATGTCAGTAAAACATAAATTCGCTGAAAAAAGTATTAATGGTGGCTGTTAATGTTTGGGTTTGGTTTGGGATGTTTGACGCTATTCGAAGTGACATGCAATGTCACTCAATGTCCTAGTTAGCTGTTGATAGTAATTGTTTATGTTTAAGCGTTGTTTTGGATGTTTAATTTTTGATGGACATGAATGGAAAGAGATGATTTTAAGATCGAAGGAGGCGTTCGAAATGCCAAGGCAAAAATAAGAGCATGGACAATCGAAGGCAATCAGCAGCAAGGTGGATAGGTAAAAAACAACAATGCTAATGTAGTAAAAAATAAAATTAATGAAAGAGGTGTTTTATGAAACTTAATTTCTTAAATGTGTTAAACGGCAAGGTGAGCTATGAAGAAGTCGCCGAACAGATTGTCGCCTTGGAGATAAAACAGAAAGAGTACGAAAAAGAACGCGATAAGTCAAAGGCGTTCTGTAAAGAAGTCCGAAGCCGGATCATGTGCGGTGAGAAAATCAGTCCTGATATTATCAAAAACGCTGATAAGTCCTATGAGGAATCCATTCTTAATCTTGAGATCGCTGCAGAAAGCATCGAAGAGTTACAGAAGAAACTTTATGAAGCCTTGCAAGTACACAAAGAGGAGGAGGCAAAGAAGTTAATTGATGATCGCAAGAAATTAAATCAGGATCGCGAGAAAATGATGCGGGAATTTGCTAAAGCCAAAGGAAATCTTTTTGGCATGGCTTTGAGTATTTACGGCCATCCAGAACTGGCAAGGAGAAAACTTTCCGACGGCTTGAGCTTTGCGCTTGGCTCATCAGATCCATTCTTTGAGGAGTTTGAGTCTGAGAAAAACAAGGCTTTAGAGCAAGCCCAGAAACCAACCATTGCCCAAGTTGATCGTGAATGTGAAAACAAAGATCACTGGCTCGATACGTTTAATCTTGAGGAGAGATGTGCTGCTGTTCTTAAAAAATATAGGGATCAATATGAGGTTATTCCCGTAGAGCCGCAAGTTGTTGAGGCATAGATTGACGGCCATAATGCGGAGAAATATTTGAGGTTGTGCTACCGTCAGCCGCAAATGTTTTGCCAAGTAAATGCGCTTGGCAGAAGAGGTCACCTTCCACTCTTCCTCCGCACGCGGTTTTTATAAAAATGAAAAATTGTAGCTAAAGTTATTCTTAAAAACATCAAATAGATAGGAGCAAAAAATGCAGACGGATAATTTAATAACAGTGAAAGAATTAGCGAAAAAGATTAACGTGCCGGTTAGCTGGATTTATCAGCGTACTCGGTTAGGGGCAAAGGCGATTCCGCATGTGCGAATCGGCAAGTATGTCCGGTTTAACGCAGAAGAGGTCGTGGCATTCTTCCGAGAACGCTCAGAAGCAATTAAAGATTGAAAGGACTTGCCAGCGGGGAACGTTATGGCACAATACGCTCCCTTGTTTAACCTTGTTCATATTGATTAAGGATGTTTACTTATGGCTCGTGGTTGTATTGTAAAACGTTGTAAGATTTGCCGACGGGAAGGACGTAATCAGTTTGAGTCCTGTAATCACCCGGAGCGGGTTTATGGGATTTTTTACCGTGTTGGCAAGAAGCCGATATTTAAAACAATCGGGCCTAATAAAAAGGACGCTGAGCGCGAGCTTGAAGAAACCATGCGTCAGGTTAATCAAGGGACGTATTCTGAGTTAAAGGAAATTTCATTCGAGGAATTTGCCCAGAAGTGGATCAATGACTATGCTTCGGTTCATGTCAAACCATCAACATTGCGTAATTATCGAGATGCAGTGCGTTGTCATTTTAATCCGGCTTTTGGCAGGATGCCGCTTGTTCTGATTCATGAAACTGATATTCGTGGTTTTATTTCCCGTACGATTAAAAGCAGAAAACCAAAAACAGTTAATAATTTTATCGTGATGCTTAAGACCATGTTTAAGCATGCGAAGCGCTGGGGTTATTTGCGGGAAAATCCAGCGTGGGATATTGAACACATCCGCGATGATCACAAAGAAATGGATTTTCTCACCCCGGAAGAAGTTCGTGAATTGTTAAAGCATGCTGATGAGCCGTGCCGGACAGTAATTCAATTAGCGGCCATGACTGGAATGCGACGCGGAGAAATATTCGGCCTTCAATGGGGTGATATCGATTGGCATAAAAATATGATCTGTGTTCGACGAAATCTTTTTTGGCATGTTAAGCGTGAATTAGCGTCCGATTATAAAGGGCCTCTTTGGTGTTTTTTGTCACCGAAGACGAAGCGTTCGTGCCGAACGATTGTCATGTCGCCTGAGCTTAAAAAAATGCTTGAGATTCACCGAATAACAGCGCCTATCGGCCGGGATGATTTGGTGTTTTGCAATAAACAGGGCAATCCGGTGGATCCGGCTAATTTTGTTGCCCGAGAATTTGATCCTGCGCTCACGCGCGCCGGGCTTCGCAAAATCCGCTTCCACGATTTACGCCATACCTATGCCACCTTCCTCATTGCCCAGAATGAGAATATCAAGTTTATCCAATCCCAGCTTGGCCATGCCTCTATTCAGACCACCATTGACCGCTACGGGCATGTTCTGCCCAATACGCACATCGGTGTCGGAGAGAGGTTGGATAAGTTGGTGTTTGGGGATGTGGTGCCGGATCCGGTGATAGCATAACCATAGATAAAGCATAGAAGTTGCTCTGCATGGATCCTATTAAGAGATTGAAATTATATTGCTTAGAAAATAAAATTATTTAACAGGACTTGGCTAAAGAATTTGAATATTTACGATTAGTCTATCATATAGTTGACAAGTCAACTATATTGTGCTATGCTTCAAGAAGAAATGGAGGATGTTCGATGAATGCTTTAGAGGCGTTCGGGGTAGAAGTTGGAAAGGGGCGGTATTATGAAGAAGCTTTCTATGGACTGGTTCTCGTCCATGCAGTACTTTTTGATAAGGTAGCCAAATCATTAGATGCTCTTGCTTTAACGCCAGCCAAAATGAACGTCTTGATGGTTATTAAGCAGCAGGGAGGAGAAAAAGGGCTTAGTCAGATGGAAATTGGGAAGCGTTTGATCGTCACTGCGTCGAATATGACGCGTCTTTTGGATAAATTGGAGCGTGAGAAGTTAATTGAGCGCGTTGGGCGCGATGGTGATAAGCGGATCAAGGTGGCTCGCATATCAAAAAGAGGATCTCAGGTTTTGGATGATGCGTGGCCAGCGTATATGAAAACGATGAAAGAAGCTATGAATAAGCTGTCTGGGGCTGAGCAAAAGATTCTTGCTGAAATGATGATTAAATGGTTTCGCAATCTGAAAGATTGAGAAAAGTTAGCAATATAGTTGACTAGTTAACTATTAATTTAGAAGAATAAGTGTTTGGGATAAATTTTGTAAAAAGAGGGGCTGACGTTACGGAGGATCATTATGGAAAAGACTTGTCGATCCGGATCATTTAAAGCGTTATTGACTGCGCAATTTATGGGTGCGATTACCGATAGTTTGTTTAAGGTGGTTGTTTCACTCTATGTTATTCAAGTATTAATATCTTCGGAAGCGGCTACTCGAGCGGTCAGCATTGTTGGGATTTTGTACATCCTGCCTTTTGTGATTTTTTCTCCTTTTGCTGGATATATGGCCGATCATTTTTCTAAGAGGTCTGTTATTATTTTCATGGGTATTATTAAGGTAGCCTTTGCCTTATTAGCCAGCTGGGCTTTGTGGACAGGAAATTTATGGTTTTTATGCGGGACTTTATTTTTATTTATGGTTGATAGCGCGCTTTTTAGCCCTGCCAAATTCGGGATCCTTCCGGAGATGCTAAGCGAGGAAGAACTTTCAAAGGGTAACGGATATATTCAACTCTGTACATTTGTCGGGATTATTTTAGGAACAGCAGCGGGAGGGTTGTTGTTCAAGATTTATAATAATCATTTGTATTATGCAGGGCTTTTAATGTGTTTGCTGGCTTTGGTTGGCTTTGGGGCGAGCTTTATTATTCGTTCTGAGCGCTCAGAATGTTTGAAGCAGCAGGGATTTTTGTCCGGCACATGGAGCGCTTTAACTGGTATTAAAAAAGATACCGGGCTTTTCCTTACCATGATTGCGTTAGCTTTCTTTAATTTTCTTGGCGCAGTTTTTCAAATGAATATATTGATTTATGGAGCCCATGTTCTTAATGTTGGGCAGATCCAGATTAGTATTCTGTTGGTTGCTGTTTCTCTGGGGATTGCCTCTGGAAGCGTTCTCGCCGGGGGAGCTTCCGAGGGTAAGGTAGAGCTTGGCCTTGTACCGTTAGGAGCTTTTGGCATTACGGCCATGTCTTTTTTGTTGGGTTTTGGCGGGAATTTTTATGTGGCGCTAGCCATGCTTTTTATTCTTGGTATTTGTGCAGGTTTTTACATTGTTCCTTTAAATGCATTTTTTCAAAGATATAGCCCTACAGCCGAGAGAGGGCAATATCTTTCTGTGTTGAATATTGTTTCTTCTTTTGGATCTCTTTTGGCAGGCGGATTTTTATGGTTTTTTGGAGGGCAATTGGCAATTGGCGCGGACAAGATCTTTTGGATCGTAGCTGCGTTGTCTGCAATCGCAACAATCTATATTGTTTTGAATCTGCCCATTGCTTTAGTGAGATTAGTGAATTGGGTTCTTGCGCATTCAGTGTATAAACTACGCGTGGTCAATAGCAGTCAGGTTCCCGAGGAAGGCGGCGCATTACTTATTGCTAATCATATTTCTTATGTTGATGCGATTTTGGTGCTTGCAGCTTTGAAACGTCCTGTCCGTTTTATCATGTATCGCAAAATGTATGAACTTCCCATCATAAACCTTTTTTGTCGCGTACTGAAAGTCATCCCCATTGATCGTGATGAGGGGCCTAAGGCCATTGTGCATGCGTTGTCAGAGGCGCGAGAGGCGATTGAAAATGGTGAGCTGGTTTGTATTTTTCCTGAAGGAGTTTTGACGCGCACAGGCAATATGCTTCCTTTTAATAGAGGGTTCGAGCATATTATGAAAGGATTAAGTGCGCCGATCATTCCTCTTTATCTTGATAATATTTGGGGTAGCATTTATACTTTCGCCAATGGAAGATACTTTTGGAAGATGCCAAGATTTACGCTGTATCCGGTTTCGATTGTTTTCGGGAAGCCAATGCCTGCCACGTCCAAGGCGCATCAGGTGCGATTAGTAGTGCAAGACTTGGGCGCAGAGGCAAATATTTTACGTGGAGCATGGCGCAAGAAATTGCATTTAGCTTTTATTGATGAGGTGAAGCGGCATCCGTTTAAATTTTGCATGGCGGATGCGATGGGCGCGCGGTTCACTTACCCCAAGACCTTTGCAGCTGCTGTTGCTTTATCGAAAATCTTATTTCCTGCCAATCGCCGTCCCAAAGAAACAAATGAAATGGTAGGAGTGCTGCTGCCATCTTCTTGCATGGCGGCCATTTCTAATATAGCTGTTGGATTTGCTGGTAAGGTGCCCGTTAATTTAAATTTTACGCTTTCAGCCGAAGCCTTTGACTCTTGCGTAAAGCAGTGCAACATGCGGATGATCATAACTTCTCGAGCATTTTTGGAAAAAGCTGGGATTGCGGCAAAGCCAGAGATGGTTTTCTTGGAAGATATTAAGCCAAAGATGAGCAAAGTAAAGACAGGGTTATATTTTTTGTCGGCATTTTTTCTTCCAAAATGGTTGTTGAGTTCTTTGTTTGTCCGTGGTGATAAGCTAAATGTCGACGATGTGGCGACGGTTATATTTTCCAGCGGTTCGACAGGTGAGCCTAAAGGGGTTTTGTTGACCCATGCAAATATTTTCTCAAACATTGAAAGCTTTTATCAGGTTTTTAATATTCAACAAGATGATGTGGTTGTAGCAGCATTGCCTTTTTTTCACTCTTTTGGATTTACAGCGACGTTTTGTTTTCCTGTCGGGACAGCTGTGGGCGCTGTTTATCATTCAAATCCGTTGGATGCTAGCACGATTGGAAAACTTGTTGCAAAGTATAAAGGAACGATTCTTATGGGAACCCCGACGTTTATGTCGGCATACGTCAAAAAGTGTTCCAAGGAGCAGTTTTCGTCTGTGCGCATGGCTGTTGTTGGCGCAGAGAAATTAAAAGAGCCATTGGCAAAGGCTTTTCAGGAAAAATTTGGAATCATGCCATTTGAAGGATACGGAGCAACGGAATTGTCACCGATCGTGACCGTTGGATTTCCTGATTATACCATGGGTGAAACTATGGAACGTCAGGTTGGGCACAAATTTGGCAAGGTCGGGCATCCTATTCCAGGCGTTGCGGTCAAAGTTGTTGATCCAGACACCTTTGAGAGCAAGGGGCCTAATGAAGAAGGCTTGCTTTTAGTTAAAGGCGCAAATGTGATGAAAGGTTATTTGAATAATCCTGCTAAAACAGCGGAAGTCCTTAAAGATGGATGGTATGTTACAGGTGATATTGCCACCATTGATGATGATGGCTTTATTAAAATTACAGATCGGTTAAGTCGGTTTAGCAAGATTGGCGGCGAGATGGTTCCGCATATCAAGGTTGAAGAAAATATTATGGAAGCGTTGGGGGCTACTGATCCAGTTGTGGCTGTGACTTCGGTTGCTGATGAAAAGAAAGGCGAAAAGTTGGTTGTGCTTTACGCTGTGGATATGGATGTTCAGGCGGTTTGTGAATCGTTAGTGCAAAAGGGAATTCCAAATTTATGGATACCGAAAAAAGACAGTTTTTATCGTGTTGATACGATTCCGGCTTTAGGAACTGGTAAGACGGATCTTAAACGTGTTAAATCTCTGGCTCAGGAATTGATGGAATCGAATAAAGGAGAGCTCGATGCGTAATGTGACTCTTAAGACAAAAGATCACCACCGCATAGAGGCGGTGCATCACGAGCAGGGGTTCAAAAAGGTTGTTATTCTTGCGCACGGATTCTTTAATGCTAAAGATGCTTATCTTTTTCGTGAGATCGCTAAGGCGCTGGCTGTTCATTATGATGTCGTGGCTTTTGATTTTCGCGGGCATGGAAAGAGTTCGGGGCTTTTCACCTGGACCTCCAAAGAGTGTGCCGATTTGCAGGCCGTCATAGAATATGTCAAAGGGTGCAACTATGAATCGATAGGTCTTATGGGATTTTCTTTAGGCGCGGCCATTAGTTTGATTGAAGCGGCGCAAAACCTAGATATTAAAACTGTGATCGCGGTAAGCGCTCCTTATGATTTTTGGAAGATTGATTATCATTTCTGGAAACCGGGGATGTTAGACGATCTTAAGTTAAATTTGGGTTACAAAGCAAAGGGCAAAGGAGTTCGCCCAAGTCATCCCTGGCAGTCCAAGATTGCGCCGATTGACATTGTCGACCAAATTTCTCCTCGGCCAGTTTTGTTCATTCATGGAGCAGAAGATTGGTTGATCAATCCAAGACATAGCCGAGAATTATATAAAAAAGCAAAAGAACCTAAGAAAATTCAAATTATTGAGGGTGTTGGTCATGCAGAGACGATGTTTGACCAGAAACCACATTTATTCATGAAACCGTGCCTCGATTGGCTTGCGAGTACTTTATGAAAGGAGAGACTATGAAATGGTTTTTAACGGTAGTAATTCAACTGTTGTTTGCGATCTTTATGTATTTGATGGGTTCCCTTTTCTTTGGAGCGGCGCTGGTGCCCGGGTTGGCATTAGTGTTTAACGTCTGGCAAACAACAGTTGCGATGACACCACTTTTAAGGCTTTTTCTTATCGGGTTAACGTTATCCTTGGGGTATTTTATTTTTGGTTTGATGCTGGTCGTGCTCGTCGGGCTCTTCCGCACTCTTCTTCAGTTGAAGTTAAAGGAAGGGACTCACCCTCTATTTTCTCCCGAAACCATGAAATGGGCTTTTATCAGCTCTTTGTTTTTGATGATCCACTATACATTTATTGATTTCATTCTTTTGACACCTTTCGCCAACCTGTTGTTTCGTCTTTTGGGTGCCAAGCTTGGGAAGAACGTGCAGTTTAATTCAAAATACGTCTTTGATGCGACTCTTTTAGAAATCGGAGATAATACTGTTATCGGAGGTGGAGCAATTATTAATTGTCATATTGTTGAGAGGGCATCTTTGAAACTTAAAAAAGTCAAGATAGGTAGTAATGTGCTTCTTGGATCGCATTGCACGATTATGCCTGGATGTGAAATTGGGGATCGTGCCATTATCGCTGCGGGGACGATTGTTCCCAAAGGCACAATTGTTCCAGCGCGAACAGTCTATGCTGGACGGGAACATAATCTTGATGCCCATAAGGGCGTTAAGCAAGAGACAAGCGAAGGATAGATTACAAGGAGGTGTAGCATGAGCATGCTAGGGATCTGGATTGTTTCGATTATTGCCACGCTGTATATTGCTGATCAAAAGAAGCTTGGGGCTTTAGGATTTTTTATTTTATCGATTCTTTTGGGACCTATTGCCGTGCTCATTGTTTTGATTCTTCCTGCGGAAAATATTCGCCAAAGGGAGGACATCCAAGGAGTCAACAATCTTGAAGACGCTAAGCAGCAATTGCGCGGTATTCAGCATTCTTTGTATGCTCTTGAGGAGAAAACAAAAAATTTAGAGAGTTTGCTTGCTAAATTGTCCGGTAGCGGCGTAGAGGTATCTGCCTCCAGCGAAAAAGAGATTAGATCAGTTGCTGAGCCTGTCGAGAGATTGGCTGAGCCTATAGAGAGACCAGAGGTCGGCGTTGCTTTAGAAGCGATCGTGCCTGTTAAGAGAACGGACATGGAACTAGATTTTGGGCGTAATTGGCTTAACAAGATCGGTATAGTTGTTTTGGCGCTGGGAGTAGCTTTCCTTATTAGCTATTCGTTTAAATATTTTGGACCATTCTTGAAGATCGCTTTTGGTTATTTGGTTGGCGGCGCACTCTTTTTTACAGGCTTAAAACTGGAAGCAAAAGAAAAGTTTATGAACTATGGTCGGGTTCTTTTAGGTGGCGCATGGGCCATTATTTATTTTACGACATATGCGATGCATCATTTTGAGGCGTCGAGGATCATCGTAAATCAGGGTGCAGACGTATTCTTGCTGGCTCTTGTGGTAGCAGGAATGATGACTCATGTTTTGAAATATAAATCAGAAGCAATGATGTCTGTGGCGCTTTGTGTGGCTTATTTGACATCGACCATTGGCCAGATAACCAGCTTTACCATCATCAGCTCATTATTCTTAGCTGTTTTCGTGTTATTTTTGGTTTATAGATTTCAATGGGTTAAAACGCTTTCCTTGGGGATTGCTTTAACCTACGGCATCCATTTTATTTGGGTTATGCCTAATCTTCTTTCATCAGCGAAGACGGGCGTCCCTTTTGGAATAGCCGCATTGAATTATTATGACTTTATGAATTTTGTTTTTCTCTCTTGCTATTGGTTGGTCTTTCTTGTGGGCGTTCACATTGTTAGGACAATAAAAGACCAGATCCTTGTGAGGACTCTTGCCGTTACTAATTTTGGGAATATCGCTTTATACAGCGCTTTGTCCTATCCCTTGATTCTTAAATTATTTTATGCACAGCGGTTCATGATGGTTCTTATTGCAGGGTTGATTTATCTTGCATGCGCGCTACTCATGAAAAGACTGGGACGGGAGAAAATGTATATTAGTGACATTGTTGCTGCAGTCTTTGCTGTTACCTTTTCAATATCGCTAAAGTTTTTGCCGACTTCAACGCTGCTTATGTGGATGATTGAGATTCCTTTTCTTTTATTTATCGGCACGAATTTTAAGGAGAAAGTGTTTCGCTATTTCAGTTATATTTTGTCAGTTGTCGTTGCGATGAGGATATTGTTCTTAGGGTTTGATTATTTACCAGATGTTTGCTTTCTTTGGCATACTTGGACTTGGGGTGGATTTATGTGTTTTTGGGCGAGTATATCAATGGCTGTTTGCTTTTATTTATTACGACGGGCAAGAAAGGATTCGGAGGTAGGTGAAATAGATTTGTTTTTTAAATGGCTTTTTGCGTTCGCAACGTGTGTTTATGCGACAGCTTGGATATGGTCATTGACCCACCAAAGAGGGGCTCTTTTCTCGTTATCTATGGAGGGGCTTGCGCTTCTTCTCTGGTTAATTGAGGTTCCTCTTTTGGTAGTTATTGGAAATATTCTAAAAGAAAAGACGTTCCGCTACTTTGGCTATGCCCTAATTATTAGTTTAGCGCTACGGTTGATAGCAATAAGCTTATTTAAAAGTATGCCAAATATTCATTTTCTTTGGCTTTCATGGGCTTGGTTTGATTTTGCGTCATTCTGGTCGGCAGTATCTGCGGCAACATGCTTTTGTTTAACACAGCGGATGAAAAAGGTTTCTGAATTAAATAGCATTGATGTATTTTTTGATCAGATTTTTTCAGGCGCATTCTGTGTATATTTGACAGCATGGCTTTTATCCGTGACGCATTACCCTTGGCAAGCCTTTTTTCTATCGATGGAAGGATTCGGCCTATTGGGATTGAGTGTGTTTTTAGCGTTGAGGCGCTTTAGAGTCTATGCCTATTTGGCTATGATCATTAGTGCAATGGTTTTTCTTTTTGAATCCATTACAGCTGCAACTTTTTTTATGAAATGGTTTATTGTAAGCTTCGATGTGCTGGGCATGTTCGGTCTTTACTATGCGATTAAAGTAATTAAGCAGAGAAAGCTGAGTGAATTATTCTTTGAATATGAGGCTGAGCTAGCGTTCGCCGCAGGGATTATTCTTCTGGCAGCTGCTATTCATCAATATGTTTTACCGCAATGGATTTCATTGAGTTTGGGGCTTGCAAGCGTTGCCATGATGTTGATAGGTTTTTCCGACGGCAACAAGGCAGAACGCATGGGAGGGATGGCCTTGTTGGCCCTGACATTGGGAAGGGTTATTCTTGTTGATTTGTCTGATTTGGATATCATATTTAAAATAATCACGCTTATTATTTTGGGTGTTTTATTCTTGGGGGTTTCTTATGTCTATAATCGGTTTAGCATCGAAAAGAAATGATGGCGTAGGGGAATGAGCTCGATGCGGAAAGGAATTCTATGAATAAGAAAATGGTGCAATGGCTTTATCAAGAGTTGCCGGAGCTGGTAAATAAGGGAGTTCTTCCTCAATCGGCTGCAGATAAACTCCGCGAGCATTATGGAAACATAAAGAGTGCGGATAAAAAATGGTTCGTCATCATTTTGTGTAGTGTTTTGGGGGCTTTGCTCATCGGGCTAGGCATTATTTTGCTTTTTGCGCACAATTGGGAAGAGTTGTCTCGTCCCGTGCGTACAGTGCTTTCTCTGCTGCCTTTGATGGTCGCTCAGGTGCTGGCGATGTGGGTTATGTTTAAGAGGCCAGCATCTCAAGCACTAAAAGAGGGGACAGCGACATTTTTAAGCCTTATGGTTGGATCTTCGATCGCGCTTATCAGTCAAACTTACAATATCCCCAGCGATACGCCGACTTTTATTTTAACGTGGATGTTGCTCATTGTTCCATTGGCCTATTTTATGGAGGCAACAATCCCAGTGGCGATCTTTGTTGCTGGAGTTTCAGCATGGGCTTGTCATTTCTGGGATGAACCGCTCAAGGCGTTTCTTTTCTGGCCTCTTTTGGCTGTTGTTGTTCCGCATTTTATTTGGTCATTGCGACAGGAAAAATATATTATTCGAGCTGCTATTTTAGCGCTGGTAATGGCGATAAGTGTTTGTGTTGGGGCAGGATTTACGTTAGGCAGAACTTGGCCGGGATCTTGGATCGTTATTTATTCGAGTCTCATTACAGCGTTTTACCTTCTTGGTGCTTGGGAATTTAAAGGAATCTCGACCAACTGGCAAAGACCTTTTCAAATTTTAGGAGGGTTAGGTATTTTTATTATGATGTTTATGCTGACCTTTCGGTTTCCGTGGGAGTCAATTGCGGGAAGGTATTATGATGCTACCAGTGAGATATCATCTTGGTCTGCCATTCCGGATAATATTTTGACTTTTTTGTTGGTAGGTGGTGCGTTGTTATTGTTTTTCCAGTATGCGAAGCGGCAGGACTGGATGAGGACGTTGTTTGGCGCATTACCTTTGTTAGCTTTGATTGGTTACGCCTTTGGTGGAACGTCAGCAGTCTTTCCTATGTTGTTGTTCAACGTTTTTTTACTCTCTGTTAGCGTCTTTCGGTTGATGATAGGAATACGGACAAATAATTTGAGTGTTATCAATACGGGTATGCTTATGCTGTCGGCGTTGGTTCTGGCAAGGTTTTTTGATAGTGAAATCAATTTTGTCCTGAAGGGATTGGTTTTTATATTTATTGGTGTTGGTTTTCTGGCGACGAATGTTATGATTTTGCGTCGCAAAGGAGGTGCCGCATGAGGAAAGAACTAATCATTGGACTTTTTGTCGGTTTGATTGTGCTGCAGATTGCTTTGCCTGTATCGATGATTGCTAAAAGAGAATCAACGTTGAAGAATGGCATAGCTTTTCGGTTTAAAACAGCACCAGTTGATCCTTATGATGCTTTTCGAGGTCGGTATGTAGCTTTAAGGGTTGAGGTTAATAAGATTAATAGGCCAGAAGGCATGGATCTAAAGTATGGGCAGAAAGTTTTTGCGCAATTGTTCGTTAATGAGAAAGGTTATGCACAAATTTCGCAAATCGCTACACAGAAGCCCAGAGGATCTGATTATTTAATAGCAACAGTGGGATATTCCTCAACGAATGAGGTTAGTCTTAATTTGCCGATTGATCGATATTATATGGAGGAAAAGGCAGCTCCTCGCGCAGAGCAGATTTATAGAGACCACAGCAGGCGCGATAAGCAGGATGCATATGTCATCGTCAGGATCAAGGATGGTTTTGCAGTCATCGAGGGGTTGTATGTGGGTGATCAAAGAATCGAAGATATTTTAAGTCGGAAGAATTAACAGATATGAAAAATAAATTGGGATATATTTCTAGCGCACTAACTGCATTGAGGGCCACGATCGCCCCCTGTCTTCTTTGGGACGCCAAAGATGGCCATATTTCTCATTGGTTTTTATTTGTTTTTGTCTGCGGGGATTATTTTTCTTTTGGTCATCTTCGCCTTTCTCGGATTTCAATTATTTGCATCAGGGAGACCAAGGGGATCTTTGACGCCCAGCCTGACAATACAGCAGGAGGCCTTTTCGCCGCAAGAGCCAGTCCAAGAAACTTTTAAGGCACAGGAAGAAGCGATGGTGCCTCCGCAGGCTTTGGTAGCGAAAAGATTTGTTATTCAAGTTGCCTCGTTTCAGGATAAAAAAAGAGCAGATGTGGTCGTTGAAGAATTAAATAAAAAAGGCGATGCGCCCATGATTGAAACAAAAGACTTAGGTGAAAAAGGGATCTGGTATCGTGTTTATGTCGGTGGATTTGAGACCAAAGATCAGGCCCAGGGCCTTTTGGATATAGTGAAAAAAGACTATCCAGGGTCTTTTATCAAGCAGTTGTAGCGCTACAAGCCGTGCACAGAAAAATGCAAATGTTATTCCGCAATTGCGGAATCGCTTTGCGGGGTAACCCAGCAGAGTTCCGATGATTCGGAACGTCACTGCCCTTCGGGCGGATTTTTTTGGCCTGTCAGGAGACAAGCAAATGCAAAATCACGATTAACTATAGCCTTAATAATTGAGAAATGGTAATTTATTGAAAGAGCGGTATAATGCCCAGAGGCAAAGGCCGCGCGATTCAGCGCGTGGATATCGGAACTTTGATCAGCTATGCCAAAAGACGGAATGTAAAGATAGACAAGAAGATTTTTAGAGTTTAATCAGTTAATTCCAAAGTTTTATAGAATGTGGAATTGGCTGATTGTTGAGGATAAATATGAATAAAAAAGAACTGATTTTGAAATTGCAGGATATCGAATGGGAAGACTTTGAGGTTAAAGAAGCCAAGGCTGATGTGCCGAAGAGCGCGTGGGACACGGTGAGCGCGTTCGCCAATACGGCAGGCGGTTGGTTGATCTTTGGCGTTAAGAAGACCGGCCGGAGTTTTGATATTCTTGGTGTTCAGAATGCCGAGAAGATCGAACAGGATTTCCTCAATACCTTGCGAGGTGAGAAGTTTAACAAGAATATTCGTGTTAAGGCCAAGAAGTATGATTTTGATGGCAAGGCGGTGCTTGGATTTTATATTCCGGCTGAAGAGGGAAAATCCAAGCCGGTGTATTACAATTCAATCAAGAATACTTTTATCCGGACAGGCAGTGGTGATCAGCGGGCTACGCAAGAAGAGGTCGATGCACTTTATCGGAATGCTTCGTTTGACAAGAAGGATGAAGAATTGACAGAATTTACTGTTAAGGATTTGGATGTGCGGGCGATAAAGCGCTATAGGGATTATCTGGAACGTTCCTTTCCTGAGCACCGGTATAACAACCTGCCGACAGAAGAGTTTTTAGAGAAGCTTAATGCCGTGCGCAAGGGCAAGGTTACTGTGGGCGGTCTTTTGGTTTTTGGTAATGAAGATACCATCAGGTCTATTATTGGTGATTTCAGGATTGATTATTTGGAGATATCGGGAACATCGTATAGTGATGCGCCGACCAAATATAATTATCGCCTCTCTGAAGCGGATAACCTTTTAGATTTTTATTTCAGTATCTTTGAGCGTTTGCAAAAGAAAATCGATGTGCCTTTTAAGCAAGAAGGTAAATGGCTCATGAACAACGAAGACCAGCCGCAGGTCAAAGCCATCAAGGAAGCGTTAGTCAATCTTTTGATGCATACGGATTATTTCAGCAATGCCAAGCCGCGGATACGCGTATTTTTGGATCGTATTGAATTTTTCAATCCAGGATCATTGCCTAAAGACGTGAAATATATCATGCAGGAAGAGTTTTCAATGCCAAGAAACCGGACGGTTGCGCGGATATTCAGGCATATCGGGTTGTCTGAAAATATTGGGTCAGGTTTCGATAAGATGTTTAAGGGCTGGGTATCGTATTACAAGAAAAAGCCAGAAGTGACCGGGGATTTTGATTATTATAAGATCGTATTCTATCTTGAGCCCAAAAATGTTAAGAAAATCAAGGGAGTGACTGAGGGAATAAATGAGGGATTAATCGAGGGATTAAATGAGGGATTAAAATCTCTATTGGAGGCTATAAGAAATAATCCAGGTATTCAGGCTAAGAATTTGGGTTCGATAATTGGAAGCAGGCCGATTAAGACCATAGAGCGGCAAATAAAGATGCTTATTGATAAGGGGTTGATTGAACGTAAGGGAAGCCGTAAGACCGGAGGCTATCATATTAAATAATTTCCCGTGCTAGCACCCTGCTAGCAGAATAAGCCGAATGATGGGCAAAAGCGGTCAACTGCCAACAAGTCGCAGATCACACAACCCCTAACACCCCTAATGATTAGACACCGACGGAGAACAAGAGCAACAGCGTCGAGACCACTCATAACCTGAAGGTCGACCGTTCAAATCGGTCCCCCGCAACCAACTTCCACTGAAAGCACGTCGTTTTACACGACGTGCTTTTTGTTTAGGAAAGTTGGATGCGTGCAACTTTCCTCTTTTTACATAGAAGAAGTTGCTCCGCAACCAATACAAAAGCCCGTTTCTCGACGAGAGAAGCGGGTTTTTTGTTGCCTTCTGCCAAGTCCTCAATTACGACCAATTACTACCAATTTTGATGAGTTTTGACCAATAGTTGGCACAAATCTGGCACTCTACGATCGAAAAGAGTATAATGCAAAAAAGGAGATATTATGAAAAAAATTATCTTTGTTTTGTGTATTGTTTTGATAAGCAGTGCTTTGTGTTTTGCCCAGCAGGCACCATCACCGTCGAATAAGAATGCTGTATTCCCTGATGACACAAAAGCTGTTGTAGGCAATGAGATAATCCTAAAAACAGGTGAAAAAGTAGTTGGAAAAATAATTAACAGGAGAGGAGAATATATTCTTATAGATTCTGAAGGAAAGTTTAAAGTATTTTTTCCAGGTGAAATAAAAAGCATTGATGGAGAGAAGTTAATCTCAGATTTTGTGAAAATGAACCAAGCATTAGAAAGGGCAATAGTATATAATGACCTTATTTCTATGAACGCTTTGATTGAAAGAGGAGCAGATGTAAATGCAAAACATGGTCATCTTACCATGTTCGGTATATCAATAGACGCTTACCATAATACTGAAGCCGCCAAACTTTTAATTGAAAAGGGAGCAGATGTCAACATGACATCCGCTTTTGGTATAACTCCTTTAATGTTTGCAGCAGAAAATAAAAACATTGTTATTGCTAAGCTTTTAATTGAAAAAGGAGCAGATGTCAACGCTAAATTAGCAGACTTTAGAACAGCCTTGAGTTTTGCTGAGAAAAATAAAGACGCAGAGATGGTTAAATTACTTAAACAATATGGAGCCAAACAATTGAAGATTCCTTTATTTGTAAGAATAAAAAAAGCTTGGAGTAATTTTTTAAAGATAATTTTTGCAATCATTCTTGCACTTATTTGGCATGGATAGGGATTTTTTATGCCTATAATGCCTGAAGGTCGACCGTTCAAATCGGTCCCCCGCAACCAACTTCCGCCGATGGCGCGTCACCGAAAAGTGGCGCGCCTTTTATTTAGGAAAGGTGGATGCGTGCAGTTTTCCTTGTATTGCAATAAAGATGAAACTGCGCTGCAACCAATATAAGCCTCAACTCCCTTTATGGGAGCTGAGGCTTTACTATTGGCGGGGGAGATTTGAACGGAGTTCAGAAATCGGCGACTGACCAAAGGGATGAAGTGGTTGAGCGTAAGCGAAACCATCCCCGCAACCAACTTGTGCTAAAAGCACGTCATCATTTGGTGACGTGCTTTTTTATTTAAGAAAAGGCGAGCGCAAGTTCTTGAATTTGCTTGTTTGATGAAATAAGAAGCGGTAGAATGGAACAGATGTTGGCCCAAGAAGTTAGAATAATCGTTAAAAATGTAAGGCCTTAAAGATGAAAAATAATAATGCCGACAGGATGATTGGCCTGTGCTGTGCCATTGTAGCGTTGATTTGGGCAGCACTTTTAATAAACAAGTTTTTTAATTTTGCGTATTATGACTGGGATTTGGCATTTTTTGCGCAGGCGATGCATAATCTCACCCAAGGGGAGCTGTATTCTTCTCTTTTTCAGAAGAATTTCTTTGCTAATCATGCCAATTTGATCTCTTTTGTCATCTTGCCGATTTACGTCATTTTTCATTCTCCGATGACCTTAGTTTTTTTAAAATTATTTTCTGTCGTCGGGGCAGGGTGGATCGTTTATTTATTTGCGCGGGAAAAGATCGGAAGGCCAGGAGCTATTTTAGTATTGATGATGTTCTTTTTTTATCCGCCCAATGTTTTTGGCATTCTTTACGAATTTGATATGGAGGCCCTGGCGCCTATTTTTTGCGCTGGACTTTATTATGCGTTTGTGAAGGAACGTTGGCGTTGGTTTCTTTTTTGTGCTGTCATTCTTGTATTGATCAAAGAGAACCTGCCTCTTATCGTGTGCGCGGCAGGTGTTGCAGGATTGGTTACCAAAAAGGAAAAGCTGCGCTGGGGAATCGTGCCGCTTGTGCTCGGGGCTGTAGCGTTTTTTATTAGCGTTTACGTGGTCACTCCTTTCTTTGCCGGACGCGGGGTTTTGGCGCAGCATTCGTATTTTTTTAATTACGCCCGTTATGGGACTTCGCTTTTGGATGTTACCTGGAATTTTATTCGTGACCCATATTTTTTGTTTGTGACAATATTTTCGCCCAGGAATATCAGCTGGCTGCAAGAGGTTCTTGGTGTGTTGCTTTTTGTCCCGCTGTTGGGTTTTCAAGTGATGTTCTTTGTTCTGCCGATTATGCTCCAGCATATGCTTTCTGCTTCTTTTCAGTCGCAGACCATTTTTTATTCTTATACGCTGACCATTGCCCCCTTTATCTTCTTGGCTTTTGTCTCGGGCCTTGCAATCTTTCGGCGTTATTTTCCGACTAGAGTTTTTTTTCTGGTCAGTATTTGTTTTATTCTTGTCAGTGTCGCTTTACAATTTTATTGGCCGCAAATGACAAGGCGATACATGCCTTCTTATGTTCAAGCCTGGACAACTGCCCGATATGAAATTTTATCAAAGGTCCCCGCGCAAGCACCGGTCGTGGCGTCTTTCCCGTTTTTAGCTGTGCTGTCTCAGCGCAGCGGATGCTACCCATTTTATAAAGTGTACAATCCTGACTATAATAAAGAAAAATTATGGGACGTGCCATCAAGTGTTCGTTTTGCGTTGATCGACGAGAGTGATCCCTGGTATCAGAATCTTTATCGGGCAGCGCCGGAACAAACTCAAAAACTGATCAACAACTTTAAAGAGCGCGGCGAGTGGAAAGAAACGGCGTCGATTGGCCCGATTCATTTGTGGCAAAGATAGGATTTTGCGGCATTAGATGCCAGTAGAAATGAGATATTTTAGAATGAAAGGAGCCGAGGCATGTGGTTACAGCTATTTCGTGTTAAGCAATGGGTGAAAAATGGTTTTATTGTCTTGCCTTTAATCTTTTCTGGACAATTTGTGAATCCGTCTTTGTGGCTGGTTTCTTTCAAAGCGATTCTCGGATTTTCGTTTATCGCCAGCATGGTTTATATTGTTAATGATCTCATTGATCGTCAAACGGATATTTTGCATCCTGCCAAATCAAAACGCCCCATCGCTTCCGGCAAGATCTCCCCTCGTCTCGCCATTGTTTGCGCTTTTTTAAGTTTTATCTTAGGATGTTTTTTCCTTCGGACGTTGGGGCCATTGGTGTGGATGACAGTTGTTTCCTATGTCTTTTTACAGATTATTTATAATATATTTACAAGAAAATGGGTCATTTTGGATGTCCTGACTGTTGCTCTTGGGTTTTTGGTCCGCGTGTGGGTTGGGGCGCTGGCCATCGGCGTGCTTCCGTCGATGTGGCTTCAGTTATGTGTCTTTGCATTAGCGTTATTTTTAGGATTTACGAAGCGCCGTTACGAGCTTGTTGTTTTAGATACGAGCGCCTCCCGCCATCGATTTGCATTGTCGGAATACACGGTTCATTTCTTAGATCAAATGATCATGATTTGTTCAACGCTATCCATTGTGTTTTACGGTCTCTATACTATTTCTGCAGAGGTGACACAGCGCCTTGGTCACTCGGGATTGCTGTATTCGGTTGGTTTTGTTATTTACGGGATGTTTCGGTATCTCTATTTGGTCCATGTGAAGAAGCTAGGAGACGACCCCGGTGATATCCTTTTACGCGATGGGCCATTGTTGTTGAACATTGCCGTGTGGTTAATTTTTATTGCTGTATTAATTTTACAGGTCAAGGGGTAGCGGCGTGGTTTATTCGTTTGATATCTTTGATACGGTTCTGACTCGTGGCGTAGCAAAGCCTCGCGATATTTTTCTTTTAATGCAAGAACGATTAGTCGTGGATTCAAGATTCTCGTCATCCAAGAAAATATTTGAAACCTTTTCATCGATGCGTGTTAAAGCAGAAACTGGTGCGCGACAAAGAACGAATCGACAGGATGTAACCTTGAGCGATATTTATGATGAATTTGCCCGCTTGACTCAGTTGCGTCAAATGGCCCCTCTGTTGATCCAAGAGGAAGTTTTGTTTGAAAAGTCACTTTTACGCCCAGTGAAGCCAGTGTGCGAGCAGATCAAAGCTCTTTGCCGTTTAGGACAGAGGGTTATTTTTATCAGTGATATGTATTTTTTGCCGACAATTTTGTCTGGCTTCTTGAATGATGCTGGACTTTCTGTTTCTGAGGGAGATATTTATGTTTCAGGTGAGATCGGGCTTAGAAAAACAACAGGAGGTCTTTTTAAATATGTTTTAAAGCGGGAAAAGATTGAGCCAAGGGAACTTCTTCATTTTGGCGATAACAGAATTAGCGATGTATTGATTCCGAAAATCATGGGAATAAAGGTTTATGATAAATTTTGACAGAGATTCATTGATGCTAAATCGTTATGAAAAAGCATTGCTAAGAAGCGGTGCGGACGACGAGCTGTTACGGTCAATCCTTGCAGGTTCGGCAAAAGTAACTCGCCTTTCTTTTTCAGGAGATGATGAAAAGACGCAGACTATTTGGCAAATTGGGGCTGATGTTATTGGTCCGCTCTATACGACCCTTGTCTGGTGGATTTTGAAAAAAGCAGAGCAAGATGGGATTAAGCGGCTTTATTTCATGGCTCGCGACGGCCATGTTCTCTATCAAATTGCGCAGTTGTTTAAAGAAGCTTGGAATCTCGATGTTGATTTTCGATATTTTCATGTTTCAAGGCAATCATTATTTTATCCGAGCATTGTTGATGTTGATCAAATGGATGCTAAGTGGTTCACCTGGAATATTTTTAGTGATCTAACTCCGGCGATCATATTGGATAGACTATCTATTAAGGCTGAAGATGTTCAAGCTGAATTATCTTCTTTTGGCGCAGAGGATATTCTTTGCAAGATGTCTTTTTTAGAAAAAGTTTCTTTTTTGAAGTTTTTTCAAGCACCACGCGTAAAGGAAATGATTCTTGCAAGAAGCAGTCAGCTAAACGCGAATGCAATCGGATATCTTAAGCAAGAAGGTTTTGCTGACGGTATCCCGTATGCTGTGGTTGATCTTGGTTGGGCTGCTTTATCCCAATACGCATTAAGTCGATTATTAGATAAAAATAATTGTCGCCCAGCGAAAGGGATTAAGGGTTATTATCTTGGCCTTAATGGGTTATTTTGTGCATACAAAAATGATACAGCTGATGCCTTTATGTTCAATCCGGTTAATTATTTGTTCAGGACGGGGTTGGTTCAATATGAATTACTTGAGATTTTTGCGGCAACAGACCAGGGAAGGACTATTGCTTATGAGCATCGAGATGGTTTTATAAAGCCAGTATTAGCGTCGTCGGATATTTCTGGGAAGTGGCCTGTTGATATCCAAACAGATAGCGCCTTATCCTTTGCAAGAAACTTTTTGTCAATTTTGCCGTCTTCATATCAAGCCTATTTGCCTGATCAAAAAGCGTCTTGTGTTTTTCATATGTTCTGTAATTATCCCTCTTCCGCGGAAGCAGATGTGTATGGAGACTATGTTCATGGGGCCGATATCGAAGGGAAGAATGGGCATGAAATAGCCCCTAAGACGGGTGTCGGAGGATTGATCAAGGTGTTAACAGGTTATTATTGGGTCCAAGGGTGCATTATCCGCTCGAATATGATTTTTAAGCACATGTTTGTTGTTGTATTTCTTTTAATTAATGTCTTTCGGCATGTTCTGTTGAGTTTTGTTTTTAAATATGTCTTTGATCCTAAGAAAGAGACACAATGAAATTTTCGATTGATCGAGGCAGGGTTTTTAATAATGCACTCTGGACATTTGCTGGACAAAGCCTTCCTCTGATCGTTATCCTGGTTACTTTGCCGTTATTCATCCGTTTACTGGGGGTTGAGCGCTTTGGAGCCTTTACCCTTATTTTTACTTTTTTTACTTATTTGAGTTTGTTAGATTTTGGTATTGGGATGGGGCTGACACGATTTTTGTCGCAATCCATTGCTGATGGCCGTCGCAAAGAATCTTGTGAGTGGATAGACACAGCATTGGCGTTGTTGCTCGTTTTAGGCTGTACTGGAAGTTTTATTGGTTTTTTTAGCATTCCGCTTGTCATCTCTTTTCTGAACATCCCGCCTTTCTTGTACGAGGAAGTACGCGGCGCATTGATGCTTATTTTATTGACGCTTCCGCTCTCACTTTATATGGGAGGGTTGCGTAGTGTTATGAGCGCTAATCAAAGAATGGATTTATTCAACGCTATTGAGGTTTTTTTAGCGGTGGTCCGGTCTGTTGGAATGCTTTTAATTGCAATTTACAGCAATGATCTTCGATGGGTCGTTGCTTTCTTTTCTTTTACGCAGGTTGTTGCCCTTATTTTATATAAGATTTGCGCAGCTTCCTTTATACCAAGAGAAGAAAAGAGCTGCGCGATGAATTCAAGCAAAATTCATCAATTTTTTCATTATGGAGGGTGGCTGACTGTTTCTAATGTTGTAGGCCCTATTATGGTTTATTTTGATCGATTTTTGTTAGGGGCTCTTTTATCCATTGCGGTTGTGCCTTACTATACGGTGCCCTATGATCTGATAGCAAAGATTTTGGTTTTTCCTGCAGCTATCTGCCAGCCTTTCTTTCCTGTTTTCAGCGCTCTTTATTTGAGAGATCGAATTGTATCAAAGAAAATATTTATGAAAACAGTGCGTTTTTTACTCGTTAGCCTTTTTCCCGTGATCCTTTTTATATTTATTTTTGCAAAATCAGGATTAACCCTGTGGATAGGAGAAGAATTCGCAGGGAAAAGCTATGTTATCCTTCAGTGGCTTTCCATCGGAATTCTGATCAACAGTTTCGCTCTCTTAGTGTTTTATTTTATTCTTGCGATCGGGAGGACGGATATTCTCGCCAAGTTTCATTTATTCGAGCTGTGCCTTTATTTGCCGGGTCTTTTTCTATTGATTAAAAAGTTTGGCTTGGAAGGAGCAGCGATTGCCTGGGTGCTTCGGGTGAGCGTTGATGCCATATTATTGTTTGTCGCTCTTATAAAGCTAACGTGTTTAGATCGGAAATTTATTAGAGAAGTTATGATCTGCCTTCTTCTTGTAATCGCATTTATCGCAGCGTCCCTTTATTGCGCCAGTCTTTGGTGGAAGTTTGGGTATTGGGTGGGAATCGTTATTTTATTCACCGCATGGTTGTGGAAGTTTGTTATGGACAAGGAGGATCGTTTGTGGGTGATGGGGTTGATTGGAGGCAAGAAAGGCTTAGGTGTGCTATGAGGGGAACTTTTATTGGTTTACTGGAACAGTCTTTAGATCCTTTAAGGTATAAGAAACCACCTGGAGGATTTTATGAGGTAGATGAAATGATTGCAAGCCTTGCTCCTGAAGGGGCTCGAGTTCTGGATGTGGGCTGTGGCTGTGGAGAATTGATGCAATTGCTTAAGCATGATCGGTTAGTTAGTGTCGTAGGATTGGAACCGGATCCGATCCGTTTTCAGGAGGCTCGCGAGAAAGGGTGCGATGTCCATTGTTGTACTATAGAGGAATGTGAAATTGATCTTTTGGGCCAGTTTGATGTTGTTGTTTTTGCGGATGTTTTAGAACATTTAATTGATCCTGGGGATGCTCTTAAAAAGAGTTTGAAATTGCTCAAGCCACAAGGATTTGTTATTGCTTCTATTCCGAATATCACCCATTGGTCTGTTCGGTTAAATTTGTTATTGGGAAAGTGGGAATATCGACCTGTGGGCATCATGGACGTGACCCATCTGAGATGGTTTGATCGAAAAGGGGCTGAGCGTCTCTTTTTGAAGACGGGATTTAATGTTGTTCAAGTTTTGTATACCCATGGGATAGACGGGTCTCAGCGGATTGGTAAAATACGGAAGCACATTATTGGGTTTTTAGAAGACTTCTTTCCAAATTTTTTTGGGCTTCAATTTATTGTTAAAGCTCAGAAGATTTCCTAAAAGAGGTGAAGAGGAGTGCGTGTCGGAATGTATATTTTACGCTTGATAAGAGCTTTCTTCCTTGAGATTCTTAATGTTGGGTTGTGCTCTGCTTTTAGGAAAATCTTTTTTTATACGAAGTATGTTTTATCGGGAGCGCTATTTTTTTTAGAAGATGGTGCCGATATTTCAACGAAAAGAAGTGACCCTCTTATTTCTCCCACGAAAGTTAGAGCGATAGCTTTTTATTTGCCGCAATTTCATTCTATCCCAGAGAATGACGTTTGGTGGGGAAAGGGTTTTACAGAATGGGTGAATGTTCGAAAAGGGCGTCCTTTCTTTTCTCAGCATTATCAGCCTCATGTCCCGCATCCTGATTTAGGTTATTATGATCTTTCTGATTTTACAGTAATGGAAAAGCAAGTGAGTTTGGCTAAGCAGGCTGGTATATATGGGTTTTGTTTTTATCACTATTGGTTTTCTGGAAAGCGTCTTTTAGAAGCGCCGGTGGAGCGTATTTTGAAGGCGGGGAAACCAGATTTTCCGTTTTGTCTTTGCTGGGCTAACGAAAACTGGACTCGGCGTTGGGATGGGCAAGAAAAAGAAATTCTTATAAGGCAGGATTATTCGAAAAGCGATGATATGGGGCTTATCAATAGTATGATCCCAGCGCTTCGTGACTCGCGCTATATTCGGGTTGATGGCCGTCCGATTATTTTAGTTTACCGTCTGCCAATAATTCCTTGTCCTCAAAGAACATTTGATGTGTGGAGGAAGGTTTGCATTAAAGAAGGGATAGGGGAGATATATTTGGCAGGGGTGTCTAGCTTCTTCCCGTATGACCCTATTAGGTTGGGTTTAAATGCTATAGTGGAATTTCCACCACATCTATTTCTTTGCTTGGATTTCCACAAGGAGTATCGTGAAGCCCTGGGGAGTTTTCAAGGAAAAATATTTAACTATTATCAGATTAGGGATTGGATGTTATCTTTACCGAGAAAACATTATAAAATTTACAGAGGCGTGATGCCTTCTTGGGATAATACTGCTCGATGCGATAAGCGCGGTTCTGTTTTTATTGGCTCGTCTCCTGCTGCGTATTATGCTTGGCTAGATAAGGCTGTAAGATTAACAGAGCGTGAACATAGAGGCGCGATCACCGATTATTGTTCATTAATGCATGGAATGAATGGGCAGAAGGTTGTCATCTTGAGCCAGATCTTCGCCATGGGTATGCTTGGTTGAATGCGACGAGGAATGCGATTGTGCGGAATGCTGTAGAGAGTTGATAAAGGTGGTAGGCGACGAGGGAGGTGGACATTTTTTCCATCTATGATGGTAAGCGGTCTTTTGTTGAGTAATTGGATTCGTTGTTCCGACAGGCCTGTTAGTATTTGATAGGGGTGTTGGTCGAGAAAATGTGTTTATTATAAAAGAGCGAAGATTATTTATATTGCTGTTTATTTTCTTAAAGAATAATAAGCAAAGTTAGCGTAAAAATATTTTAGGAAATTTTTATTTTATGAATCCAAAAATAAGCGTTATCATTTTAAATTGGAACAGATGGGAGAACACTATTTGCTGTCTCTCAACCTTACTCCAGTCAACATATGATAATTTTAATGTCACCTTGATTGACAATGGCTCAGAGGTTGTTTCTTTAAGAAAAATTCATGAATGGATTGAGGGTCGGATATCGGCAGAGACGAGAGTTCTCCCTGATGATCCAAGGGCAAAACCAGTCAAGGTTTATGAGTCTAAAAGAAGCGATTTGTTTTCTAACCAAAACATCAAGGAACGCGAAGCCCACTCATTATTGATTATAAGGAGTGAAGAAAATCTTGGTTTTTCTGGCGGATGCAATTTAGGAGTCACCCACGCTTTTGAAGACAAGTCAGTTAAATATATTGTTTTGCTAAATAATGATATGGAAATCAGTAAGGATTGTTTATCGAAGCTCCTTAAAGAAACTGAGGCAGATGAACTTGTTGGGGCTTGTCAACCTAAAGTCTTTTTATCACGGGAAACAAAGCTTATTGATTCAGCAGGGATTACCAGGATGTGGTATGGTCGTGCGAAACAGATTGGTCATAAACAAGTTGATCGTGGTCAATATGATAAGACTACCCAAGTGTTTGGCGCTTGTGCCGGGGCAGTATTGTACAGAAGGAAAATGCTTGAAGAGATAGGTCTTTTTGATGAAGATTTTTTTGCCTATTATGAGGATGTTGATCTCTGTCTTAGGGCCAGAGCGTTTGGATGGAAAACATTATGCGTGTCATCTGCGGCTACTTATCATTTATATTCTGCGTCTTTAGGGGAAGGCTCTCCTCGAAAGTGGTATTTTCTTCTCCGAAACAGTATTTTTTATGTTATTAAGAATTTTTCTTTTTTTTCGATGATTTGTTTCTTTTTATTTTGGTATCCTTTACTCGTGGCAGGATCTTTGTATCGTACCAGAGGTAAGCCAGAGGCCCTTCGTTTTATTTTAAGTGGTATCAGAGATGGTTTTTTATCGATACCACATTTTTGGAAAAAACGATGTCACTTGATCAAGTCGGTGCATAAAATTTATTAATGGTTAAATCGATTAGCAAAAGGTTTCTAATGTCCGACGATCGAATTCCTAAAATAGCTGCAGTCATTGTTACCTATCATCCTGAGGAATCTTTGCTGGATCGAGTTCTTTTGATTCTGGGACAAGTTCAAAAAGTTGTCATTATCGACAATACAGAAGATGCCAGTTCTGAGCCAGTGCTTTTCACTTTGAGAAATCAAGGATGTCAGATTATAAAGAATAATTCTAACCCGGGTATTGGCCGGGCCTTGAATCAAGGAGTTGCATGGGCTGCAGAGCAAGGGTGTTCATGGGTATTGACTTTAGATGACGATACGGCTGTATACCCTAGCCTTGTGGCGCTTTATCGAGAGGCTCTTCTTGGCCCGCTTTCTAGGAAAAAAGTAGGAGTCATGAATACGAGATATGTTGATATTAACTCAGGAGCGATCGACGGTATTCTCTTTAGAAAGAATTCTGATAATCAATGGGTGAATATTAAGGTAGTTATTTCTTCAGGGAGCTTCTTTTCAATTGAAACACATCGGAATGTTGGTGGTTTCAGAGAAGAGTTCTTTTTGGATTGGGTTGATCACGATTTTTGCTTGAAGGCGCGTCGCTTGGGCTTAAAGAATTTTATTTACACGCGGCCGATGTTTGAGCATGCGATTGGGAATAGGTTTCCTCGGAGAATTCCTCTTATTGGGGTCAAGATTGTAACAAGCAATCATTCGCCCGAGCGATGTTATTTGATCACGCGCAATTTAATAGTTCTCATCAAGGAGAATTTTTTCAGGGAATTCTCGCTTTCACTTTTTTATATTATGTATGTTTTTCTCAAGTTTATTTTAGTGGCTATGTTTGAAGAGGATAAAGCAAACAAGCTTTTTGCTCTGTGGCGAGGGCTTGTCAACGGTGTTTGTAATGTATGTCGTTTTAATGCTTTATATTAATCAGATGCCCTGCAAGCGAAGATTGCTTTACGGCAGCGCAGAAAGAATGGCCACGTCCATAGAAAGGCGCATTGATCTTGTGTGTTTAACAAAAATGTTTCGCCCTGTGTTAATGGATCAGTGATGTTCTTAGATAATTTGATTCGTATTTTTTATCAAAACGGAAATAGAAATAAATAGTGAATGATAGATTGCAGCAGGACCACCGCTAATATCCCTTTTCCCCATGCGGCAGATTTTCCCTCGCAAAGTTGATCAATAATCCAGAAATATATCAAGGCGTATGCCATGATGACCGGAAGAATAAGGCGCGGTAACCAGTATCCTTGCGCGTAGCTTTGATCGATCCATGGCATATGCGTGAGAATAACCAGGTAATAAGCTGTGGCGAAAAGAAACAGGGTCATTAAGCAGGCATTGTGCTCAAGGCTTATAGCAGCGTTGGGCCGGAAAATCCGAAAAAGCGCTATTGGAAAAAGAATGATGAAAGATAGCGTCAGGACGAGTCCGCTTTTGACCGCAATTTCCATGAGCCCTTGATGCCATGGGGTCCGATATCGATTATAATATTCATCGGGATTTTCCGAAGTATAGGTAGCCACAGCAGGATCCGTTCGTTGGTAAATCGACATAATGTCTGTGTAAAGCGCTAGATGCATGAGGCCTGGGTAGCTGTAATAATTATTTTCTAGAATTTTTTGGCGTTTGCTTTCTAGAGGAGAAGAAGGGACTGTGGCTTGATGAAAATAAGGCGCGGAAAAAAGTTCCAGGTCTGTTAATTTAACTCCTAAAAGGCTCCCGACAGTCATGTCCGCACGGTGAAAGATATCAACATTTTTTTTGCCCAGAGAAGGAAATTGATCCTTAAGATATCGCTGGTATTGAGCAAAGATAACGCCTCCGGGGAGGATAACGACGAGCAGGAGAATGGCAATAAATCGTTTTAGGCTTACGGCTTTTTTAAAGAAAAAAATTCCCCAAAAAAGGGCGGAAGCCGGAATAAGGGCGGCAAAAGTGAATTTAATATTTGCTGCCAGGATAAGCCACAATCCATTGACGGCTAGAAGAAAATAAAATCCTTTTTTTTCTCTGCGATCGAATATCGCCTTACAAAGCCACAGAGAAGCCATGAACGCAGGAATAGTCAATGCGTCTGCCGCGATGACGGTGGCTGGGACAACGAGAGCCGGCAGGAAAGCAATAAATAAAAGACAGGCCAGCCGGAGCGGAAAAGAATTTATGATTTTGACGATTAAAAACCAGCATGCTAACAAGGATAGGAGATTTAAAAAAAAGCTAACCCACGCTAATGCGGGAAGACAATGATAAGGCCCAGCGATGTTAAGCAGCCGGCCTCCGACCCAATGATAGATAGTCGACGGGGATCCGTATGTGTATTGTTTAAAAAGCGCTTTAAGCGGATCTTGAGAAGAGTCAATAATTCTGATCGCATGTCGGGAGAGGTCCTGCCCAAGATATTTATCTTGAGCGATAGCGTGAATCTGCAGTGCCACATATAAGACAAAAATTAGAAGGAGAAAGAATTTGTAGAAACTGGCGGAATATGGTCTCACGGCACATCATCTTTCATGGTGTTCTCCCAAGGATCCAGGATAGGATAATCCGATTTCTGCGTAAATCCGTCTACGTTTTTTGGATGCAGCCCTGTTGCAGCTTGCATGAAGGGCAGTATACTATAATGAGTCCTTTTTAGTCAAGAGGATGCCGCGAGATTACTATTCTTTTTTTATGTTTGGATAAGTCTGGCGCGGGAAAAAACAATTTAAAATTTGACAAACTGATTTTGGCAAAACAAGAGTTCGTATGCTATACTCTAATTGCTCAAAAGTGAAGAAATTAATTTTTTGATAAAACATAAGTTTATTTCTTGCAAGAACAGTCTTTCTTGCGCTTGGCGCTCTTTTAACCTGCTTTCCTGGTATTTCAGGAAGAACGGGCAAGAGCAAGGCAAAAGACAGCTTTTTTGAAAACACTTTAAACGCAATCATTCTTTATACATACTATTTTTTTATTAATAAAGGAGCGTCTCATGCCCAAAGGTAGGCAGATTTCATCTATCTTTATTTCTTTATTTTTTATCGTCTTTTTTTGTTCGCAAAGCGAAGCAACATTGAATTTGGATGTGAGTCCTGTGCGCGGAGGAAGCAGCTTGAGATTCGGGCGTGTGGATGCGACAAAACCTACAAATCAAGAAGTCCGCATTCGCGTTACCTCTGATGAAGGGAACCAGTATCAGCTTTTTCAATCCATGATCGAACCTTTTACCAATGAAAAAGGTGAGTTTCTTCATGCTTCAGCCCTTGAGACATATGCGATTACAGGGTCTAATTCTTTGGGAAGCCTTTATCTTCAGCAAATGACAACTATGAAAAATGTGGATGATTTACTGTATTCTTCAGATGCTACAGGAGATAGTGATTCTCTGACCATGGTTTACTCGATTAATCCTGCTGAAGTGGATGCGCCTGGCCGATTTTCCGGGAAGATCCTTTATATCCTGCGGCCTGTGTCCGGCGGAAGTCAAAAGCAAGCATTTCTGGATGTTTTTATAGAGATTGCTCAGGATTTCAAGATTCAAACACAAGCATCGTCAGGCCGAGACTTGGTTCAGCTTAATCCAAAGAACCCTAAAGATGCAGAAGGATATTTTAATATTTCTTATGCGGGTAATGTGGGAGAAAAGATTAATGTTTATCAGGAGATTGACCGGTTACCAATTAGCGATCTAGGCCAGGAAATTGGTAAAGATGTCTTTCGCTTTTCTGTAAGCGGCTCCCAAGGATCAGATACGCAATATGCCGCTCCGACAGATTTTGCAAGACGGATGTTGATTTATTCTTCCAATAAAGCGAGTGATGATATGGCGGTTCATTTTTCTTTAAATGAAGACGCTCTGGCAAGTCAAAAGTCAGGGGTTTATCGCGGACAGATAAAGTATGCTTTTGAAAAACCTAGCGGCATTCAAACGGTTTTTTTAAATATTGAAATTACCGTTGAACCGGTCTTTGAGATTCAGGTCAGCTTTCCGGAGGGAGAACCACGATTTGAGAACCTTTTGCCCAATAGCCCTCCCCAGGCCAAGCAGGCCTTTGTTGAAGTCAAAACAAACTTGGGAAAGCCGTATATGGTCATTCAAAAAATTCCTTCACCGCTCGCCAATGAAAAAGGCGTTGCCTTTAAACAGGAATTTTTTGATATGAAGGTGGAAAATATTGAAGGCATTGGAAAAAGTAATTTTAATGAATTTGAATCTGTTTCTCCAGAGGAGAAAACGATCTTTTTTTCTAATTCCAAGGGAGATCCGTGCAAAGCAAAGGTATTTTATCGTTTAAAACCTTATCAGGGAATGGATCCAGGAGATTACATGATGTCGATTGTCTATTCTTTGGGCGAAATGTAGGAAAGGAGGTGCAGGGAAAGCAAAGAAGGGAAACTTAAAATAAAATGGAATTTCAGAAGAAATAAAAATAATAATTAATGTAAACACAAGGAGGGTAAAATGAAAAAAGGAATAGTGGTTCTCATAGGGATCGCTATTGGGATTTTTGCAACGGCGTTAAATTCTTTTGCGGCCATATCCGCACAGAAGACGTTTACGCTCTCTGCAACAGTTCCATCAGCGACTAGCATCGCTATCGATGCCTATAGCGTCGATACGGCAACGAGCAATGTCACACCGGTCGCAGGGACATCTTTGGGTTTTGATCCCTTGACGTTAGACCCGGTCAATAGTATCTACACCGCAGATCACTTTTTTTATGTTAACGTACAAGCATCCGGCGGGGCAGGTATTCCGACCACGACATTGACCTTTACACAAGGAGCTAATCCAAACAGCGGCGTGGGCGGGAACGGCCTTGGATGGAAAGGTGCGCTTACGTATACCAAGGTTGATACCGCATCAGGTAATGTGACGGATCTCGCCGCACATCCTAAGGAGCTTTTTAAGGATGTTACGGGTGATGTGGTATTGCCT
>Ga0172375_10001871_pt1 | contig 33485 bp, 16 predicted proteins | sample LakKiv1m_FD_114537 | JGI IMG/M metagenome (GOLD analysis project Ga0172375, IMG submission 114537) | Freshwater microbial communities from Kabuno Bay, South-Kivu, Congo - kab_092012_11.1m | ecosystem: Environmental > Aquatic > Freshwater > Lake | place: Democratic Republic of the Congo... | reverse complement strand
TTTGTTTGAATGAACGAACCTGACTGTATTCGATACAGATAAATTCCACTTGCAAGGCTGCTTGCGTTGAATTGAACTGTATGATTTCCAGCAGGCATTTCCTGGTTAATTAATGTTTTAATCTGTTCACCGAGAATGTTAAACACGGTTAATGTTACGAGACCCGCATTTGGGATTGAATATTTAATTGTTGTTGTCGGGTTAAACGGATTTGGATAATTCTGTGATAGAGAAAATGTGGTTGGAATTTCTTCTGTTTCCTGTTCATCTATTCCAACAGTACCGCCGCCTAGGTTATATAAAACAAAAAGTGAATCAGCGCTACCAAAACCAACTGCAGAAATTGCAATATCGGTTCTGCCGTCATTGTCAAAATCAGAAGCGACCATTGACCATGGAAATCCATTAGCGTGAGGAAAGAAACAATTTTCGCGTGTAGTGAAATTTCCCGAACCGTCATTCAAAAAAACTGTAATTCCATTTGTCTCAAGCCTGTGATTCATAGTAACAATATCCTGATCCCCGTCATTTTCATAGTCCATAACCACAAGACCCCTTGCTTCTCTTACAAGTATTTCTTCATCGGCAAAACCATAGTTGCCTAAATTTCTAATAAGCACAATCTCATCCGTACTCCCACTGGTCGTTAGAATATCATTGTCTCCGTCACCATCAATATCTGCTAACCTGATACTTGAATTATGCCAGGGGCTCCATGGATGACTACCAAAAACATAGCTGTAATGTGTTGAGTAAGGATACTGGACGCCGGAGACAGTAGTATCATTGAAAATATAAACCGGAAATGGCGGCAATATGGAAAGAGCAACTATTTCATCATTTGGTTCATCGTCGATGTTACCTATAGCCATATCACCTAGTGATGTATAAATCGTATCGGGCGTATTGCTCCCCGGTTCATTAAGATATACCACCTCAATATTTTCTCTTCCGAAATCATCGACTATATAGGCCATCAAACTATAGTAGTCTGTTGCAGTCAGGAAACCATGAAAAATCAAAAACACCTGGGGCTCCTGTAATGAATTATCATTACCGATTTCTATGGTTTCAACACTATATGCAGTTAAAAGATTTGTGGATGTTGGAAATCCGCCGATTCCATTCCCCCAGAAAATTTGTAACATAGTTGCATCCAACCCAACCAACAGATCAAGATTATTGTCTTTATCGAAATCAAAAAACTTAACTTCGGTCGGTGGAAACAAAGTTTGCAAAGTTCCTGTATGTGAAAATGTTCTGTCGCCATTGTAGTTGTATAAAAGTACCTGGTTGTTATCATAATCCGGAATAGCAAAACCTTCAACGGAGGGGTGTGCAAAATTATCTACTGCAATTGAAAATGCTGGTCCGGGTAAAGCAATTTTGAATGGAGCCCCGAACATACTATCATTAAAACGTGCGAGGTTTTCGTCAGCTCCGATCAGTGGAGAAGTTTCATGACGAATTTCTCCGTCAATGTCTAGCGTAATTCCCGGGATGGGGATTCCTCTAAAATCAGGATCCTGCGACTGGCAATCAGTTAAATGTAAATCATCATAAGCAACAAACTCTACAAGTCTGGGAGCAGAATTTGTATCCAAACCCGTTGCGTTTTGATAATCCAAAAATGAATAGTATTGAATTCCGTTTCTTATTACTATTGGTCCCTGACCGCTTCCCCACTTTGAAATAATATTGTAATCGGATTGAAGATTTAAAGCTGAGGCGGACTGGTTATAAGCAGTGCTGAATCCGCCTTCGCTGTAAATGATAATCATATTATTAATGATTTTACAATTTTCGCTTTCTAGCAGAAGTCCTGTTGTGCTTACACCTGCCGAAGGTAACTTAATCGTGTTAAAATGAATATTTGCATTTTTAGAATTACATTGTAATCCTATGCGATTGTTTACCGGACCACCCAATATCATATTATTATAAATGTAAATTGAATCAGCCAAAGCAGAACCAAAATCTGTTACTTGTAGTCCAACCGAAAAAGGTCCCCGTATATCATTACTTTCCACGAATGCAGTGTTAGCACCGGCTACAAAAATTCCAATCCCTCCGGCATTATAGCTGGTTGTAAAATCTATTTTGTTACGTCTTACACTGGCAGTTGTGCAGGAGATCTGTATTGCCGCCCCAAGTGCATTTCCTGATCCGCTTGATGAACTATACCCTTCTAGAAATTGATTGTCTTCAACAATAATAGTCCCCTGTGCAACTCCTAAAGCATTATTAACTGATACAGCATTTAACAGTCTTACAAAAGTATTCCCGCGGATTGTAATATTACCAACATTAGTATCTGAGCCTATACCAAAAACAGTTCCGAGAGAATTTCCCGGTGCACCGATATGAGTAGTACCTAAAAATTTGCAGCCTTCAAAAACTATATCTTCAACAATTAGGTTCGTGGGATTCTCTTGCTCTATATGCACGAGATAATTATTAAAAGTATTAAGTGAATCGGTAATACTAAAAGTTAAATTTCGGAATGTTATAAAATCGAGCCGAACTTTAACAAGATCAAAATCTGCTGTAGTTACGTTGGTTCTATTCATCTGAAGAATTACATTATCAACATTACCTCCTGAAGAAGCATCAGCTTGAAAAGTTATCCTGTTTGTGCTCGATAAATCTGCAACCGTACTATCAAGTAACAGAACAGTATTGTTCCCACCATTCTGCAAGTAAGTTCCCTGCCTAATATTAAAGAACACAGCTCCTGCAACACCTCTTGCATTCAGGGCATCGGCTGCGTGCTGTAGAGTTGTAAAATCCGGATTGCTGCCTCCAATGGTATAATTACCTGATAATGGTTGAGCAAGTACTACAAAGAAACAAGAAAAAGAAATGGCGAAAAGAAATATCCTCAAGGATGAGGTCAATAGTCTGTTAAGTTTCATTTTTATCTCCGAAATGTTTTTATTTTTAATGAAAAGATATGTTTGCAGTAAGGTGTGTTCAATCACGCAAATGCGTGGTTTTGTATTAAGGAATCGTTAAGAGTTTTAAAGAAGTTTTTCTTTTATTGCTTTGGAGATTGCGCTGCTGCGGGAATGAACTTCAAGCTTTTCGTAAATGTTGCGAAGGTGTGAGTCAACTGTATGGTGACTGAGGAAAATTTTTTCAGCTATATGTTTTTTACTTAAACCATCAACTAAAAGACTTAATATTTCTTTTTCTCTTTCTGAAAGACCATAACCATCTGACTTTACATTCTGGTCTCTGAACATACTGAGAACTTTCTTGGCTATGTGCGAGTTCATCGGTGCACCGCCGTTCATCACTTCGCTTATTGACGCTACAATTTTTTCTGATGAAAGATCTTTTAATAAATAACCTGAAGCGCCAGCGCAGATTGCATTAAATACATTTTCATCATCATCGTGGATAGTTATGATAATTATTTTTGAGGAAGGTGATAGTTTTTTGAGCTCAGGAATTAATTCGATGCCGCTCATTCCGGGAAGACCAATATCAAGTAGAATAATATCAGGAACCAGCTCTTCCTTTTCAATAAAATCAAGAGCAGCTTCGCCTGAACTGAATGAATCATTACAGTAGATGTTGCGGCTCTTGTTTATAGCCTCCTTTAGTGAATCGCGGAGAAGCTCATTGTCTTCAATTATTATTACATCTGTTTTATTTATCATCAGGAAATCTTTTTGTCAAATATGTGGAATCCAAAATAAACTACAGAGCAGCAGTGTTCAATCACGCATTTGCGTGATATTAACTGATAATTCCATCCGGGTTCCTTTTCCAGAGATACTTTCAAATTTCAAATCAGCGTTAATTTCTTTTGCACGGGATTTTATATTTTTCAATCCATTTCCGGAATTAATCGATTCGGTGTTAAATCCTTTACCATCGTCTTTAATTGAAAGAAAGATAAATCCATTTTCAATATTGAATTTTATATCTACGTTTTTTGCTTCTGCATGCTTTACAATATTGTTTAATGCTTCTTTATAGATAAAGAAAATATTTCGTTTCGTTTCGGGAAGAAGATTTATTTCGGCCACATTGGTTGGATATTCAAAATTCAGTTTGAATTTTCCAAGAGTGTTATCAGCAACTTCTTTCATTTTAGCAATCAGATCCTTAAGGCTATCTGACGAAGGATTTGTAAGCCAGACAATATCCCTGATTGACTGAGTGGATTCTTTAGCTACTTTGTGAACACGATTTATCTTTTCAGAAACTTCAGAGGGAATTTTTTCATCATTCTGAATTAATTCACTCATTAAAGATATACTGCTAAGATTACTTCCAATTTCATCGTGAAGATCTTGAGCAATCCTGTTCCTGATTTTTTGTTTTTCAATTTCTTTTTCCTGCTCGATATTTTTTGCTTTCAATTCAGCTTCACGTAAACGCGCATCTTCTCTTTCCAGTCTTAGTCTTTCCTCTTCCTTTTTTTCTCTTCTTTTAATTTCAGTTGCCCTTATGAAAGCCAAGGCGCCGAGAAATAATATCGCATAAATTGTATATGCCCACCAGGTTTTCCAGAATGGAGGATTGATTACAATAAATACTCTAGCAATTTTTTCACTCCAAAGTCCATCACTGTTTGTTGCTTTGACCTGGAAAACGTATTCGCCGGGATCAAGATTTGTGTAAGTAACAAATCGTCGCTTACCATTGTAAATCCAGTCTTCGTCAAATCCTTCCAGATAATAGGCATATTCGTTTTCTTCGGGGGCATTGTAATCGAGTGAAGCGAACTGAAATGAAAAGTCATTTTGATTATAAGATAAAACAACCTCTTTTGAATTAACGATGTCTGAATTTAAAGAAGACAAGTTTCTACTTCCGGCAGGCTGGTTGAGTATTTGAAAACCTGTTATAACAACGGGCGGAGAATATGTCGATTGTTTTATTCTTTCAGGGTCAAAATAATTAATTCCATTTATGCAGCCAAATAACATAATACCTTCACTTGTCCTGAGCGATGCATTTGAATTGAAAGAACTGCCATTTAATCCATCAGCAGTAGTGTAGCTTGTAAAAGATTCTTTCTCAACACTGAAAAATGATATTCCCGTGCTTGTTCCAATCCAGAGATTTCCATTCTCATCTTCCAGTAAGCTCTCTATAGCATTGTCAGGCAAGCCGCTTTCAACTGTGTAGTGTTTTATTTCGACATTTAATTTTGAACCATCGCTGCTGCCGGAATCATTTTTAACTACAAACTTATTCAAACCGTTTGCTGTTCCAATCCATAAAATTGTTTGATTATCTGGCTTGCTATTACTGGTTGATTCACAAATTGTATAAATGCTATTGCTGCTAAGTGTCTGTTCATTTTTCTCTGAGGTGTTCCAACAATAAAAACTATTCTGCTTTTCAGAATTATATAGATTTAAACCTCCGCCGTTAGTCCCAATCCAAATTCTTCCCCCGGAATCTTTATGAATTACCCAAACATCGTTATGACTCAGACTTGACGAATTATCTTTTTCGTTTCGCCAGTGAATAACCTCAGCAGTTTTCGAATTAAGTCTTGCCAATCCACCTCCCCAAAATCCAATCCAGATCATTCTATCATCATCTTCAAAAATGGTTTTAACATAATTAAAGGCGGAAGCATTGAAGTTCGGGTTATCAACCTTCCAGGATTTAAGCTGGTTAGTTTTAAGATTCAATTCTTTTAACCCTTGCCCGTAAGTGCCTATCCATAGCCTCTCTGAAGTACCTTGCATTAAAGACCAAATATTTAATGATTGCAATTCAGAGTTTTGATTGAGAGATGAATTCTCCGTTTTATTATTTATGCTGAATAAACCTGCATCAGTTCCAAACCATAGTGATTTATCTGTTGTCTGCTTAACAGCTCTTACATTTTTACCTGACAACTGCAGAAAAATTTCTGACAATTGTCTTGCTGAAGCGACCAGGTTAAACTTTGATCGCTTCTGAGAGTAATAATTCAAACCATTCTCGGTGGCAATCCAAACTACTCCCGATCTGTCAACAATTATATCGTGTATCTGATTACTAACTATTTCTGAATCACCTTCCTTAGTTTGAAAAAATCTTTTCTCAAGTCCTGTAGATAAATTTATCTGGACAAGTCCCCCGAACGTACCAACCCACAATATTTTTTCATTCCGATAATGTTCTTCTGCAACTGAGCTTACGCTGTTTGCGAATTGCAAAGCATCTTTTTCAGGTAATTTTATTGGTGATAATTCCTCTTTCACCGGATCAAAATTAAACAAGCCGTTAATTGTACCCATCCAGATTGTATTTTCAATGAATGATGATTTGGATAGGTACCAGATTGGATAATCAAAATCCTGAAAGACTTTTGCGAATGAGTCATCATCTTGTTGAGGAATAAATTTATCTAATCCGGCATAAGTTCCTACCCAGATGTTTGAGTTCTGATCTTCGATTACTGAAGTAATAAAATTGGCTGATAACAAATTTGGTTTATCTGAGGTATTCTGCCAATGGTCAAATTTGTTTTGTAAGGTACTAAATCTGTAAAGACCATTATGATAGGTTCCAATCCAGATGTTACTTTTACTATCCTCATAGATATAAGTAATGGTTATTTCTTCAGCGGAAGTAGAATCAAGGTCCCAATGCTCGAATTTGTTTGTTGCAGGATTGTACTTGTTCAATCCGCCGCTTTTTGTTCCGACCCACAAATTGCCCGAATGATCTTCACACAATGCCCATATAATATTCTCTGATATTGAAGATTTATCTTCCGGGTTATTCCGATATACTTTAATCTCATATCCGTCAAATCGATTTAATCCATCATCAGTTCCAAACCAAATAAAGCCTGTTTTATCCTGCAGTAAACAATTAACAAAGCTGTTAGATAAACCTTCCTGTACGGAAAAATAGCCGAAAGAAATTGATTGCGGAAAATGCTTGCTGCAGACTGAAAGCAACAAAAAAATGCAGGAATAAATAACAATTTTTGTTTTGAATAAAATCATCAGCGCAGGCTATTATTAATTGAATAACTTAAACATTGAATTATGGGATTAGCTCTCATAGAGCAATTTCTATCAGTGTTTGTCGTTTAATAAATTTACTTTATAGAAAATAAAGAAAAAATAGTTAAAGAAAAGTCACTGTCTGAAATAATTATAATTGTCACTGAGAATTATGAACAATAAAAAACCTCTGCTAAATTACTTTGGCAGAGGCGATAATAAATTTTATTTGAGAAATTCTATCTCATCAAAACCATTTTCTTTGTTTCAACAAAAGAGCCAGCTTGCAGTCTGAAGAAATATATTCCACTAGCAAGTTGAGAAGCATCAAAATTAATAGAGTAAACACCTCTGTCTTTTTCTTCATTGACGAGTGTTGCGACTTCGTTTCCAATCACATCGTAAACTTTCAAACTAACAAATTGAGATTGCTTCGTTTCACTCGCAATGACATTCGGAATTGAATATTTAATTTTTGTTGAGGGGTTGAATGGGTTGGGAAAATTTTGTTTTAAAGAGAATTCCATAGGTAGTTCATTTTCATCATTAACATCAGTAATAATTTGAAAATACGCAAAGGATGATGTTCCCATTGCAGAAGTTGATGCTGTTATAGAAACTGCAGCTACATTCGGATCAATAATGTCAAATATAAAAACTCCACTGCTATTCGTAGTAGTCGAGCCTAACCATTGGTAAGCCGATGGTGGGGATTCAAACTGGTTGGCTTCATAAACATCAATCACCACATTTGCAAATTGGTGTATACCAGATAGTGTAATTCCATTAATAGAAAGATTTGTTGGCGGTTGAATTCCTAAATTGGCAGATGGATCAACAGAGAGGTTAGTTAAAATATTCTGATTAATTATGTTCTTCCGGATCCAAATGTGATTCGGAGAAAATCCACCCTGAGGTATTACAACTATACCGCTTTGCTGGTTGCCAATGATTTTATTAGGCAGATTATTACTAGAGACATCCGCTCCAATTGAAATTGAGGTCGCACTTCCTCTGATAAGTACACCATTCAGATTTGGATAAATAGCCGAGTTGTCATTTATCCCAATTCTATTATCAACGATATTATGCCCCTCTGTATTAGTTGTATCATTAATCCCAAATATTAATATTCCATTTTGGTTGTTACCCGCAATAACATTACCTTGTATTACATCAAACCTTGAACCGCCCGTAACAACAATTCCATTGCCATTTGGTATTGCAGCATTTTGCAGAGGTGACAAACCAATAATATTACCTGTAATATTGTTTACGCCCGAATAGCTTTTCGGAGGTGCACCAGTTATAAAGATACCATGCTGTGTATTACCAGAAATTATGTTTCCTGCCGAGTTTGGATTGCCGCCAATTGTATTGGCGTCTGATCCCGCAATAAGTATCCCCTGCAAGTTTCCATACCCTGGTAATCCATCTGTTGTAGTACCAATGTAATTAAATAAGATTTCATTGTGTCCACCATAACCTATTTCTATACCTACGACTGAATTACCACACACTTTGTTTGAATAACCCGGTACTGGTTTTCCAATTTTATTATAACTACTGTTAATCATCATTCCAAAACTATTTGGTATGAGAACATTGTTCCTATCAAGTCCAAAGTAATTGGAATAAACCTCATTCGAATCGCCAGTAAGAACTAAACCGATCTGGCATCCTACGAATTCATTTGCAGCAGATCCCAATCCACCAATTATATTCTTTTTCCCGGAGACTGCAAGACCTGTTCCGAATATCGCACCACTGAACTTTAATCCTTTTACTGTAGTATTGTTGTCTACTCCTAAACAAGCGAATTGCGATGTTAATTCAATTTGCCCTCCTCCATCTATAGTTGAGCCATCCAATATTGATACAGTATTCATGAGATTGATTTGACCGCTTACACTAAAATCAATATTTACAGGAGTATTCATATTAAATGATTCACCATAAGCTGCACCCAAAGTGCATCTTCCCAATTCATCATTACAAATTCCATCCATAGATTCATCAATATCTGGGGTGTCCGGATTATCCCAAGGATATGACTGTTCATCATCAGCTAAAGAATTAACAGTAAAATTTAACTGCGCGATTACGGTACAGGGAAATATTATAACAATAATTATAAATGTTAAATTGGTGAGTTTTTTTATAGTCTTCATTATAATTCTCTTTATATATTTTTAGATGTGTAACTTTTACTTTATTAAAATCATTTTCTTTGTCTCAACAAATGAACCCGCTTGCAGCTTGTAGAAATAAATTCCGCTCGCAAGTTCCGCTGCATTGAATTCAACTTCATAACTTCCTGCCGGCTGTTCCTCATTAACAATTGTTGCAACTTTATTACCAAGCACGTCAAAAATCTTAAGCTGCACCGACCTCACCCCCTGCCCCTCTCCTTGGGAAGGAGAGAAATTTAAGGGTGAGGATGGGATTGAGTAACGTATTTTAGTACTTGGATTAAAGGGATTAGGATAGTTCTGCATTAGATAGAAACTATTTAATCCCGCCGAAGTTTCATCCTCTATTCCGGTTATTGAAGAGTACTTCAGAACTATATAATTTGCATCCTGAACAGCATTCTCAGATGATCCCGAAACATATACTTTAGGCGAGCCTGCGGACGAAGTATCAACGACAATATCCGATACGAACTCCTGGGATAGACCGGGGTTAGTAAATCTAGAATTCCCCAATTCCGAACCGAGTGAATTATATCCAATGGTATACATATCACCATTACTTTCACCGGAGACATATATATTACCCAAATTATCTAATGCAATACCATAAGGATCTTCGGTATGAAACGGATCGTATCTATTTGCCCATAGTTCCGTTCCTGTTGTGCTATACTTAACAGTAGAAAATCCTGCCCAGTTCTGATCGCTTCTGGACATTCCCGTTATATAACAATTACCTGCTGCATCAACTACCATGTCTCTGGGTCTGTCTTCTTTAGCCAAAGTAGAATAGGAATATCTTGCAGTCCATTGCTCAATACCAGCTGGATTATATTTGACTGTTAAATAATCTATGTTAGTAGTATTTGAAGTGCTAACTCCACATACATAAATATTGCCCAATCCGTCTAAATCTAAAAGTCTTGCTTCATCCATTTTATTATCTGGACCATCATATCTTACCAGCCATTCCTGAAGTCCCGCTGAATTATATTTAATTGTACAGAAGTCCCGAGTTCCCGAAGTGCTAATTGCGTCAACAAACCCTGCAACGTAAACATTACCAAGGCCATCAACTTTAATTTTATTTGCCTGATCTCCTCCGCTTAAGGGGCCATTATATCTGTTAGCCCATTCTATTGCTCCCGCTGGGCTATATTTAATCGTAAGAATATCATCTGATGTGTTAACGTCGATCGTACTTACTCCAGTAACATATGAATAACCTGAACCATCAACATAAATAGCGCGAGCTAAATCTTGTGTAAAACCACCGGGAATTGAACTTATTCCGCTGAATCTATCCACCCACTCCAAATCTCCGGCGGAATTATATTTAATTGTTGTATAATCCCAATTTGTGGTATCTCCAAAACTTCTTCCGGTTACATAGGCATTTCCAAGAGCATCAACAGCAATATCGATTGCTACATCGCTGCTGTCGCCTGTGCCATTATACCTGCGCGTCCATAGAGTATCGCCTGCAGGGTTTATTTTAATGGTCAAATAATCCAGGTTATCTGATAGACCATAACTCTCTCCCGTTACATATATATTGCCAGATAAGTCAATTGCCATTGCGTTGCACTTATCAAGAGTTTTGGTTATACCAAGTCCATTATATGCCAGTACCCATTCCGGAAGAATTTGACCAAAATTATAAGGAGAAAAAGTACAAATAATAATTATTGAAACGATTAAGCATTTCATACTGTCACCTTTCAAATATTTACCGATATTTTGAGAAAAAGTAATTTAAAATCAAATTTAAAAATTCTATTTAATTAGTATCATCTTCATAGTTGCAGTGAAACTTCCTGCAGTTAGTTTGTAGAAATAAATTCCTGATGATAACCTGCTTGCATCAAATTCAACTTCATAATATCCAGCAGGTTTTTCTTCATTAACAAGTGTTGCTACTTCGTTGCCGAGAACATCGTAAACTATTAAAGTTTGATGACCAGTTACCGGAGATTGCCATTTGATTTTTGTGCTTGGGTTAAATGGATTCGGGAAATTCTGTGAAAGATAAAATTCTTGCGGTGTGTTATAAGTTAATTCATTTAATCCAGTGACTTCTGACAGTGGTCGACGCCAGACACTATTTCCCTCTGTTCCTGCAAATAAATAATTGTTGTTCGCAGCTAAGGAATAGAAAAACGACTGAGGTAATCCAGCTGAAACTTTTGTCCAACTGGTACCGAGATTCTGAGTAACATAAATCCCTTGATTCTCAAATGTTACAAAAAGATTAGAACCGCTAACGAGGAAATATAAAGCACTATTTGTTACACCAGGAATATTTGGAAGAGCTGACCAGCTGACTCCGTCATCAGTGCTGCGATATATTCCAGCAGTTAAATCTTTTGCACCAAATATAGTTGATCCAACTATCGCAAAAAGTCGAATACCCGTAAAGCCGGGAAGCCCAGTTGAGGCATCCCAGGAAGAACCATCATTTGTTGAACGATATATCCCATTATTTGTACCGGCAAGAATTGAATTCCCAGTATTTGCTAAACAATATGGGAACCAGCCTACGGGAACCTGTGACCAATTTATTCCTTGATCAGTACTTTTATGAAGACCTCCCGCAGCAGCAAATAACACGATAGAATTTCCTGCAATAGAAGTAACCCCAAAAGAAGGATTACCCGAGACCGGTGGTGCCCAGGTTACTCCATTATCCGTAGAACGATACAATTTATCAGCACCCAGAAACATAATATTATCTATCAATTGAAAAACCGATGCATCACCAGTCATTTTTTCAAGTCCCTGATCTGAATTATCCCAGGTAGTGCCATTATCGTCTGTAAAAAATAGCCCGCTACCAGCAGCAAAAATATTTGCCCCATCGAAAAGTAGATTTGAATTACGCTTTGCTCGAAGACCAATATTTTTTGATAACCATGATGAGCCATTATCAGATGATGAATATATCCCTCTCCCGGCAGTACCGACATAAATAATTGTTCCATTTTTAAAGAGCCTAAGAGTTGTATTTCTCAGAGTAACGCTATCAGCGATACTCCAGCTAGCACCACTATTACTTGAACGATATAGATATTGTCCGGCAGCAAAAACGTTGCTTCCATCCACAAGAATATCTGAAATACCAGCATAATTGGGTATTCCAGTTCCAGCAACACTCCAATTCATTCCTCCGTCTGTTGACTTCCATACATTTTCTCCTCCTGCATAAATATTTGTACCATCTATCCTAAGAACATTTGCTGCAGAGTAGCCCATGATCCCTGAATTTGTAGAAGCCCATGTAGTACCTCCATCAGTTGAACGATATACACCAGCATTACTGTTATCCGTTGCTGAGCATAAAATTATACCTCCATTTATTATCACATCGCCACAGAATGTATACGAAAAAGAATTAGGCAATCCACTGCTTGCAGCAACCCAAGTTGCACCGTAATCGGTAGATTTATAGATACCTTTGCCGGATGTAGCTGCGTATACTATTGAGTCAACCACAGCCAGACGACGAACACCATTCGCGGAAGGAAGGCCCGTTGTAGTTGTCCATGTATCTCCGTTATCCGTAGAACGATAAACCCCCACAGTGCCTGTAGCTAACAAAAAGTTGCCGCTCTTATTAATATCTTCAACTGAAGTATATTGGATACCCGAACTTGATTCACTCCAATTATCTCCGTTGCTTGAAGAGCGAAATACTCCGCCATTGTATGTGCCAATAAACAATGTCGAACCATCTAGAAATATTGCCCCAACATGCCCACCCTCCGGGCCGGATGTTTGCTCCCATTGTGCATATAACAAGAATGGAAATAGTATTAAATAGAATATTTTCATTGTTTAGCCTTATTTAAATGAATGATATCATTTTCAGATAAAAATAAATATTGATTGCCTCATCCAGTTACCTCATTAGAATCATTTTTTTAATTTGCGTGTACGAACCTGCTTGCAGTTTGTAGAAATATATCCCTGATGATAATCCGCTTGCATCAAACTTAACTTCATAAACTCCTGCTGGTTTCTCTTCATTAACGAGTGTAGCAACATCGTTCCCGAGAACGTCATAAACTTTTAAAGTTTGATGACCGCCGACTGGGGCCTGCCAACTGATCTTTGTTGCTGGATTAAATGGATTAGGAAAGTTTTGTTTTAATTCAAAATTTAAATCACTTATCTCACTTTCAACATTTGTTGCCCCTCCCCAAAAAAGATCATCAATAAACATTTTTGATCCCACATGTGGAAATCCAGTACCACTTACAATAAAAATTGCTATCAATACTGAATCGGGAATATCTTCTGTAATATAGCTTATGTTGATTCCAAATTCGGTGTATGAATTGGTTGGAACAAGATTATTTGCTCCACCTCCGATATAAACACCATTCTTTTTGAAATTTGCCTGGACTTGAAGATAGTCATCCTGAATAGATGTGAATTTGTAGTAACCGTGTATTGCTTCCGGACGAAAATTTATTGGTATTCCATTTCCTTCTTCTCCACTAATTATTGTCGGCCCAATTGTAAAAACGCTAAATGTCACAACGTTTCCCTCTACAGCCCAATTTCCTGAGTGTGCATCACTCGTCTTTGTTATCGTTATGTATGATGGTGGTGCATTGGTTGCTTTCCAATAAACTGGATTACCCTCAGAATTCCATTCTTCAAACCCACTATTAAGAATCTGGCTGAGCAGTAATGAATTAAAAAACAACACAACCAATAGAGTAAAGCAAGATTTCATAAAGCCTCCTTTGAAATTATAATTTTACACCAAGTACTATTAATTATTTGGAACCATAGTTTTTATAAAATTTTATTTATTAGAATATTATTTAATCAATATCATTTTCTTTGTGCTTATAAAAACTCCAGATAGCAGTTTGTAGAAATAAATTCCTGATGATAATCTGCTTGCATCAAACTCCACTTCATAAACTCCCGCTGGTCTTTCTTCGTTAACTAAAGTTGCTACTTCGTTTCCAAGTACATCATATACCTTTAATGTAACATTTCCGCTGTTTGGTATTGAATATTTTACAGTTGTTGTTGGATTAAATGGATTGGGATAATTTTGTTCCAAGACAAATTTTGACGGAAGATTATTCTGGATATTCTCAACATTTGTAATAACTACCTTTTTTAATACTCCACTACCAATGGTACCGGCAAAGTAAGTATATTCACTATTTAATCGAGTATATTCGCTATTTGAAACTCCAAATCGCAGCCATGAACCAAAAACTGCCAACCCCATATCATCTGGTACATCAAACTCTTCTTCAAAAATGCAGTTTGATTGATCTGTTATTGTAAACATTTCCTTCTCTGTAATCGTCGTGATTACAATACCATCACCATAATTTAAAGCAGCTATGTCTTTTACTAATCCACCTTGCTGAAACCCAATATTAAATTGATTCCAGCTCCCATCTTCATTATTGGAATAAAAGTTACCACTTGCATCTGCTGCAATTAGTTCTCTTATGCACTCAAGATCACCATAAAATCCGTTGGTGTCAACATATTCTACAGAGGTGATATCATTCGGTAATCCAACGTTATAAGGATAATAAGTTTCACCCAAATCTATTGATCTATATACACCCTGACCCTGGAATCCATTATCATTTGTAGTTGCTATAATCATTATATTGTTTTGGTCAATCGCTATCTGACGAGAATTAAAAACAGTTGGATCAATTTGTTTTAGTTGAAAAGACACACCGTCATCTGTTGATTTAGAAATATAGGAACCACTGCCCAGGAATATGTTTCCCAGTGAATTAAATTCCATTGTTTTTCCAAAAGCAGAAGTCAAATTCCAACCTGCCCCACCATTTATTGATCTGTAAACACCATTTTGATGTAAAGCGAAAAGTGTGTTAGTTGTTGGATGTTGGTATAAACCATAGAACCAGCCATTTGGAATAGATAAACTGAGATTGGACCAGTTCACACCGTCATCGCTCGAACTGAAAACTCCACTATGCCGTGTTGATACATTAATAACGCCTGCCGTAGCGCTAATATTGGTTATGGCAGTTGCCGGCATTTTATTTACTTCAAGATTCCAATCAGCAAGATTGTTGTTAAGCGAAACGTATGTGCCAGGTCCTTGAGTCCCTCCCACTAAAGTGTTATCATCAATTTCAACAACAGATGAAAACAACGCATCCGTTGGGGAAATATAATTTGTCCAGTTATTGCCTAGATCAATTGAATTTAATATTGCTGAACCGACCACAACAATGTTTCCATTGTTTCTTAACAGTACATCAACATAAAGTCCTAGTGGTGGTAGAGAAAGTGATTGCCAATCAGCGCCATTAGTAGAGTGATATAAATTGTTTTGCGTAAGTGCATAAATTTCTGCTGCGCCCACATTTTCAGTTTCTTCCGCAGACGCAAAATCCCAAACAATACCATCACTTAAATTAATTCCATTGTTTGCAGTTTCCCAGTTAGCTCCATCATCGCTTGAACGAAATATGCCGGCACCATTTGTTCCCGCATAGATGTAATTCCCCGATAAACCAAGCGAATAAATTGATGAAGAAGTAATTCCGTTACTTGCGGTGGAAAATGTTGTTCCGTTATCAGTAGAACGATAAACCCCATCAAAGGTGGCTAAAAAAATATCTCCGTTACTTTTAATTAAAATTTCATTAATGGTGCGTGTAGAAACCGAATTTATAAGTCTCGCCCAGGTTAATCCATCATCTGTGGACCGATAAAGTCCGTGTAAATCTGTTCCCGCAAAAATGTGATTATTGGAATTCACTGCTAATGACCGTACATCCTCATTTCTATAACCAGTAAATAACTGTTCCCAATTTTTACCAGCATCAGTAGTTCTAAATATTCCTCCATACGCATTACCCGAAAGAACTCTGCCCTGGTTATCTTTAATTAAACATCTAATGTATCCGCCGTATGGACCAATTGATTCCCATTGTGAAAACGCTGGAATTAAATACAGCATTGAGAGTAGAATGAAATTGAAAAGCTTCATACTGCCTCCGGAAAATAAAATTATAAAAAATTATTTATAACCTCAGACAATAGGGTGGGAACGGAAATAGTTATTTTTCTAAAGGAATTTAACTTGCCTACTCTTAATTGTCAATGGGTGGCAAATAATATTGATTAAATTAGTTAAATGGGATTTTAGCGATTAATGTCAGAAAAATACCTAAGGTAAATAATTATAATTATTATTTAATCAAATAATATTAGGAAAAGCTCCTAGCGAAGCAGTATCATTTTTTTCGTCTCAACAAACGAACCTGCTTGAAGTTTGTACAAATACATTCCGCTTGAAAGGCCAGCCGCATCAAAATTTACGTTATAAACACCGCTTGATTTTTCCTCATTTACAAGTGTTGCAACTTCATTACCAAGTAAATCGTAAACTTTTAATGTGACAAATTGGTGACTGCCGACTGCATACTGTATACTTGTAGTCGGGTTGAATGGGTTTGGATAATTTTGCGCAAGTATAAATTCACTTGGAAATTCTGATTCGATATTCTCTACAGCGGTAGGATTACCAGTTGGGTTGCGTTTATAATATATCTCGGCGCCGGCACCATCACGAAAGTCTTCCCATAGAACATGCACAACCGAATCGGATACCGAAACAGAGGGGTACATCGAAAAAGAACCAGCGTTTGTCAGCCGGGTATCTTCATCCCAGGTTAATCCTCCATCTGTTGAGTGTTTGTAATAGATTTCAGAGACATTACCACGGTAGTCTTCCCATACAACATGTATTATCGAACCGAATGAAGTTACTGAGGGATAGTTGGAGACATTCGATTCATTAGTAAGTCTTATATCTGTACTCCAGCCTGCACCTTCATCTGTTGAGCGTTTATAGTATATCTCAAAGTTCCCATCACGATCATCATTCCAAAATACATGCACAACTTGCCCGGATACATTTACAGAGCAATTCGAGGAAAAAGAAGCGTCATTCGTTAATCGTGTATCAGCTTCCCAGCTTGAGCCTCCATCTGTTGAGCGCTTGTAATAGATCTCTCCATTAGCTCCATCACGATTGTCTGTCCATACAACATGCACAACTGAGCCTGATACTGATACTGAGGGACGCCATGACATAGCAGAGTTATTAGTTAATTGCACATCAGATTCCCAGCTTGTGCCTCCATCTGTTGAACGTTTGTAGTAGATCTTATAGTTTCCGATTGTCTCGTCTTCCCACACAACATGAACAAACTGTCCGGAGATAGTCACCGATGGATTACTTGATACACCAGCATTATTGGTTAGCCTTATATCATCGCTCCAGCTTAATCCTGCATCAATAGAACGTTTGTAATAGATTTCACCGGCTCCATTTCGTAAGTCATACCACATTACATATACAACATTTCCTGAAACTGCTACAGTGGATAATTGCGAAGAAGCTGGATCGTTTGTCAATCGTGTATCTGCACCCCAGCTTATTCCATCATCTGTTGAGCGTTTGTAGTAGATCTCACGTTCAGTGCTATGCCGCGCGTCATCCCATACAGCGTGTACAATACTTTCATTGGATGCGATATTTTTTCCAACCCGAGGATTTATTCGTGAACTAATAGGAAAATCGCTCAAACGCACATCTGTCTGCCATTGGGCAAATAAGTTAGAAGAATTGAGTGTTAGAAGAGCAAATAGAACTAAAAATGTTTTCATTTAATTTCGCCTCATTGAATTGTTATTTACCTTTTAATATTAAAAGATTAAACCTCTAATCAAAACTTGTCTGCTGAAGCATTAGCGCAAAAGTACCATTTTCTTTGTTTCGGTAAATGAACCAGCTTGTAATTTGTACAAATACATTCCGCTTGAAAGGCCAGCCGCATCAAAATTTACGTCATAAACACCGCTTGATTTTTCCTCATTTACAAGTGTTGCAACTTCATTACCAAGTAAATCGTAAACTTTTAATGTGACAAATTGGAGACTGCCGACTGCATACTGTATACTGGTTGTCGGGTTAAATGGATTCGGATAGTTTTGGTCAAGACTAAACTGCGCTGGCAAATATTTATTCTCTTTCACATCCGTTGTCAAAAGAGTTCCAATTAAATGGAAGTTTGCATCCCACGGGGACATACTCCAATCTCCCCATAATACCGCATCGGAATCATTAACGACATACTTAGCATATCGCTCACCCCCAACATATCCTCCATTAAAGTCAGCAACTATTCCATTATTAACCTGTAATGAATCATATCCGCCAACCAGGTGATGAGAGAAAATAAATTTACCGGGTTGATTGATATTGTAATGGATTGATTTCCATGCAGCCCAGCCTCCAGAAAAAGTATCAGCCAGAACAAGATCCTGAGTATGCAAAACGGTTCCTATTGAATCTCGAATTCTTAATCGAAGTGTTACTTCGTGTCCGGTACCTGTGGGATTTTGAGCAAAGTCAAATTTTCCCGAGAAGCGAACAGCGAATGATTCAAGAGTAATTGGCTGATCAATTGTTACGCTCTGTGCATCGGCAACATTACGCTGATTTCCGGGTCTATCATCTCCGCCATACCATCCGCTGGCATTATTAACATCGAATAATATTTCATAAGATTGTGACAGAGTTAAACTTGAAAAAGAAATCAGCAGTAATAAAAATATTTTCATATTGTTTCCTTTAAATTATAATATAAGAATTGAGCGGCTCACTTATAGATACAGAGTGCCGCTCATTTATTTGAAATTGTTATCGAAGCAAAATCATTTTCCTGGTTTCAAGAAGGCTTCCTGCTTTAAGTTGATAGTAATATACTCCACTTGCAAGGTTTGCTGCATTAAAATCAACCTCGTAAACACCGGCATCTTTGTAATCATTTACTAAAGTTACAATTTCATTTCCAAGCACGTCATAAACTTTTAATACGGTCTGGGCAAGCCCCGACCCTACATTTGGGATACTGTATCTGATCTTAGTGCTTGGATTAAATGGATTGGGATAGTTCTGATCTAAAGAAAAGTTTGTTAAATAATTGTGTTCTCCATCCACTGAAGTTAAATCAGTTAGGAACTGCAAGGCATCAACTATAAAATACGTTCCTACATGAAGACTTGGAAGGTTTTCCATTTGGAAAGAAATGGTTCCCTGGTTTACAGGCCCCGCTTGATATTCTATTAAAGGAATAACAAATTGGGTCCATTCTAATGCCTGTTCAGAAATAGCTAACATACCTTCTTTACCACCCTGCCCAGCTTCTCCATGTAATTGTGAATATAAATAAACAACATCACCATTTATTGGAGAGAATTTGTAGTATCCGGTTAAATAGTTATAACTCTGCGAAACAGCAAAAGGTTCTCCACTACCATTATTGGATTGTAATCGTGGAGGTGCATTATTACCTGAAATCACTTCCATTCTTGCAGCTATTGTTCCATCGTATGCATCTTCTGAAGAAAAAACATTTGGGTCACCATTTGAATTAAAAGTAATCCAAAAATCCGGATCAACATTACTCCAGTTTTCAAAACTGAAATTTGGTATTTCATTCTGCGCGAATAGGCTAACACTAAATGAAATGCTAAAGAGCAAAGTATATAATTGTATTTTTTTCATTTCTATTTCTCCTTTATTAAAGTGTTTGGAATTAATAATTTATTTGATCAGTATCATTTTTTTTGTTTCAAGAAGGCTTCCTGCTTTAAGTTGATAGTAATAAACTCCACTCGCAAGACCTTGCCTACCGGCAGGCAGGTTTGCTGCATTAAAATCAACCTCGTAAGCACCGGCATCTTTGTAATCATTTACTAAAGTTGCTACTTCATTTCCAAGCACGTCATAAACTTTTAATACGGTCTGGGCAAGCCCCGACCCTACATTTGGGATACTGTATCTAATCTTAGTACTTGGGTTAAATGGATTTGGATAATTTTGTTCAAGTAAATGCGTTTGTGGAATTGTATTAACAATTTCATCAAATACAGAAGTAGTACCGCCTGTTGAAGTTTTTAAGATAACACCATTAGATCCGCATACCCATCCAGTTTGATCATTTAGAAAAATCAGACAACTCATACCCAGATTAGTTGGTAATGATTGAGAACTCCAGGAGTTGCCGCCATCTGTAGATTTATAAACATATCCGTTAGGTCCGCACAAATAGCCGTTGTTTAAATCTGTAAAATATATATCGGTTATTGAGCCTGTGATACCTGGAGATAGAGAAGCCCAGTTCGAACCGCCGTCTGTTGATTTTAGAATCGTTCCAGCTGTCCCTGAAACATATACAGTATTAAAATCAGCATAAGCTATTGCATATAAACTTGAGGAAGTGCCGCTGCTGACGCTTATCCAGGAAGCGCCCTTGTTTGTCGTTTTAAAGATTGTTCCGTTATTTCCAACTATAAGACCATTGTTTGAATTGTAGAACGCGATATCTTGCAAGAAAGCACTCGTGCCTAAATTAACAGAATCCCAGCTTGCCCCATCATTAGTAGTTTTAATTACAGTTCCCCCGGAGCCAACCGCAAAGCCTGTATTAAAATCTGCAAATCTTATTCCCGTATGTTCTGCGGAATAAGGTGAATTATAAACAGTCCAGTTTTGTCCACCATCGTTAGTTTTTAGAATTCTTCCGCCGCTTCCTCCAATGTATCCATCATTATCATTCAGGAAATGAAGCGAATAAAAAAAGAACCCGGCACCACCCGGTAATGTCATACGATTCCAATTATCACCGCCATTAGTAGTTTTAAGAATAACTCCTTCTCCAACACACCAGCCAAGATTGAAGTCATTAAATTGAATTTTAGCTAACCATTTAGGAACACCCCGACTTAATGAATCCCAAGTTACGCCACCGTTAGATGAACGAAGTATTGTTCCAAAATCTCCAACAGCAAAGCCATTTTGGTTATCATAAAAATCTACTTGATTTAAATAATTGCCAGAAGGATATGAAATTATATTCCAATTGTTACCTCCGTTAGTTGTCCTTACTATTTTCCCTTCTTCACCAACAGCAACTGCTGTTTGTGGATCAAATAAATGTATTGATTCTAATAAAAGTGTATTGCCGCTTCCTTGAAGCGTCCACGTGCTGCCGCCATTTATAGTTCGGACAATATGCCCCTGAGAACCGACAGCAAAGCCCACATTTTGATTGATGAACTTTACATCCAAAAGAGTATTCAAAGTTGCACTTGTCTGAGGGTTCCAGTTGTTTCCACCATCAGTTGATTGTAATATTACACCGGAACCACCAACGGCATAACCAGTATTTTGATCGATAAAAAATATAGATTGAAGAAATTGGGTGGTGCCAGAGGGTTTTACATCCCAGGTTGTGCCGCCATTTGTAGTTAAAGCTATTTGGCTGTTTGTGCTTACAAGCCATCCGCGATTTTCATCAAGAAAGAATATGTCACGATATTGAAGTCCAGTGCCGGTAGGTATTTTATTCCAGAAATTTCCGCCATCAATTGTCTTTAATAGTGTATCATATAATCCGACAATAAATCCAATATTCTTATTTAAGAAGAATGCATCTTTAATTGTTTCATCTGTTCCGGTAAGATAATGCTTAATATCCCAGGTGCTGCCAAAATCAGTTGTTATAATTTTTGTTTCAGCTTGCCCAAATGCAATGAAAGTATTTGCATCTAAAGCCTGAACTGTTGTAAGCTGATTGCCTTGTGGCGTCGGATTTTGCCACTGCCAACCGTCTTGCGCAAGTGTTAAAGAATATAAAAGTAATACAAGCAGAAGGTATAAATACAGTTTTGCCATTTTTTGCTCCCAAGAATTAATAAATAATTAGTTATTCGAGGGCAAAACTATCTTAAATTGAAGAGGAAATATTTCACAAACGTCTCAAATTTTATAAGATATGTGTCATTTGATATAAAATGCTGACCATTTCTCTTAAAGAAGAGAATGGATTCCGGGTAAAGTCCGGAATGACATAACTGTAAAAACTTAAATGTCAATCAGGTTTTGATAGAAGCAACTATTTGCTGTGTTGTCTTTTAAAATCGAGCGGTGTTTGTCCGTAAACCTCCTGAAAAGTTTTTGTAAAATATGCCTGACTGCTAAATCCAACCTGATAAGAAATCTCAGCAATGTTACCCGCATCCTGCTTTAGAAGTTCTGCTGCGCGTTGAAGCCGGAAATTTCGGATAAATTCTGAGGGCGACTGATTAGTTATAGCTTTCACTTTCCTGTGAAGCTGTGCACGGCTTAAACCAATTTCTTCCGATAAGATTTCCACAGAGAATTTTTCGTTAGAAATATTCTTTTCAATTATTGAGGTAAGTTTATCAATAAATAATTTTTGAGTTGATGGAACTACAACATCAGCTGGTTTTACAAGCATCTGAGATTGATATTTTTCCCTCAATTGTCTGCGAACTTTTATTAGATTCTTTACACGAACTTTTAATTCATCAGAATTAAAAGGTTTTATAAGATAATCATCTGCTCCGGTTTCAAGTCCTTCAAGTTTATCTTTTGTTTCTGCCTTTGCTGTAAGTAGTATTACAGGAATATGATTTGTCTTTTCATTTGTTTTGATTTTACGAGACAGCTCATAGCCATCCATTTCAGGCATCATTATATCGCTTATTATCAAATCAGGAATTGTTTCATCAGCAAGCTTTAAACCTTTAACTCCATTCTCTGCTTGCAATATAAAATAATCTTCTTCAAGATTTTCTTTTATCATTTCACTTAAGTCGGGATTATCTTCAACGATAAGAATTATTGTTTTGTCTGTTTCAAATTGTTCATTAACATTTTGTGTTGAAGTTGTTGACATATTTTCAAGCGAAATCAAAGCGTTTTGTGATTGCTCTAAATCTTCCTGCAAAATTTCATTTTCACTTAAATGCTTTTTACCAAGGGGCAGAGAAATAGCAAATATTGTTCGATTGTTATTACTCTCAACCTCAACTTTGCCTTTGTGCAACTCAACATATTCTTTTACTAAAGAAAGTCCTATTCCTGTTCCTTCAAAATTTCTTGTACCGCTTTCATCCACTTGGTAAAACCTATCGAATATTTTACTGATTTTATCCGGAGCTATTTCAATTCCCGTGTTAAGAAAGTTTATCTTTATTTTATAATCGTCATTAGTAATACTAACATCAACCTCGGCTCCTGCCGGAGTAAATTTAACTGCATTGGAGAGTAAGTTATAAAATACTGTTTCCATTTTTTTCTTATCAAAGAAAATTAATATTTCTTTATCAGGAATATTTTTATCAACCGGAATATTGTTAAGGGTAAGTTTTATATTTTTTTGATTTGCCAACGATGAGAAAGAAACCACAATTCGTTTAAGGAATTTATATAAATCACTTTGGGATGCCTGTAATCCTACGTTGCCGGATTCAATTCTCGATAACTCTAAAAGTTGATTTATAAGCTGAAGAAGTCTTGATGCATTTCTTTTCATCACAACAAAATCTTTTTCAGTGTCACTTTCCTCCATCTTACTTTTCAACTTTTCTAAAGAACCAAGAATAATTGTAAGCGGTGTTCTGAACTCGTGTGATATGTTGGCAAAAAATCTGGATTTTATTTCATCAACTTCCTGAAGTTTTTTTGATTCAAAATCCCTTTGCTTTAGTTCATTTCTGAGTTTAATTCGGTTTAGTTCATACCTCCTTATCGCAAAAAATCCTGCAGCTGCAAGAATAAAATAAATAGCGTACGCCCACCAGGTTTTCCAGAAAGGAGGAGTAATAATAAAACTAAGTTTTGTTGGTTCACTCCAGTAACCTGATTCATTCATTGCTTTCACTTCCAAAGTATAATTGCCGCTGCCAAGGTTAGTGTACTGAATGAAATTATTTTTATTTTCATTCCAATCTTTGTCAACTCCAATAAGTCTGTATTTATAAATTACTTTTTCCGGGGCTCTGAGATTTATTCCTGTAAAGTTGAAAGTAAGATAATTTTGATCATACTTTAATTCGGGTGATTTGATTAATTCACTTAATGCAAAGTCTTCATTGAAAATTTTTAAAGATGTGATGTGAATTCTGGGCGGAATTTTATTCTCAATATCTTTTTGTGGATTGTATCTGATCAACCCATTTGAGGTACCCAACCAAACATAATTATCTTTATCAACAAAAAGTGCTTTATCTAAACAGAGGTTAGAAGGCAAACCTGAATCAGAATTAATAATCTTTACTGAATATTTCCCTTTGTTGAATTTTATAATATTTAATCCTTGCTGAGTAGAAACATAAACTTCACCAGAGGCAGAGAAAGCTATTGCTTTAATTGAATTGCTCGATAAACCTGACTTCGAATCAATGACTAATATTTTTCCATCATCTAAAATATTTAATCCACCCTCATCTGTACCGATATAAATTTTACCGTTTCTATCTTCAGCCAGTACATTGATTGTGAGATCGGATAAGCCTTCACTTTTTGTTAGGCTTCTAAATTTTTCATTTCTCAGGATTGATATGCCCTGACCATTGGTTCCAAAGTATATTGTACTGTCTCTGCTGAATAATATTGATAGGATATAGTCGTCAGCTAATCCATCTTTTTTTGTTATGTTGGAAATTTTATCATCTTTAATTTCAACAACACCAAATCTTGTTGCGGCTAAAATTTTTCCATCGGGTGTTCCCTCAAGCTCCATAATGTATGTGTCTATCAACCCGTCTGCTTTGGTTAACTTTCTATTACTGCCTCCGGATAAAATATTAATTCCATAAGTAGTACCCGCATAGATTTTGCCATCATCAGATTTGATAATATCTTTAACAACATTACCATAATTATAATCAGCCATACTGATTTGCTTGCTTCCGGAAGATGAGTTTATGAACAATCCCTTATGAGTACCGAGATAGAGATTCTGATTTTCATCTTGAAGAATTGACCATACTTTGTTAGAGGGAAGACCTGTTGCGATATTAAAAATTTCTATGCCATCGGGAGTAAAAATGTCTATACCGTTTCCAACCGTTCCGATATAAAGAGTTCCATATTCATCAACAAACAGAGGATTTAATTCATTAAAAGATAATCCATTTGTAATTCCAATTAAATCTGTTTTGTTTGTCTTTTTATTTAAGATTATTACACCTTCATCAGTTGCAAAATAAATGTTCCCACTTTTATCACTTGCAATTTTCTTACAGCTTGATTTTTTCCGTCCCCATTTTTCGTTCATAAAATCTATTTTATCATGCTTTAAAAGATGGATTCCAAGATTTGTGGAAAAGTAAATAGAACCGTCATCATTTTCATGGAAAGCATAAACATTTTCATTGATTAATCCATCTTTTGCAGAAAAGTTTTGTAAGATTCCATTATTGTAAATAAAAATTCCACCCTGAAATGTTCCGATGTAAATTGTTCCGTTACTGCTTTGATAGATTTCGTACACATCTTTATTATTTAGCCTCTGTGGATCAATCCATCGGGATAGCTTTCCATTTTTTAGTAATGAGATGTTTCCGTTTTCACCGCCTAAAAGAATATCACCATTTTGTAAAATGCTAATACATAAAAGCCAGTTAGTATTTAGCCCATCTGATTCCGTTAATACTTTTACTTTGTCATTTGCAAATACATTTAATCCGCCGCCAAATATTGCGACATAAACCGAATTATCTTTGTCAACTTTAATATCTCTTATTCGAAGTGAAGATAGTCCGTCTTCTTTTTGCAGATTGTTAAAATTATTGCCATCCCAAATTGAAATTCCGCCATCAGTTCCAATCCACAAATAACCCTTTTGATCCTGCATAACTGAATAGATACGATCGCTTATTAAACCATTAGCACTTGTAAGGTGTTTATGGATTTTCACTTGTCCGCTTATATAAGCAGTACAAATAAGAAAATGAGTTATGAGAATTATGAATCTTAACTTCATAAATTCCAGCTTTTTCGTTTAAGCGTTGAATTAAATTGTTATGATAGACTAATAATAATATAAATAAAAAACCCCTGTCATTAAAAAACAACAGGGGCTAAAATAGAAGACTTAAACTATCACTTCATCAGGATCATTTTTTTCACTTCAACAAAACTGCCTGCCTGTAAGCGATAGAAATAAATTCCACTGGCAAAGTTCGAACCATCAAAGTAAACAATGTGGCTTCCAGCTTCCCGGTATTCATTAACCAATGTTACAATCTCTCTTCCAAGCACATCATAAACTATTAATGTTTGATGACTGCTGAATGGCGACTGCCAACTGATTTTTGTTGTAGGGTTAAAAGGATTCGGATAGTTTTGTGACAGCTCAAATCCTAGAACTGATGTAATTTTCTCCTCTGGTGTTTCTATTCCCGTTGGAATCCAGCCGGCATTGTAGTAGATGTAGAAACTATCACTTTGTGTTAGGACCGCAATATCAGGGAGGTTATCGTTATTTAAATTACTGTGCAGCATTGTAAACGCATCACCGCTGAATGTATTTCCACCAACTGGATTACACGTAACTATCGATTCAAAATTTCCCGAACCATCATTCAATAAAATAGATATTTCATTAGTTGTTGTAGCGTATAGAATATCAACATCGCCATCCAGTTCATAATCTACTGCTGTGAAAGTAACCGAACTTCTAAAATCATCCGTCGCGACTTTAAGCATATTTTCTAAGAATGGTGTGCTGCCGTCATTACTAACAAAAACCAGACTATCAGAAGAGTCCCATTTACCGAGCATAACGTCATTAAAGTTGTTGCCGTCAAAATCATAAACATCAAGATTTGCGTGCAGGGGACCGGAGCCACCATGGTTTGTATTATAGACAACTGCATTCAAGAATACATTTATATCCGGTAAAATGTTTTCATAAACTCCTATTTTTTCATTTACAAAATCTTCGACTAACGCTTCAAGCTTATCGTCATTGTTTAAATCTGCAAGCTTGATAGTTGCTGGATAATCAAGACCAGTGGGTTGCGAAGGTTCATATAATGTAAAATTCCTATTACCCGACCCAAAGTACATCGAAATATGACCTGTTTGAACGCCGACAGTTCCCAGATGAGATTGAATAATATCGAGGTTACCCTCTCCATCAATATCACCAATATCAAAATCGGTTACCGGAGGTGGACTATAATTAACACCAACCATTGGCATTTTCACTGGAGCTGTGAAAGCTCCTCCACCTTCACCATACATAACAAAAATAGTATCAGACAAACATATCAGATCGTTTTTACTATCAGAATCAAGATCTGCTATTTTTACTACGGTCGGGTTAAAACCAATTTGAAAATCTGTAGAAGATGAAAAGTTTCCGTTATTATTCCAATGAACTGAAACAAGATTAGTTGAGCCGCCCAGAACAACAGCAACATCAGAATCACCATCACCATCGAGATCGCCAGCCGCAAAGTTTATCGGATTATCACTTACTCCTACTGCAATTCTACTGCTGAACAGATGAGGTGGCGTGGCGTAGGTTTCATCAGCACCTTTATATGGAGATAAAACATCCCGAATTTGTCCGTCGTAGTCTGTTGTAACCTCCGGCACAGGAATTCCCTTTAGGTCATCGTCGCCAATTGAGCAGGCAATTAAATGCAAGTCTTCATTAGGGTTTTCAAAATCCGGCATTTTACTAACTGAGTTTAAATTCATATTACTTGCATTCTGTAGATCAGTCAAAGTTGAATAATCAACTCCAACCCAATTTGCCAATACGCTTCCGTTTGCGTAGAGGATATTATGATCCATTTCGCTTATCGATTTATTCGGGTCAGGAACAATGCAGACTTTTCCCTGCCCGGTATTTATAAATATGTTATTGATAATTGATAAATTACTATTAGGTGTAAATGAGCCGGGAGGATGAAAACGAAGAACAGCCCCATCATTTTGTAAACCGGTTGCCAGAATTGTATTGTGGGCAATTACAAGATTATCAGCATATATTCCCAGAACAATTCCACCAGCCGTATTACCCGTGTTTGCGATTACCATATTATTTGCAACAAGACCACCAACAGGCGTGCTTTGAAAATTATCATACAAATAAATGCCATATAATTGTACAACAACATTATTGTTGGTTACACTTATCTGTCCTGTGCAAACATCAAGACGAATTCCCATTGAAGCCTGAGGTATCTTAATAATATTTTTTTCAATCTTGGGTGATTCGAAGGATTTTATAAATATTGCACGATGAGCGGGATTTGATGCAAAAGTATTATTGATGATCTCCAGTCCTGAATTATTTACTCCCCCGGTTATCGAGATAAATTTAATACCGTTTCCAAAATTATTAAAAGTATTTCCGCTTATAATGAGATTTTTTAATGTTGGTGGTGAAGATGTTTTATAAACATCTAAAACACCATTACTTTCTGTTTGAATAGGAATACTGTAAAAGATGTTATTCTCAAACCGAACATCTTCACTTAATCCATTATGAAACGATATAACGTTCCCATGCCCCCCTGTTACTCCAACCAGATTTGCGCTAAAGGTAATGTTTTTGAAGCGAAGAAAATCTGCAGCATCAATCCGAACTACGTAATTATAATTAGTCCAATCAGGGTTTTCAAATTGCCAGATAACATCTTCTGCAACTCCTGTTTCTGATTGAAAGGTAATAGTGTTTGAACTGCTTGCACCGGTAATTTCAGGAATTATTACCTGCTCTTCATAAGTGCCCGGACGAATGTTGAAAACAACCGCACCTGATACACCATTGGTAGTTAGAGAACTGATTGCCTGGCTTATTGAATTAAAATCTGCTGAGGAGCCGCCGATTGTGTAACTACCAGATAGTGGTTGAGCAACAATACTTTGATCCACAGCAATGATTAAAAAGAAAATTAGCAATAGTTTTTCTATTAATTGTCCATTTGATTTCATATAGACACTCCATTCTTTTTAATGTTGTTATTTATTACTTCAATTACTTTATAAAGATTTTCCTTACTTACGAACTCGACTGCACCTGCATTTTTGGCGGCTTCAATTGTTGTTTGATCATTATACTGAGAAACAATTATCACCTTTGCCTCAGGATGTATAGAAATAATTTTTTCCGTTGCTTTAATTCCATCCATCTCTTTCATCTTTATGTCCATTACAACCCAGTCAGGATTGTTTTGATGAAATGCAATTACAGCATCATGACCATCATTACATTCAATCACCTGTTCAAAGTGAGGTGAGTAGATGTTCATCATTATTTTGCGAATTCTGTCATTATCATCAACTAAAAGCAATTTCATTGTGCTATAATTTTTAATTCAAAGATGTGTTTTGTTTGAAAGGGAAAAAATAGGTGAGAGCACTCATTTTATGTGGGTGGAAGCACCTATGTAAATTAAAAATGAATAATTAACAATTTAGAATTTTAGAGAATTGCTTTATTGGATATTGCAAACTTAACAAGACTGTGTGTGCCGCTAAGGTTTAATTTTTTTGAAATGTTGTTGCGGTGATTTTCAACAGTTTTATAACTGATGTGAAGCTCATCGGCTATTTGCTGTGTTGTTTTATTCAGTGAGATTAATTTAAGTATTGCTCTCTCTGATTTTGTTAAATCATTTATTGATGGCTGTTGTGAAGCTAAGTCATTACGTGCATTCAATCTTTGAACAAGATAGCTTGAAATAATCGGGCTTATATAATATTTGCTTTCAGAAACTTTTTTAACACTTTCCAGTACATCTTCAACAGCATTCTCTTTAAGAACATATCCGTATGCACCTGAATCCATTGCTTCATTGAACATTTCTTCTTCTTTGTACATAGTAAGGAAAATAACTTTTGTCTTAATGTTTTCTGATTTAATTCTTCTTGCGATTTCAAGCCCGGTCATTTTGGGCATTTCTACATCTAACACGGCAACATCTGGTTGATGTTTTAATATCAGATTATATGCCTCTTCACCGTCTTTTGCTTCTGCAATGATTTCAATTTGCGGATTGGTAAGCAAAACAGATTTAACTCCGCTTCGCATCATGGGATGATCGTCAGCAATTATTAATTTAATTTTATTGGTCATTGCTAATTGGAATTTCTATTCTAATTATCGTTTTATAATCTACCGATGAGGAGAAAACCATAGTTCCGCTTAGAAATGAAATACGGTTTTCCAGATTTTTCAGTCCAAATCCCTTTGATTCAGACTTGGCCCCTTCGAAATCAAATCCTTTACCATTATCGGCTATTTCAAAAATTAATTTTTCCTCCTTTTTCTGAACTTGAACTCTTGCTTTATCTGCATCTGAGTGTTTAATGATATTATTTACGCACTCCTGAATTATTCTGTAAATATTTATTTCTTTTTCTTTTCCCAAAAGATTATCAATCTCACCAATCTGTATATCAAAGTTAATTTTTATCGAACCTTCAATATTTGAAAACATAGATTTTATAGCCTTGGTAAGACCTAATCTGTCTAGTTGATACGGATGAAGATTATATGCTATTCTTCTTACTTCGTCAATAGCAATTCCTGCAGTTTTAGAAATCTCATCAAACTGTTCATCTTTGTTTTTATTAAGCAGTGCAAGGTTTTTAATTACCAGAAGATCCTGTCCAAGCCCATCGTGAAGTTCTGAAGCAATTCTTTTTCTTTCTTCCTCTTGTGATTTAATATGTTGTTTTGAAAAATCAATCTGTACTTGCCGGTCTTTTGTCAACTGTTTAACTCGTTTATAGTAAATTATTGGTCCTGTTAAAAGAAACAGCAGTATAACCAAACCCCTGAACCACCATGTCATCCAGAAAGGAGGTTTAATAATTATCATAACCTGAGCAAAATTTTGATTCCAACGTCCAAAATTGTTGGTTGACTTAACCTTAAAGAGGTATTCGCCCGGATCTAAATGTGTGAAGTTCACGAATTTTTTATTCCCAATTTTAATCCATTCATCTCTTAGACCATCCATTCTATATGCGTATTGAATTTTATCGGGAGAAATCATCTCTGGCAATACAAATTCAAAAGAAAAAAAATTATCATTGTGATTAAGAATTATGGTATCGAGATATGCTATATTTTTAGTAAGAGTAATATCCTCATTAAATATCTTAAAGGAGGTTAAAAGCGGTGCATAATTTGTTGAAGATATTTTAATGCTGTCGGGGTGGAAATAAGTCACTCCATTAACCCCGCCAAAATATATCCAACCATCTTTTGCTTTACATCTTGCAGATGGATTAAATTCACCTTTCTGTATTCCGAGAGATTGATCGAAGTTTGTAAAAGCATTTTCTTTTTTATCGAATTTGCTTATTCCTTTTGAAGTACTAATCCATAGATTTTTATTACCGTCTTCCACAATTCCAAAAATTGAATTATTTATTAGTCCTCCTTCTTCTGTGTAAATGAAAAAGTTATCCTGTTCATAATTATACTTGCACAGCCCACCAGAATATGTACCAACCCATAAGTCTCCATCTGAGTCGCAATATAATTCCGGGATTATATTTTCAGGTAACGAGCTCAGATTATTTTCTTCACGTTTATAATGTTTAAATGATTTATTTTTTTTATCATACCTATTCAAGCCGCAGCTATAGGTGCCAATCCATATAAATCCATTTTTGTCTTCACAGACTGAAAGAATTTCATCGCCACTAATTTTTGTTGTATTTTTTGATAACGAGGAATAACGTTCGAATAATTTGGTTTTTCTGTTGAAAGTTACAACTCCACCGTTTCCATTTAATCCAAACCAAAGAGTACTGTCACTATCTTCATATATTACTCTAACAAGCTTTGCATCCTGATTATCATTTTTGAAATCAAGATTAAATTGTACAAATGAATTAGTTATGGGATTGTAAATATTAGGGTTACCGTAATATGATCCCAACCAAAGGTTATCAACTTTATCGTTGTAGATATATCTTATAATTTCTCCACTCAATCCATTAGGCGCAGTATTAGGTGGATAGTTTTTTATTAATTGAGTTTTAGGATTAAATCTAAAGGCACCCTCAGAAAGAGTGCCTATCCAAATGCTGCCATCCCTATCTTCGCTTAAAGAAAATATAAATTCATCGGAAAGTTTTCCGGAAGTGTTCTGTTTATTTATCTTATTAAAACAAGTCTTTTGTCTATTGATTTTAAATAAACCACTTACCAAAGTACCAATCCAAATGTTATCGGCTTTATCTCTAAATAAATATTTGAGATTATCTGAAGTTAAGCCATTATTATTTAATGATTCACTCTTAGGGGTAGAAATAATGTTGGTTTTGGGATCAAGAAAGAAAAGACCCCCTTGTATCGTCGCAATCCAAATTAAGCCCTGGGGGTCTTCTAAAATTTTCCAAATAGAATTTTGAGTTGAGCTATTGGGTTCTATATCAAGGTTATAATTTTTATTAGAAAAATTAGAGGTATTAAAATTTATTAATTGGCCATCCATAGTTCCAAGCCACAATTCGTTTGGGCTGGACTGAAAAACACAAGATATTGCATCACTCGTTAAGGAAGATGATTTAGTATTAAAGCGAGCAAATTTTTTTGATCTTCTGTCAAACAAATTTAATCCACCTCCATCTGTTCCAACCCAAAGATTATTTTTTGAATCTTCAAAAACACAAAATATTTTATCATTGCTTAAACTGGAATCATCTTTTGAATCGTTCCGAAAAGTTATGAAGGAGTTTGATTTCAGATCAAATAAATTAAGACCGCCTCCCCACGTACCGATCCAGAGATTTCCTGTTTTATCCTGATACACAGATTGAACTGCATCAGAACTGATTGAGTTGATATCGTTTTTATCATGGACGTATCGTTCAAATTTCTCCGTAACCGGGTCATACTTGTTTAATCCGCCACCGTCTGTTCCAATCCATATGTTGCTTCTACTATCCTCAATCAATGACCAGATAAAATTATTTGATAATGAATTTTTATCACCACGCTTATTTTTGAAGACCTTAAATGAATAACCATCAAATCTGTTTAATCCATCCTCTGTTCCTATCCACAAAAATCCTTTTTTATCCTGGATAATACAATTCACGCTGCTCGAGGAAAGTCCCTTGTCGATAGAAAGATTTTCAAATACAAAATCACCAGCAAGTTTTTGAGCATAGATGAAGAAGGGGAATAAGAAGATATAAGTAAACTTCAAATATTTTAGAATACTTTTAATCAATATAAAATGCTTTCGGATTAGGTTAGGACAATATATAGTTTAATTTAGTTAAATTTTTTACTTCAAAGCAATAAAAAATATTTGATAGCGTACCTACTAACGGTTGATAAATTTAATAAAAAGTCACGGCATTTTTAAGCCAATCAGTACTTTTTAAGACTACGCCACAAACTTCTAAGGGTGATTTACCATTCTT
>Ga0172375_10001870_pt1 | contig 33485 bp, 39 predicted proteins | sample LakKiv1m_FD_114537 | JGI IMG/M metagenome (GOLD analysis project Ga0172375, IMG submission 114537) | Freshwater microbial communities from Kabuno Bay, South-Kivu, Congo - kab_092012_11.1m | ecosystem: Environmental > Aquatic > Freshwater > Lake | place: Democratic Republic of the Congo... | reverse complement strand
TTTTAAAAGAGCGCCGCCTCGTTTTCTCGTCGGCAGCCCCCTATAGGGGGCTCTTCCTAACAGCGCCCTATCCTAACTGGCGGAGAGGCAGGGATTCGAACCCTGGGAGCCTTGCGACTCACATGTTCTCCAGACATGCGCCTTAGACCACTCAGCCACCTCTCCAATAAAGTAATCTATAAAGCTTTTGTTCCTTTATAAGAAACAAATCTTTTATTTAAGTTATAGTTATGGCTCCCAACTAACTCCATATATCTTACAATCTCAATTCTATTGTAAACAAAAACTCTCTCCTGAAGATCACTTTTTGTTTCTATGCCTAAGCCCAAGAGAATGCGCTCTACAGAATAAAGAAGCGGCTTGGAATGATTTGTAAAACATAAAACAATATTTTTATATTTTATGCCTTTGGTTTCATGGTTATGGAAATAAACCCCTCCATCGGTATCCATTAAACCCCTTAAGCAAGCAATAGAATATTCCTTATCATTCATAATCCATTCTGGAATATTGGCTTTTTGCTTTATCTTATTCCCCTTACTCATACCTAAGCTTAATAACAATTTTACTAATCCCCTGCTTGATATAGTTAATTCTAAAGTATTCTTGGGCCTTAAAGCTAGTCTGCCTTGAACATTAAACAATTTTAATGACATTTCTCTAACAAAGGTAGCGTACGCGCTATCTGTTCTAGCATTAAAATAAATTCTTACTTGATAATTGCTTATTGAACCATCCCCTAAGACGATACCTATAAATTCAGATAGTAAAGAAGATTTATGCGGATAATTTATTTCTTTTTCAAGCTTAAAACCTTTTTTAATAGCTAATTTTGGATTTGACTTAAATTTAAGAAAAGAAATTAATCCACCTTTTCTTCTCCCTTCTAAAGTAGCAGGATTACCATAAAGGATATTTCTTTTTAATGCCCCCATTCTGCCTGCTTCTTTAGAAAAGATTTTGATCTTATTATCTTCCAAAACAATCCCTGTCATATTATTTCGTTCGACCGCTCCGGCACCTCTCCAAAATATATTTTGATGTTTATATAACTATATGCTGCGCAGATATTTATAGAGCAAAGAACCGTCCCCTAATCTTCGGAGAGTGGAGGATTCGAACCTCCGGTCGTCTTACGACGACAACGGTTTTCGAGACCGCCGCATTCAACCAGCTCTGCCAACTCTCCAATCTCTAAACCTTTGCTACCTTCTCTTCTTTTAGACAACCTTCCCAGATCAAACTTTTATACTCATCGAGCATTCTATATGTATTAAAATACGAGGACGCAGCAACACAATTAATCATCATGTCTACCCATTTAGAAGAAGAATTAAATTTATTTTTATATGTTGAGTAGTACATAACGGACAGATCTTCAAGGGATCTATAAAGCTCCTCTGCGTCATCTTTCATCGAACGGTCAAATTCACTTCCGATTTTCCCTTCCGAATAGCGGTATCCGAATATCTTGCCTATTCCCTTATCCTCTGCTTCTACGACCCAACCGTCAGAAGTAGTTAATTGCACAACTCCATTAAGTATCGCTTTCATGCCGCTTGTCCCTGAAGCCTCAAAAGGAGGATAAGGATTATTCAACCATAGGTCAACTCCGGAGGTAAGCAGATGCCCTAAATAAATATCGTAGTTCTCAAGTATAACGATTTTAAGGATATCGTAGTTTTTATCTCCCAGCTTATCAACCTTATCCAGCATTTCGTTAATAAAAGTAAAGCCTAAATTGTCATTAGGATGAGCCTTTCCTGCCAGGATTATTTGCAAAGGTCCGGCTCTCTTAGCGATCTCAATAAGCCTCTCCATATCATGCAATATAAGGCTCGGCCTTTTATATGCGGCTATCCTGCGCGCCCAGCATACGGTAAACACATCTTCTTTAACTCTCCACTTACTAAGAAGAGAGCAGAGTCTCCCTTTGTTATTCTTATGCTCAAGCCAGACCTTCTTGCGGAAATCATCTTTTTCTTTTAGCTTTAAAGCATTAACAAGCGACATAGGATTGGATTCAATATCCTCTATGGCAGGGCTAAAACTCTTAAATAATTCAAGGTAGCCCTTAGAAATCCAGGTATAAGGATGAACGCCGTTAGTAATATATTTTATCCTCTCCCTATACTCGGGAAACTGCAACTGCATAACTTCCTGGTGCCTCTTGGAGACTGCATTTATGGAAGAGGCTATATTCATTGAGAGAAGCGTGAGATTAATCAAACCTGAATCTTCCCTACCAAGCTTCTGAATAAGTTTAAAATCGTCTTCCTTGAGAACTCCCTGTATATCTCCCTGGGAGAAACGGTCATGACCTGCCTGCACAGGAGTATGACAAGTATAACAAAACTGCTTTCTAAGTTCTTCTAGCTGACTCGCAGAAGAGCCTCTGGCCTTTTCTATAAATGCAAAGACCGCATGCCCCTCATTGAGATGAAAAATTTTTACCGGATACCCCAAAGAATTTATCGCGCTTACTCCGCCAAAACCAAGTACTACTCTCTGCATTAGCTTAATCCACGAATTATCGCTACGATAAAGCTGGTCTGTAAGCATCTTTAAATCTTCCCTATTCTCCGGTATCTCGGCATCAAGCAGGACAAGCGGGACAGCATAATCGCGTTTATAACTATAGACATAGTACTTCCAAAGCTTAAGGCGTATCTCTTCATTCTTAAGCTTAAGGGTTATTATATTATTTAGCGGAATAAGCCCGGGGTAGCTATAGGGATCCCAATGCGTCTTCTCCGGAACCTGCCCGTACTTAAACCAAAATTCCTGGCGAAAATAACCTGAATGCCACAAGATACCTATCCCCACAGCAGGCAGCTTATAATCCGCCATAGTCTTTATGGTGTCTCCGGCCAACACGCCTAGCCCGCCGCTATATATGGGCAAGTCAATAAGGCTATCGATTTTTACGTCAAAAAGATAATCAGCTATGCGATAATTTGAAAAAACAGTATTTCTTGGGGTCTTATTCTCTTCATGGGTAACATTTAAAGATTGGAAGGTATTGTAGAAACTTGTAGCTAAGCCGTATTCCATAGAGAAGTAGGCAATTGAACGCTCTTTGGCATCCCTTAGCCGCTTCTCTGCCCTGATAATCGGCTCTATAGGAAACCCAAAATATTTACCGTTACCTATATCTTTTGAATACCGACTGCCGAAATCTTCAACATCAACCAAAGATAAAAATTCTTCCATAGGAAATGCTCCATAACGGAGGAGGAAGGATTCGAACCCTCGAGGCACTTGCGTACCTAACGGTTTTCAAGACCGCCGCATTCAACCGCTCTGCCACTCCTCCTGCAAAGATTGATAATAATACTTAAACCTTAAAGAGTTGTGAAAAAATAACCTTGAATATCCCGCTTGCCAGGGCGTATGAATTGTTACAGAAATTAACAAAGGAAAAATCCTTAAAGATAACATTAAGGAAAAATGCAAATAGCCCCAAATTAATTATATAAATGAAAGAAAAACCGAATATATAGTTACTTTTTAGCATATCGCCTTTCTTTGAACGGATGGCTTTCGAAGAAAATACCAGATGTAAAGCGATGCCTGCCCCAAAGAAAAACATTATATAATTAATAAACCGGATATCTTTTATAAACACCGCTAACACCAAATAAACAAGAAATATGACGATAACATAAACAGGCAATAAATAGGGCGCGACTTTCACCAGAGGTTGGAAGAAACTAAATATAAACTCCAGCAATTTATGCCCGCTATTATAAATCCATCCCGGCTCGAAAATAAAAAAGTAAAATAGGATAAATGTTACAACGCCTGCCCAGAAGTAAGTTTGCGCTGCAGTATTTATATAACCAAAATGCTTTAAGAATGAAACTGTCGAAGAATACATAAAGGGTAAAAGACATACCCCTAATATAAGCTTGATAATATCGAATGCTTTGTTAGAAAGCCAGCTGGGATAGCGGATTTCCGCTGTATCCTGCTTACCCTTAGCTTCCTTATGTCTATTAAGAGATTCTTTCTTTCCCATCCATATACCCCCTTAAAACCTCGGGCACTAATACTGACCCGTCTTCCTGTTGATAATTCTCCAGTATTGCCGCCATTGTCCGCGGTAGCGCAACTCCTGAGCCATTCAGAGTATGCACATATTCTGTTGCCTGTTTCCCGGCCTGTTTGCTTACCGGCCTAAATCTTATATTCGCCCGGCAGGCTTGAAAACTCTCAAAGTTACTGCAGCTTGAAACCTCAAGCCATTTATCCACTGCCGGAGCGTAGGCCTCTAAGTCATAGCATTTGCTTGCCGCAAAGCTTAAATCTTCCGTAGCCAGCATTACAACCCGATAAGGTACCCCTAATAGGCGAAGCACATCTTCTGCATCACTTACCAATCTCTCTAGCTCATCGTAAGAATCTTTAGGCTTAGTAAACTTAACCATTTCTACTTTATTGAACTCATGCACACGCATAAGCCCACGGGTATCTTTTCCATAAGCCCCTGCCTCTCTTCTAAAACAGGCACTATAGGCAACATAACGGATAGGAAGCTTATCTTCATCTAATATTTCATCACGGAATATATTAGTTACCGGAACTTCAGCTGTAGGTATAAGAAACAAATCGTCATCCTTAAGCCTGTACATGTCTTCTTCCAACTTAGGCAACTGGCCTGTGCCAGTCATAGACGCCCTATTAACCAGGAAGGGCGGAAATATTTCTGTATAGCCGTGTTTTCTGGTATGCAAATCAAGCATGAAATTAATCAGGGCGCGTTCAAGCATAGCACCTGAACCTTTATAAAGAACAAAATTTGATCCGGTTATTTTAGTAGCGCGGTTAAAATCAATAATATCCAGTTTTTGAGCTATATCTATATGAGAGAGTAGTTTAAAATCAAACTCCCTGGGCTTACCCCAAGAACGCACTACCTGATTATTATTTGGATCTCCCACCGGCACAGAGAAATGCGGAATATTTGGTATATTAATCAAAAATTTTGATATATCTGCTTCTAATTCTTTGACTTTCTTCTCCATCACGCTAATCTCTTCTGAGATAGATTTCATAGAAGAAATTTTTGCCTTAACGTCTTTCTTATCTTTCAGTAAAGCGCTTATCTCATCATTAGCCTTGTTACGCTTAGCCCTTAGCTCCTCGAGCTCAACTAAAATTCCTCTTCGTTTATCATCATTCTCTGTTAAATTATCTAAGCATAATCTTAAGTTACGATTTTTAAGCGACTGGTTAACTAACCCAAGATTTTCCCGGATAAATTTTAAGTCTAACATTCTTCTCCTCTATTCAGATATTCTTTGGCTTAGTAGGAACAGTCCCTACTGTAATAGTTACCTATCCCTTAATAACACCTAACGGGCGCATCCTACAAACGCGCTTTGCGATTCCGGCGTTGTGGACTACCCTCACCACATCATTAACATCTTTATAGGCCTGCGGGGCTTCTTCAACTATTGTTCCGCGCCCGGAAGCTTTTACTATTATACCCTGAGATTCCAATTCTTTCAATAAAGTATCCTGATTAATTGTACGTAATGCAGCTGTGCGCGACTTAACCCTGCCGGCTCCATGGCAACACGAACCAAAAGTCTCCTCCATTGCCTTTTCTGTCCCTACGAGCAGATATGAATTCCTTCCCATGTCTCCGGGTATTATTACCGGCTGGCCTATATTTTTATATTTATCCGGAATCCCATGTTGCCCAGGCCCAAAAGAACGGGTTGCCCCTTTTCTATGGACACATAATTTCTTTTCTTGGCCGTTTATATTATATTTCTCAATCTTGGCGATATTATGAGCTACGTCATAGATCAAAAACATCCCCAGTTTCTGCCATGAGGTTTTAAAAATACTCTCAAATACTGTACGGGTAAGATGCATAAGGCACTGCCTGTTTGCCCAGGCATAGTTTGCGGCACACTTCATTGCCGATAGATATTTTCTGCCCTCTTCAGAATTAACCGGAGCGCAAGCTAACTGCCGGTCAGGAATATTAATATTATATTTATTAAGGCAGTTAACCATACTGCGCGTATAATCTTCACAAATCTGATAGCCCAAACCGCGGGAACCGGAATGAATCATCAAAGTAACCTGGCCTAAACTTAAATTTAAAGCATCGTATATTTTAGAATCATAGAGCTGGTCAATAACCTGAACCTCTAAGAAATGGTTGCCGCTGCCTAATGTTCCTGACTGCGCTTTGCCTCTTTGGTATGCGCGGTCAGAAACTTCCCTCGGATCCGCTCCGTGCATTGCCCCATTTTCTTCAGTGCAATCCAAATCATCCTGCGTGCCAAACCCTTTATTAACTGCCCATTGAGCGCCTTTAACCAAAATCTCCTCTTCCTCTTTAACGCTTACACTTATATCTCCTTTTGATCCGACTCCGGAAGGGATATCGGAAAATAATGCATAGACTAATTCTTTAAGCCTAACTTTTACATCCTCATATTCAAGGTTAGTCCTTAACATGCGCACGCCGCAGTTAATATCAAAGCCCACTCCTCCGGGAGAAATTACCCCTCCGGCTTCCGGGTCAGTTGCAGCAACTCCGCCTATAGGAAAACCGTACCCCCAATGAATATCAGGCATAGCTAAAGACGCATTAACTATTCCAGGCAAAAATGCAACATTAGCTACCTGCTCCAAAGCCTTATCTTCACGGATATCTTTTAATAATTTTTCATCGGCATAAATAATTCCGGGTACGCGCATACCAGACTTATAGGATCTTGGTATCCGCCAGCGAAAATCATCAATTTTCTCTAATTGGCATGCATTAGACATCTAATATCACCTCTGCCTGCCAACCGCCCTTGCCTTCTTCTATCTTTAATCCGTGATAAGTAGCTGCTTTGATCTCAATATTAATTTTATAGTTTTCTAAGCTGCTTCCTGTACATAGCGCTTCCAGGCTATTATCCTGGAGTTTATCTATTTTGATATTATGAAAAATTACCCCTCTGGCAGATGATAGCGAAAGAAGCTCATTTAACCAATTAATAAAAAGGTCCTCGGTATTATTAGCTTTTTGCTTAATAGGTATATTTATATGTTTTTTATTCTTGGTAAATTGTTTGCGCGACGAGAGCTCAAAAAGACTAAGGCCTGCATTTTGGAAAAGGGCTTTTAGGCTTCCGCCTTTTACGCGGATGCCGATATCAGCAGTATGCTCAATAATCTCATAGTTTTTAGGCATAAGGAGGGATTAAAATGGAGTTATTAGTTAAAAGTGGGCCATGTAGGAGTCGAACCTACGACCTTGACATTAAGAGTGTCCTGCTCTGCCAATTGAGCTAATGGCCCGGGTAATTTTACTTATCAAAGCCAATCCCGTGATCCACCGAAGGCGGATTTTACGGGATGGCCTGCAAACAACAAACAAATTTACTAAAAAGTATATCCCAGATAAAAAATTAAATCAAGGAAATTATTGATTTTATAATGCCTTTACATACTTTTTCCGGTTACTTTCTTAAGCTCTAAAATCAAACCGGTATTTTGCGAAAACTTCCTACCCGCTGCTTCAGCCCTACGGACATCTGCCCAGGATTTATCATATTCTTTTGCCATATAATAAATAACTGCGCGTTCATAATAGGGAGGCTGCTTCATTTTAGGATATTTTTCAATAACTTTAGTAATATCAGTAATAGCTTGTATAAAATTTCTCATCTTAGCATAGCTAAGTCCGCGTAAAATATAGTAAAACACTGAATCCCGCCTATGTTCAATAGCTTTTGTATATTCAGATACAGCCTGACTATATTTTCCCAGTGAGAAATAGATATCACCTCGCTCCCTATAAGCAGACTGGGTATATTTAGAACCTAATTCAATAGCTTTGGCATAGTCAGAAAGGGCCTTATTAGCATAATCAATTTCTTTACTGAAAGATGATATCCCGATAAAATTATAAAAATCATTAACGCTTGGAGAAAAAAATTTTCCTAAGCTAAAATAAGTAATAGCGCGAAAATAATACGCCTTATCAAAATTAGGGTCCTTTTTAATAGCCATAGAAAAATATTCAATGGCCTCAGGAACATTCCCTAATTTACGACTGGCTTCTCCGCTTTCAAAATAATCATTTGCAGTCACCTTAACCTTAGATTTTATTTCGGCAGCAGCAGCATTTTTAGCTGCCTGACGGTCTTCCAATTCATTTTCCTTTAATTGCCTGCGTTCTTCTCGCCTGGCCCTTACTTCTTTTAGAACATTTGAAACATCGGATAAGGCTTTTTTTATACCCTCTGGCCTATCAATCCCCATAGAAGAACCAAAGGTTTCTGATGCGCCAAAAGTCTCGGAAGGGGTAAAGCTTTCAGAAGCACCAAAACTTTCAGAAGGAGCGCCAAAGTTTTCAGATGACCTAAAGCCTTCTTTAGATTCAAAGCCTTCAGATGTATTGCCAGAATTATCTGGCAATGCAAAGTTTTTGTAAAGAACTTCTGGAGTTTTAGAATAATTAATTGTTTCTTCATCACTAAAGGGCTCAGCGTAAGAAGTACAAAAACTTAGATAAATTAAAAAACCTAAAATACCAAAAAATAAAATTAATTTTTTCATGGGATATTCTTTTGTTCTTTAAGCTAATCTTTTAAGATGGAACTAAGATTTTATTGAGAGCCTCACCGCCCAAACAACTAACCGAATAAATAATAAAATAAGGTAAACAAAAACAAGTTTAAATATAAATGGTATGCCGATAACCCTGCTATATAACCGTGATAAATTTACCTGATAAGCATTTACGCATTTTTTATCTTTTAAGGCAGATTTAATCCCCACCACACCCTTAAATTCTTTAATACGCTTTTCAATCAATTTCGGCGAAGGATTATATGCTTCTTCGAGGAACTTATTATAACTAGAATAGGCGCGTATCTGCGGCATTATAATAATAATATGCGTTTCTCCGTTAGCAAAATCAAGCTTGTATTTTGGCAATATTACAGTGGCATTCTGCAAGAAGAAATGGCTTAAAATAAACAATAAAAATCCAATCACAAATATAATTAATGCTTCTTTAGCGATAATACGTTTTAGCATCTTAATTGCCTGATTATTGCGCCCAGGTGGAGTCGAACCACCAAAGCCAGTTCCGAAGACTGGTGCCCTATCCATTGGGCGATGGGCGCCTTAAATTATTTCCGACTTTTCTCCTAAAATATCTTTTATTTTTTTCAGTTTAGCCATAGAAACTATAGATACCCCTGCTTCACTGGCAGTGCGCACAGGAGAATTAATCTGGATTTTATCCGGATTTATCATATCTACGGCTTCTTTAAGCCTACGGATGTGACGTATATCATCGTTTACACCCTTTACCAACATAACCTCAAGCCAAATTCTGCCTTTAAATTCTCTCCTTAACAGGATAAGGCCATTTATAATATCCTCTACCATAATGCCATTATGCGGACGGTCAATCTTAATAAATCTCTCTTGTGTAACGGCATCCAGAGAAGGAACGATTAAATCAGCATTAATAATTTCACTGCGTATTGATGCATTGCTCAGAAGAGAAGCATTGGTAATAACAGCTATTTTTATAGGAGAAAAACCTTTGAGGTAAGATATCAAACCGGATATTTTAGTATTCAAAGTAGGCTCTCCTGATCCGGATAAAGTGATATAATCCAAGGTAGGCATGGCCCCTTTCAAGCTGGCAAGCCATTCCTTTAATTCATCAATAATGTCGCTCATCTTTATATATTCAGACCTTATAGTGGTTATATTGCTGGTCTTACCCAGCTGACAATAAATACAGTCAAAGCTGCAGGTCTTAGGAATAGTGAGATTTATCCCCAATGAATAACCCAATCTTCTTGACTTTACCGGTCCGTAAAGATATTTCATGGTTTAATAATGCCCCTCACAAACGCAAGGGCGCTAATCTTAACTAATAATAGCGCCCTTATTTATAACTCAAGATAGATGTAAATTATTTTATATCAACCACACAATTATGCGTCCCGAAAGAATTAGGGACACATGATGCGCAATGAGAATCATTAACCCAGCATCCGTCTACAAAAAACTTGTATTCGTATTTACCCGGCTTAAGGCTTGTTTTCACTACCCAATTACCCTTTGAATCCTTCTTGGCTGCAAGTTTTTTTGTATCCCACTTATTAAAACTTCCGGCCAAGGACACTTTCTTTGCCGCAGGCGCATACAATTTAAACTCTGTTGGCTTTGACCCCATTAATCTTGCCATATCTTCCTCCTTGTTATCTATATTTATATCACCTCTTGAAAGCCTGTCAAGGGCTTTCCTTCTATACGACGGCGACTATTATAATGCCCTTTTTATTAGCCAGGCTTAACGAAATCTCACGATCGATAAAAAGTGTTCTATCCGCTTCAATAGCAAGGCATTTTGCGCCTGATTTAATAAGCGTTTTTATGGTCTTTAGGCCAATTACCGGCACATCAAAACGCATATCCTGCTTGGGCTTTGCGACCTTAACTACGGTTATCCCTCCGCGGACAAGCCTGCCTGCCCTTAAAATAAGGTTATCTGTGCCTTCAAGCGCCTCAACCGCCACAATCGCCTTATCCTTAACCGCTACTGCCTGCCCTATATCCAAATCGCCTATTGATCTGGCTATACCCAAACCAAAATTAATATTATCGCGCATTTCTGCATCAGGTTGCCTTACGGTAAGCACGCCCTTAGATGGTAAAAAGTCCTTAACAAAAATAGTGGAATCAAGCAAATCTAATCCTGCTTCTTTTAACCTGTTGACAATAGCGCCAAATATAGTATCCGCCTTCTTATTCTTTATACTTGAAAGTATCTGTTGAAGGTCATGATTATTAGCAACTTCTTTACTAAAAAGACGGTAAGGGCTAACCTGTCCTGCCATTACCACATTCTTAACTCCCTCGTTTTCGAATATTCCGAAAATCCGGCTAAAATCAGATAATTTAAACCAGTAAACTTTATCCGCCAGTTTATTTATCTTTAAAGAAGTCTCTCCTTTAATAGCTATGGCGACGATGTAAAAGCCTTTCCTCTTCGCGCCATCGCAAAATAATAGAGGAAATTTCCTATTGCCGGCTATTAAGCCTATTTTTTCCATTTCTTATTTTTCTACTCTGCAGGATTTACTTATGCCGCGCTTAGAACTCTTGGCAAAATTAATCAGGTATTTAACTTCACCGGACTTAAATCTCGCCTTCTCCAATTCTTCCAAAGAATGTTTAGGGGTAAAACCTGAGTTAAAAATTATTTTATAAGCGCGTCCGAGCTCTTTAATAGCATCATGGATAACCTTATGCCGCCTTAAACCTACAAGGTTTAAACCATAAACAGCTGCGGGATGCCCGTCGCAAGTCGAATAAGGAGGAATATCCTGGACGACTTTAGAGCAGCCGCCGATTATAGAAAGCTTACCCACTCTGACAAACTGGTGGATAGCAACCAAGCCCCCTATAACCGCTAAGTCTTCTACGACTACATGCCCGGCAAGGGTAGCATTGTTTGCAAATACGCAATTATCTCCCACGATACAATCATGAGCAATATGGGAGTATGCCATCAAAAGATTCCCTGAGCCAATACTCGTCCTTCCTCCGTCTCCCGTACCTGGGTTAAGCGTACAATACTCGCGGATTATATTTTTATCTCCTATATCCAGAAATACCTTCTCTCCCTTGTATTTTAAATCCTGCGGCCGGGAACCTACTACCGCACCGGTAAAGATTTCGCATCCGTTGCCTATTACAGTATTCCCGTCGATTAAACAGTGGCTGCCGATTACCGTATCTGATCCCACTATGACCTTTTCACTGATAATCGTGTAAGGCCCTACGATTATATTATTTCCTAACTCTGCCTTTCTAGAAACAATTGCTGTTTTATGTATTTTCATATTCTTAATCATCCACTAAAGCAAACATAAGATCCGCCTCTGCAACTACTTTTCCGCCAACTAGAGCCTTTCCGCGGACCTGCCCGGTCTTAGACTTAACCTTTAAAGCCTCTACCTCTAAAATAAGCTGATCTCCGGGAATCACGGGCTTACGGAATTTAACATTATCTATTGCCATAAAAAACGCGAGCTTGTCTCTGTTTTCTTCGGTTGCAAGCATCATAACCCCGCCTACTTGCGCCATAGCTTCGATAATAATCACTCCCGGCATAACCGGATGCCCCGGAAAATGCCCTTTAAAAAAATAGTCGTTGATAGTTACATTCTTAATCCCTGTAGCGTGCTTTCCGTGCTCGAGCTTTATAATCCTGTCTACAAAAAGAAAAGGTTCCCGGTGCGGAAGGATCTTCATAATATCAGCCACTTCTAGAATACCGTTTTCTTTATTCATATAATATTTCTCCCTTTGTTTAATTATTTCATTAACCAGTTTTAAATTCAATGCGTGCCCGCTTTTTAAAGCCACAATATGGCACTTTAGGTTAAACCCCAAAAGGCTTAAATCTCCTATTAAATCCAGTATTTTATGCCGTACGAATTCATCCGGGAAACGGACCTTATTTTTAATGACCTCGCCGGATTTGGTTAGGACAAGAGTATTGTCGTAATTAGCCCCGAGGCCAAATCCCTTACGCTGCAATCCTTGCGCCTCGCTTTCAAGGCAAAATGTACGGGCAGGGGCAATTTCATTTTTAAATACTTCGGGGGAAGAAAAATTCAATTCAATGAATTCCGTCCTGTGCTCGACCAGGTTATAATCTAAAGTATAGGATATACTGAAGTCCGAAGAAGGCAATGCCATAATCGAAGCCCCGCCTTCTTCTATGCGAATTGAATCTCTAAGCCTAAAACAATTGCGCCTTTTGCTAAGATCTTTAAGCCCTGCCTGGTAAAGGATATCCAGGTATTTAAGGCTGCTTCCGTCTAATCCCGGTAATTCATTGCTATCCAGCTCAACCAGTAAATTATCAATGCCTGCCCCTGAGAGAGCCGCCATAAAATGTTCGATTGTTTGAACCTGCGCACCATCCTTCTCAAGCGTTGTCCTGCGGAGAATATTCCCGGAGGTAACCAATGAATCAATACAAGCTTTTACCTGCGGGCTCCCGGGGAGGTCGAGACGCACAAAAACAATTCCCGCATCAGCTTCTGCCGGTTTAAGTATAACATTACAATTATTCCCGGTATGCAGCCCTATACCGCTAAAATTAACTTCTTTAGCAATCGTTTTCTGAAAATCCATCAATTTTTTTTATGATTTAAGATTTGGACTCTAAGCCTTCGATTCTCTTCTTAAGGTCTCTAACCAGGTTAAAAAGACTCGGAAGGTTATGCGTACAGGCAACTATTCTTTGATTCTCCATATTCGGCCTTGCCGGAGAACCCGAAACCAGTAAATCCGCAGGGATAGATTTACTCACCCCTGACTGGGCAGTAACTATAACATTATCCCCTATAGTTATATGCCCGATTAGCCCTGCCTGGCCGGCGAGAATAACATTATTTCCGATTACCGTGCTTCCGGATACACCCACCTGGGACACAATTAAACAATTTTTTCCTATCACAACATTATGCGCGATCTGAACGAGGTTGTCTATTTTAGTGCCCGACCCTATAACTGTTTTCCCGAAACGCGCCCTGTCAATAGTTACGTTTGCGCCTATTTCTACATCATCATGAATCTCAACTATCCCTACCTGTGGAATTTTATGGTGCAGCCCGTCTACGGTAACAAAACCAAAACCATCGGAACCGATAACCGTACCGCTATGAATTATTACATTTTTGCCTACCACGCATCTCTCTCTTATCGATACGTTAGAGTAAATTAAAGTATTAGCTCCGATGCTCGCGCAACTTCCGATAAACACCCCCGGATAAATAATAGAATTATCTCCTATGCTGGCACCGGGCTCAATCACAGTATGAGCGCCGAGAGAAACATTCTTACCCAGCTTAACATCTGCACCTACGATTGCACTAGCATGTACGCCCTTAGGATGCTTTATGTTATCGTCTTTAATCAACGAGATTACCTTGGCAAAAGCAAGCGAAGGATTATCGGTACGAATAATAGGCTTATCAGGCTTGTTTATATCGCGGGAGGTTATAACAGCCGAAGCTAACGTTTTATTAAGAAGAGACTGGTATTTAGAGTTAGACAAAAAAGTAATATCCCCGGCCTCCGCTTCCTTTATTCCGTTTATGCCGGTTATAAGGATACTTTCATCTCCTACGACCTCGCCCTTGACGAGCTCGGCAATCTCTCTTAGGGTCTTGCGCATTCTATTCTTATTAAGTAATTATCTTTTTTTCTTATTTAATATTTCTATAACATTACCAGTGATATCCATTGCCTTTGTCTGATAGACTAAAACCCTGTCATTAAAAACCATAGTTATGCCCGATTTCTCGGCATGCGACTTTACCGCATCCTGGATATCCTTAAGGATCTCTTTCATCTTTTCTTCCTGCTCCTTGCGCAGCTCTTCCTCTTTCTGGGTCAAGAAATCCTTTAAAGACTTTGCCTTTGACTCAAGCTCGCCTTTTTTAGCTTCTTTATCTTTATCGCTTAAAAGCGCAAATTTATCCCTTAGCGCGTTAAACTCATTGACTCTTTTATCCCTTTCGGCAACAAAAGTATTTTCTTTATCAGTAAGCTTCTTGTCGTAATCCTTTGTCTTGCTGTATTCGCTGAAGGCGCGGCTTAAATCAATATACGCAAATTTATCCGCAGCATAAGCTGAACCCGCTATAAGGAACATCCCCACAAATACTGCCGCTAAGAAAACAGATGCTCTTTTCATTTCTTGCTCCTCCTTTATTTGTATTTGTTTAAATTATTTTCTGATTAAAAAGTATTGCTTACGCTAAAATGGAACCTGCCGCTTGATTTGCTATTTTCTCCGGGCGCCTTATCCATGGGTATGCCGTAATCAAGCATGATAGGGCCTATGGGTGTTTTGATTCTAAAGCCAAAGCCAAAACTGGACTTAAGCCCTCCGCTATTAGTTACATTATTGGCGTCTTTATTGGAAAAAATATCTCCTACCTTCTCCCATACGTTACCCACATCATAAAAGAGCGCTACTTTCAGGAAACCGAATAAAGGATAAACGTATTCGATATTTCCGATAAACATTGAAGCGCCTCCCAGGGGATCGTTAGAAACAGGATCAGCAGGGCCAATCTTTCTTTCTTCGTAACCTCTAATAGTATACGCGCCTCCGGCAAAAAACCTTTCGTATATCGGTATATCATTAGAGTCTCCGTATGGATCCGCTAGCCCAACTCTACCTCTAAATTCTAAAGTAGAATTACGCCAGAGAGGCGTATAATGGCTTGCCCGGCCAAAGAGTTTCCAGTAATTCTTATCCCCTCCTAATGGCCCTCCCGCAAACTCTACTGAACCGGTAAGGAGATTGCCTTTATGCGTATCAAAGATATTATCCCGGCTATCAAAAGTAAAACTGGGAGTAATGCTGCTTATAAGGTTAGTCCCTTTTTCTGAATCTAAATACGTAGCGCCTTCAGTTGTATTGCTTATATCTATTAGATCAAGCCGGTAAGCAAGGTCCCCTCTTAAATACTCGGATAATTCCCTGCCTAGCCTTAAGGCCCCTCCGGTAACCTCTTCGTCATATCCATAGCCTACATCAGTATCCCTTTTATGCGTACGCCTGTAAGCGTCAATACCAAATGAAACCGGATAATCAAAGAGCCATGGCTCGGTAAAGCTTAAATCGAACCCGCTGCTTATGGTGCCTATAGTTGCACGTAACTTTAAATTCTGGCCGGCTCCCGTAAAATAAGGCCAGTTTTTCCAGTCAAAATTCTTCTGCTCAATCTCCACAAAACCCACGAAATCATCTACGGTACTATAGCCGCCTCCAAAACTAAATGCGCCTGTCTTAGTCTCTTTAACATCGACAATAAGGTTTTTCTCATTAGGCTTATCCGTTTCTTCCGTATCATAACCAATCTCTTCAAAGTACCCTAGGTTATTAAGCCTTTCCTTACTGCGCCTGAGCTTCTCTCCATCAAACCTGTCTCCCGGGTTAAGGCGCATCTCCCTGCGGATAACGATATCCTTGGTTTTGATATTTCCCCTGACCTTAATCTTATCTACATATGTTATCTGATTCTCTACAACGCTATAAGTTATATCTACCCTGCTAGTTTTAGGGTTTAAAGATACCGCCTCCTGGACATTCGCTGAAATATATCCCCGGTCAAAATAAAGCCCCTGTATAGACGATAAATCATATTTCATCGCCTCTTCGCTAAAAGTTTTACCCGTCACGCACTCCTTAAGCCTCATTAGAATCTCTTTTTCGGCTATGTCCTTGTTTCCTTTAACGGTAACATCCCCTACCAGGTATTTATTCCCTTCGGTTATATTTATATTGATAAACAAAAGGTATGGTTTACCGGCATCGGGATTAACCTGATAGGCTACCGCAACATCAATATAGCCTTCTCTTCTATAAAAAGTCTTTATGCGCTCCATGTCCTCAACCAATACATCATCTTTCAGCACTCCGGCATTAAAAAACCACGCCCGCTTCGTCTTTAAAAGCTTTAATATCCTGGCACTGGTAAAATTTTTATTTCCGTCTATAATAATATTCTTTATCCGCACCCTTCCGCCCTCTGTGACATTAAAGTTGATCTTTACCTTATTCGCTTTCTCGTCAATTTCAAGCTTATAATCTATTTTTGCTGCGCTATAGCCTATCTTCTCGTACATCTTCTGGAATATACGCACATCTTCGGCAAGGCTTGGATAATCTAAATACTGTCCTTCTTTAGATTTTATCTGCGCCTTTAATTTTTCATCCTTCATAGTAATACGGTATATCCCGGAAAAGGTAATCTTTTCAATGATCGGCCTCTCGACAACCGTAACAATAACCTTAACGCCGTCTTTATAAAGCTGGCTGTCTATTTTTATATCGCTGAAGAAATTTAAGAGATAAAGCCTTTTTAAGTCATCGCTTACAACAATCTCCTGGTAAGGGCTGCCGATGCGGGTCTTCATCTTGGAGGCGATGGTATTAGTAGAGATAGCTTTGTTTCCTTTAATCTCTATTGAGTTAACCGGCTTGCCTTCCTTTTCTTCAAGGTTATTCTTCTCTGCAAAGGATAAAGCGGTTACGAAAAAAATGGAGATAAGCAAGAGGGATAAAAATATTCTTTTACGCATTTTCATTATTATATAGGAATTATGGCTCTGCCGCAATAATTTATTCTATTCTGGCAATATTCTCAAAACGTGTATACTCTTTGATAAAAGCTAACTTCATGGAGCCAACCGGGCCGTTTCTCTGCTTGGCTATAATCGCCTCAGCTACTCCCTGGTTATCTGACGTAGGATTGTAATACTCCTCCCTAAGCAAGAGGACAACTACGTCCGCATCCTGTTCAATCGCACCGGATTCTCTTAAATCTGAGAGCTGTGGCCGGTGGTCAGTGCGGGACTCTACTGCGCGAGAAAGCTGGCTTATGGCAACAATCGGGACCCTTAGCTCCCTGGCAAGCGCCTTAAGCGAACGAGAAATCTCAGAAATCTCCTGTTGCCTGCTTTCTACAGAACCTGACCCGCGCATAAGCTGCATATAATCTAATACTATAAATTTTATATCCTGTTGCGCCTTAAGCCTGCGCGCCTTGGCGCGAAGCTCCATAACCGATATTGCCGGAGTGTCGTCGATGAATATAGGCGCTTCGGATAATTTTCCTGCCGCGGCAGTAAGCTTAGGCCAATCAGATGTAGCCAGATAGCCTGTCCTGACTTTCTGCGCATCAACTCTGGCATGAGCGCAAAGCATCCTTTGCGCCAGTTGTTCTTTAGACATTTCAAGGCTAAAAACCGCAGTAGGTATTTTCTCCACTATTCCCGCATGTTCAACCATACCTAAAGCAAAAGCGCTCTTACCCATAGAAGGCCTTCCGGCGACTACGATTAAATCTGATTCCTGTAATCCGGCGGTCTTAATATCAAAATCTATATAGCCGGTGGGTATCCCTGTAACATGAGCCTTCTTCCGGTATAATGCGTCTATAGTTTCGATACTATCAGAAACGACTTCCTTGATGTGCAGATAAGACCCCTGAGTCTTCCTCTCGCTTACCTCAAAGATAAACCTCTCGGCATTATCAACAACTTCATCAATATTCCCCTCGCTCTCATAGCAAAGCGAAATAATTCTGGTCGCGTTATTGATAAGCGTCCTCAATATACTCTTTTCTTTTACAATATTGACATAATGCCCGATGTTAGCGGAGCTGGGGACGGAATTGACTAAAGCAGTAAGATAACTTGCTCCTCCAACCTCATCAATAATCCCCTCCCTTTTCAAAGCGTCGGTAAGGGTAATCAAATCAACAGCCTTATTAACAGCGTATAAATCTGAAATTGCCTGGTAGATCTTCTGATGGGAATCTTTGTAGAAAAAATTTCTATCCAGCTTCTCTACTGCCGTAGCAATTGCCTCTTCGTCGAGAAGCATAGAGCCTAGTACTGCCATCTCGGCATCAAGGTTTTGGGGCGGGATTTTATCTATTTGCATATCGCCGGGCATATTATTTTTTCACGACCCAAATTTTTAAATTCGCGGTGACTTCAGGGTGGAGCTTAACCAATATTTCATAAATACCCAGGGATTTTATAGGCTTATCCAGGGAAATACAACCTTTATCGATCTCTATACCTTCGCTTTTTAAAGCAAGGTATATGTCTGTCTCGGAAATACTTCCGTACAGGCTTCCATCATCCTGCACAAGTACGGATATGGTGAGAGAAAAGTTATCCAATCTCTGCTTCAAACCTAAAGCCTCCCCTTTTCTCTTTTCTAAATCTAAAGCCAGTTTTTGCTTGTCCTGCTCCAGCTTTTTTAAATTTCCCGAAGTTGCTTCTACTGCTAACCCGCGAGGGAAAAGATAGTTGTGCGCAAAACCGTCTTTTACCTTAATCAAACTGCCAAGCTTCCCTATTTTGTCCACATCTTTTTTTAATATTACTTTCATCTTGCCCTCTTAAATTTTATCAATTCTAACGCGTATAAGGAAGAAGGGAAACAAACCTTGCCTTGGTAATTGCCTCGGCTATCAACCTCTGGTGCCTGGCACAATTACCCGAATAACGGCGGGAAACAATTTTACCTCTTTCCGTAATAAATGCCTCAAGTCTTTTTGCGTCCTTATAATCCACTGCCTTAACCTTATCAACGCATAAGCGGCAAAATTTCTTTCTGGTGATTACATGCGCCGAACGCCTCTTTTCTCCAAGTTTGCCCTTGGAAAATGTTTTGACCTTTGCCTTAACTTTCATTCGTATCCGCCTCGCTTTCGCCTAACCATGTTGACTCTGTTGAAGTTTCACTAGTTATTTCTTCTACCGGCTCTGCTGAAGAAACCTGCGCCTTAGCCTGTCCAGGTGCGCCTAAAAATTGCACCCTCTCTGCCCTAACCTCGATAACATTACGTTTTGCCCCGGCATTATCCTCCCAAGAGCGAGACTGCAGCCTGCCTTCGACAAACACACTGCTTCCTTTATGCAAATACTGGTTGCACGTCTCAGCCTGTTTATTCCAGACTACAGCCGTGATAAAACAAACCTCTTCCTTTAATTCCTGGTTCTTATCCCTATACCTGCGGTTTACCGCCAACCTTAAATTAGCCACGGCAGCTCCCTGAGGGGTATAACGCAACTCGGGATCTTTGGTTAAATTACCCATTAACAAAACTTTATTATAGCTTGCCATAAAGATCTCCTTATTTTTTAAGATTCCAGCCTGGAGACAAGAACTCTCAGGATGTTTTCATTAAGCCTGTATGCATGCCGGATGTCCTTTACTGCAAGCGGATTAAGCGAAAAACTTAAAAGGTAGTAAACTCCCTCGGTATGCTTTTTTATCGGAAAGAAAAACTTCCTCTTCTCAGACCAGACTGCGCCCTGGGAGATAACGCCGTTATTCTTGGATACGGCATCATGAATTTGCTGAAAGAGGACCTTTTGTTCTGCTTCCGGTAAATCTGGCTTCACGATTAACATTGCTTCGTATTTATTCATAAATTACGCTCCTTTTGTTTATCTTTACGGTTAAAATTTTCCATTGCCCGGGCTACGCCGTTATCTGCCCACTCCCTGCAACAGGCGGCTGCCTTATCGATTATCCCGGGGATATCAGATTTTTCTTTGCGGTTAAACCTTGAAAGGACAAAATCACTCGCTTGTTTTTTCTGGGGCCTTCCGATGCCAATCCGCAGGCGGCTAAATTCATTAGTATCGAGGTGTTTTATTATAGACTCGACACCCCGGTGCCCTGCGCATGAACCTATTGCACGAACCTTGATCCTTCCAAACTCCAGGTCTAAATCATCACAGACTACTAAAAGATCGGGTATTTTAACTTTATACTTCTTAATCAATGGCTTTACTGCCTCACCGGATAAATTCATAAAGGTAAGCGGCAGGGCCAGCAGTATATCCGATGAACCTGCTAAGCCTTTTCCTATTAATGCCTTGATGCCTTTTTCTTTTTTTAACGCTATTCTACCGGATTTAGCAAGAAACTTTACTACCTCAAAACCGATATTATGCCTTGAACCGGCATAGATAGAACCCGGATTACCTAAACCGACGATTAACTTCACTTATATTATTTTTCTTTGGCTTCTTTCTTTTCCTCAGCAACTGCCCCTTCTTCCGGGACTTCCTTCTTTTCCTTAATTACCTCAGGCTCCTGTGTCCCTTCTCCCTCAACAACCTCTTCCGGCACCTCTTCTTTCATCGGAGCGGCAACAGAAAGGATAATTGATTCAGGGTCATTCAGGACCTTTGCGCCAGAAGGCACAATAATATCCTTGACGTGGACAGAATCTCCTAGCTTAAGATTAGATACATCTATCTCTATATCTTTAGGGATACTGGTAGGTAAACATTCAATTTCTAACTCCCAAAGCATGTGCTCTAAAGAACCGCCCTCCATTTTTACGCCTGCGGGCTCGCCCTTAGCGACAACAGGGACATTTACCTTAATTTTCTTGGTAAGAGATATCTGATTAAAATCAACATGCCGAATCTCTCCGTGGACAGGGTCATGCTGAATCTCTCTTATAATACAGGGGCATGACTTCTGTTTTTTATCATCTTTTATATTAATATTGATGACCACACCTTCGATTCTGTGTTGATGCACTAACTGCACTAACTGGCGATGCGATAACTTAAGCGCCAGAGCCTCCTTACCTTCAGAATAAATTATTGCCGGGACAAAACCTTTATCCCTTAATCCTTTAATTTTACCTTTTCCTATCTCTTCTCTTACCTGCGCATCCAAAAATAATTCTTCCATGACTCCAACTCCGTTTTATCAGTTAATCAAATAAACAGCTTATCGACTCTTCGTTGTGTATCCTTTTAATCGCTTCTGCTAAAAGGCTGGATATAGTTAAAACCTTTATGCGTGGATTCTCTTTACTCTTAGGCAACGGGATACTATCGGTAATAACCAGCTCTTTTAAATGCTTGCAATCTTCTAGGCGTTCTATTGCATCTCCGGACAAAACTCCGTGAGCTATGGCTGCGTAGATGTTTTTTGCTCCTGCCTTTTTTAATGCCTCAACCCCTTCAAAAAGCGAACTTCCGGTTGCAACCAAATCATCAACAATTATTGCGTTCCTTCCCTCAACCTCTCCTAAGATATGCATGGCCTCGGTCTTCTCCGGAGATTCGCGCCTTTTGTCGATTATAGCCAAAGGCACCCCCAATCTCTTGGCATATGCCCGGGCAGTCTTAATTCCTCCCACATCAGGAGAAACAGCTACAAGGTCTTTTATATCAAGGCTCTTAAAATAATCCGTGAAGACTCCTACAGAAAAAAGGTGATCTACCGGTATATCAAAAAAACCCTGAATTTGCCCTGCGTGTAAATCCATAGTTAAAACCCTATTTGCCCCGGCGGTCGTCAAAAGATTAGCCACCAGTTTTGCGGTTATAGGCACGCGCGGCTGATCTTTCCTGTCCTGCCGCGCATAACCAAAATAAGGGACAACCGCGGTAATACGCGATGAAGAAGCCCTCCTTAGGGCATCCATCATAATCAAAAGCTCCATAAGGTTCTCATTAGCAGGAGGACAGGTCGGTTGAATTATAAAAACATCCTTACCCCGGACATTATCGTTAATCTTAACCCTTACCTCCCCCTCGCTAAACCTGGTAACCAACGCCTCCGAGAGTTTTGTTTTAAGGCACTTACAGATATCTTTTGCAAGCTCAAGATGAGCATTGCCGCTAAAGATTGCTAATTTATCCATATCTACCCCTTATTTTCTTAAAATTCTCGCCGGGACACCCACGGCAGTTTTCTTATCGGGGACATCTTTAATTATTACTGAGCCCGCTCCGGTCCTTGAGGCCTTTCCTATTTTAACCGGCGCCACCATAATTGTATCAGACCCGATAAGCGCGTTATCCTTTATAACTGTATTATGTTTCTTGGACCCGTCAAAGTTTGCGGTAATCGAACCTGCGCCGATATTAACAGAATTGCCTACGCGAGAATCCGCAATATAGCAAAAATGCTTTGCGAAGGTATTCCTGCCGATTTTAGCGCGGGTAATTTCCAGAAAATTGCCTAAAGTTACGTCATCTGAAATACGTGCCCCTTCCCTAAGGCGCGCGAAAGGGCCGACAGAACAGCGTTTTCCGATTTTAACATCACTTTCAATAACTGTAAAGGGGTAAATAGTAGAGTCCCCGCCGATTTCGGTACCGTAGCTTATAAAGGCCGAACCCGGGTCAATTATAGAAACGCCCTTTAACATAAAACTTTCGTTTATCCTAAGTTGCATTATCGCATTTGCCTGGGCCAACTCTACCCTGGAATTTATTCCCATTGCCTCTTGCCTATCGCCTATCTTTACCCACTCAATAAGCTTACCCTGCAAGTGAAGTATTTTAATTACATCCGTTAAATAATACTCTCTTTTATTATTATTCGGCCTAACTTTGTTTAACGCAGACTTAAGGCTGGTTATATCAAAGCACATAATCCCGGTATTAATCTCTTTTATATCCTTCTGGAATTCGTCAGCATCCTTTTCTTCGGCTATACCGCAAATAGTGAAATATTTATCGCGCAAAACCCTTCCGTAACCTTTTGGCTTTTTTACGTAAGCAGTTAACAGGGTAGCATCAGCTCTGCTTTCAATATGGCGCTTAAGCAGGGTATTTACTGTTTCTCTCTTTAGCAACGGCACATCGCCATAGAGTATTAAGACTACCCCCTTAAAACCCTTTAATTTAGCCAATCCTGTTTTTACCGCATCTGCGGTTCCGAGAAGGCGTCTCTGCAAAGCAATCTCTACCTGCGCCGGGATCTCCCTCTTTGCTAATTCATGTTTATAGCCTAGCACGGTTACGATATTCTTCGTCCTTAAGGAGCGCGCTAAATCCATAACATAGCCTATCATGGGCCTACCACAAACCTTATGCATGACTTTAGGCAACGCCGATTTCATGCGCGTCCCCTTACCTGCTGCCAATACTATTACTGCGGTTTTTATTCTCATATTCGGTTATTAATAATTGGGACGTGTGGATTCGAACCACAATAGCGAGACCCAAATTCTCGTGTCCTACCATTGGACGACATCCCAGATTTATCCTGAAGACGAGCCCACATTCCCCTTAAGCTTTTCCTGCTCGTAAGCCTGAAGAACTTTTTTCTGCAGGTACTCCCTGAATTCCTGTGTTATGGGATGAGCGATATCCTTATGTTCTTGGATGGAAGAGCTTACCTCAACAGCGGAAGCCTTTGCGTTAAAAGGCAGGCTCCCTGCGCACTGGTTACAATATTTACTGCGCAGTTCATTCTTAAACCCGCATTTAGGACACGGCTGCTTTACTCTCCTTGAGGGCATAGCGATAAAAAGCCCGCTTGTGCCTCCGATCACCTTAATATTCCTTACCACAAAGACATTATCAAAAGTTACTGTTGCGTAAGCTTTAAGTTTTTTATCCGGCGAATCTTTAAGGGCTATCCTGACTTCTGTGATCTCCATAAACCTATTCCCCTCTTACTTAAAAATACCCGGCCCTTCAAACTGTGCTTACCGTATAGATACGCCAAGATTTATACTTTCTCTTTATAGCGCGGGCTAACCTAACAGCCTCCCTGCGCGAAGCGATAAGAGAAAAAACCGATGGCCCGCTTCCTGACATAAGCGCAAAGCTTACACCCAGCCCTAAAAGCGTATTTTTTACCCTTTTTACCTCAGGATAAATCCGGGCAGTTACCTGCTCCAGGCTATTAAAAAACAAATCCGATCTCAAGAAGATGCTTCTTTTAGCTAGTTCTGAAGTTAATATTTTAACATCGCAAACCGGCTTTGTCAACCCCGTTACAAATTTTGAGCAGCTGGCTTTCTGTTTCGCTATTTGTAACGGGGTCAACCCCGCAACACAATCCCAATGCTTATACATTAAAGGCGTAGATACTTTAATTTTAGGGACAACTAAAACATGCCAGAGTTTTATTTTATTTAAATTACCCAACGGTTTGATCCTCTCCCCCCTGCCTAACCCGAGGCCGAACGGCTTCTCATAAATGAAAAACGGCACGTCGCTTCCTACCTTGCCGGCAACTTTAACCAGCTGCTTTACCGGAAGATTAATCTTCCAGAGCCGGTTTAAACCCAGCAAAACAGCTGCAGCATTAGAAGACCCTCCTCCTAAGCCAGCGCCGACAGGAATATTCTTGGTTATATTTATCTCAACGCCCTTTTCTTTAGCAAAATTATCCCTTAATAAACCAGCTGCTTTAAAACAGAGGTTCTCCGGCCCCTGAGGAACAGACTTATCGCTGCATTTAACAGTTATTAAACTATGCTTAAGGTTCTTTAGGGTTATGGAATCCGAAAGGCTGATTCTTTCAAAGAGAGTTATTAAATTATGGTAGTTATCCGGGCGCTTATTGATAACTTTAAGGAATAAATTAAGCTTAGCAAAGGAATGAATAACCAATTTACTTGCGGCTGGAGAAAAGGCCTAAGGCAGCCTTTTCAATATCCAGGCTTGTAAGTTTATACTCTTTTAAGAGGTCTCCGGGGTCTCCGGACTGGCCAAACCTGTTTTTTATCCCAAGGCGGATAACCCTGGTAGGACAACTTTCGGAAACAACTTCATCTATACTTGACGCAAGCCCTCCAATAATCGTATGCTCCTCGCAAGCAATGATCCCGCGCGTATCCCTGGCGGCATCAAGTATCGTTTTAGTATCAACAGGCCTTAACGTATGCATATTTACAAGGCGCGCTTTAACCCCTTTTTTCATCAAGTTTTCTACCGCAATGAGGGCTTCAGCAACCATAATACCGCAGGCAAAAATCGCTATATCATTACCCTCGGTTAATACCTGCGCCTGTCCGAATTTAAAAACATCTTTTTTATCTAAAGTAGGGACTTTAGGCCTGCCGAGACGTATATAAAAAGGGCCTTTATTCCCTGCGGCGGCTTTTACGGCATCGGCGGTCTGCGGGCCATCGCAAGGAACAATAATGTTCATATTCGGGATAACGCGCATTAAAGCTATATCTTCCAGGGCCTGGTGGCTTGCCCCGTCAGGGCCTACGCTAATTCCGGCGTGGGTAGCTACAATTTTAACATTGAAATTATTGTAACAAATGGAATTGCGCACCTGGTCCCAAGCCCGCCCTGAAGCGAATATAGCAAACGTTGATACAAAAACTGTTTTCCCGCAGGCTGCCAGGCCCGCCGCAGAAGCCATCATGTTCTGCTCCGCTACCCCGAAATTAAAAAACCTTTCCGGGAACTCTTTGGCGAATAAGCCGGTTCGCGTAGAACTCGAAAGGTCAGCGTCTAAAACAACTATGTCTTTATTTTGCCTGCCCAGCTCAACCAATGTCTTTCCGTAAACATCCCTCTGGTATAATTGCTCTGCCATTTTATTCTAATTCCTTTAATGCTTTTCCCTCTTCTTCTTTAGTAGGGGCGCGGCCATGAAAATCGCAGATATTCTCCATAAAAGATACGCCTTTGCCTTTTATGGTACGGGCGATAATTATCGATGGCCTTCCTTTTGCCTTTCCCGCTTCTTCATAAGCTGAAAGAATTTCTTTCATATTATGCCCGTCTATCTCTATTGTATTCCAGCCAAAAGAACGCCACTTGTCAACTATCGGCTCTAAATCCATAACATTGCAGGTTTTACCGTCGATCTGAAAACCGTTATAGTCAAGTATGGCGCAAAGATTCTCACATTTATAGTGGGAAGCTGCCATGGCTGCTTCCCAGATGTTCCCCTCTTGTATCTCTCCGTCACCCGTAAGGACATAAACACGGTAGTCCTTATTGTCTATCCTGGCGGCAAGGCTCATGCCTAAACCAATTGAAAGCCCCTGGCCTAAAGAGCCGGACGCAGATTCTATGCCCGGGGTACGCCTATCAGGGTGGCCCTGCAGAAGAGAACCGAATTGCCTTAAAGTCATGAGCTTTTCTTCGGGGAAATACCCGCAGGAAGACAAAACAGCATACCATAAAGGGCAACAATGCCCCTTTGACATATGGAACCTGTCCCGATCCGGCCAGCCTGGATTCTTAGGGTCATGTCTTAATACGGAGAAAAAAAGCGCGGTAACCAGGTCTGTTGAAGAAAGGCTCCCTCCAGGATGCCCGGAACCTGCCTTAGCAATCATCTGCACAATCAACCGGCGGATCTTTTTTGCCTTTCCCTCTAAATCTTTTATCTTTTCTTCGGTATAATTCATTGTTTTCTTAAGTTTTTTAATTTACTTTTAACTTCATCCTGGTCAGGATCAAATTTTAGAGATTCCCGCCAATTAACCCTGGCGCTCTCTAAATCTTTCAACTTAAAATATACATCACCCAAATGATCGAATATAACAGGATCGGGCATTAAAGACACTGCCCTAATTAAAGTTTCCTTAGCCTCTCTTAACCTGCCTCTTTTAAAATAAAGCCAGCCTAAGCTATCTAAATATGCGCCATTATCAGGATCTATATCTAAGGCCTTACTGATTAACTTTTCCGCTTCCTTAAGATTCCTGCCCTCGTCCACATAAGAATAACCTAAAAAATTAAGCGCCTCAGCATAATCAGGATTTAAAGATATCGCCTTTTTAAGTTCCTCCTTCATCAAAAGGTTATTCTTCATTCCTGAGTAAACAACTCCGAGGTAAAAATGCGCTTCGGGGTCATAAGGCGCAAGCTCTGATACAACGCGGTAGGCATTCTCAGCTTCTTTATTATTACCCTGCCTGGCATACAGCGCTCCCAGGCTTTTGTATATCTCTATATTTTTAGGGTTAAGTTTTAAAGCGCTTTTAAGCGCTGCTTCATACTCTTTAGCCGCTAAATCCCAATTACCCTGCGCAAGATTTAAAATAGCTAGCAAGGCATGAGGTTCAGCCGCGTCGGGATTAAGGCTAACCGAAAGATCTAACTCTTTTCTTGCTTGACTAAGGTTATTATTCTTTATCAGGGTTACCGCTAAATTAAAATGCGCAAGGTAATTATCCCTGTCTAAACTTAAAGCCTTTTCATACTCTTTAACCGCTAAGCCCGAATCTCCCAGGTTGTCATAAAACAACCCCATAATATAGTGGCTTAATGCGCCCGAGTCTTTTCTCTCTAAAGCCAGGCAGGGACTCCCGGAAAAAGAAATGACAAAGAGTAAAAGTAAACTAGTCCGAATAAACCCTTGAGGCACTTACTTTTATCCCCAAGCTCTCTTCTTTAAGTGGCGAAGCTTACGGCGCATCTTTTTTCTTTTATGCGTCTTAATCTTCTGCCTTTTTCTTTTTTTACCGCAAGGCATATCTTCCTCCTAATAAATAACCTTATTTAACGGATATTCAATAATCCCCTCAGCGCCTGCTTTTTTTAACCCCGGGATTATGGAACGGACAACCTTTTCGTCGATTACTGTTTCAATAGCAAACCATCCATCCTGGGTAAGCCCGGATATAGTCGGTTTTTTTAAAGCCGGCAGGCTTGCGATAACATTCTTTAAATCCTTCTTTCTGACGTTCATCTTAAGCCCAACCTTTTCTTCGGCAGCAATGGCACCCTTTAAAAGAAGGGAAATTTCTTCCATCTTAAGCCTCTTCCAATTATCCCTAAAAGATGCTTTATTAGCGATAAACTGAGTGGTAGATTCGCATAGCGTGGCGATTTCAACCAGCTTGTTTGCCCTTAGCGAACTTCCGGTCTCAGTCAACTCAACAATAGCATCCACCAGCCCTGAACTTACTTTAACTTCTGTAGCCCCCCAGCTAAATTCAACATCCACTTTAACTTTATTCTTCCTGAAATATTCTTTTGTTACATTAACCAACTCGGTCGCTATTCGCTTACCCCTTAACTGCTTAACTGATTTAATCCCCGAATCAAAAGGAACGGCCAGCACCCATCGCACTTTATTTAGGCTCTGTTTAGCATAAGTTAAATCAGTAACCCTTACAATATCCGCTTTATTCTCTAAAATCCAGTCATTCCCCGTAATCCCGCAATCAAGCGCGCCATCCTGAACGTATCTAGCCATCTCCTGCGCCCGTAACAATACCGGTTTTATTTCTATATCGTTTATAGAAGGGAAATACGACCTCTCTGAAGGCAAAGAGACATTGAACCCCGCCTTTTTAAACATCCTGAAGGTCGCTTCCTGCAGGCTCCCTTTTGGTAACCCAAGCCTTAATAACCTATTCTTTTCCATTGATTATCCTTTTTAATTGCAATTTAACCTTCTGGCGGGAATAAACCTTTTTACTCTTTTTAATCCTGGTTGTCGGATTTATTAACCAGCCTTTTCTTAATTTTATTTTCTTCTTTAACACGGATTATTATAACCAGCCGGCATTATTTTGTAAAGAAAAAGTTTAACGTTTTTTTGTGATTGAAATAATGCAATATTGGATTATAATGGAGCCTAAAATAAACAGCCTCTAAAAGGTTAGGGCAGAAAGGAACAAAATGCTTAAGTTATTACGCAACAAGAAGATTTTAAAGAAGATATGGATAGTCTTAGGAATAATTATTATCCCCGCCTTTGTCTTCTGGGGATTCGGCGGCATAATGCGCGATAAGGAGGAAAAAGGATTCATTGGGGAAATATCGGGGGAAAAGATAGATTACCAGGAATTTAAAGACTCCCTTTCTGCTGTAAAAAATACGGCTATAATGCGCTACGGTGTTAATTTCGGGCAGACACTCAAGGAACCCGAATTAAAAGCACAGGCCTGGGAAAGGTTAGCCCTTATCCGTGCGGCTAAAAAGATAAAAATCAAAATTTCCGATAAAGAGGTGGTAGAAATAATTGAAAGCTACCCCTTCTTTAAGCGGGACGGAAAGTTTGACAATAAACTTTATAATGAACTGCTTCAATATGTCTTCCGTACCCAACCGAGGGTATTTGAAGAGCAGCAACGTCAAAATATAATGATTTCAAAATTATACCATAAGATAACTTCCGGGGCGGCCCTAACCGAAGAAGAAACCCGCCAGGGTTACATTAAAATCAATTCAGAGATTAACCCTAAGTTTAAATTTAATGAAAAGAAATACTTAAGCGAGAAAAAAGAATTTGAGGCAATAGTACTTGAGGATAAGAAAGAAAAGCTCTTCTTTGAATTTATTTCCCAGCTTATAAAATAGGCTAAGCGTTATTTAAAAGGCTTAGCCTATTTTAATCGCATTTACCGGGCAAGAATCTGCCACTTCCTGCAAGTTACAGCTTGTACATATTTGGGCTTTTACATGCGCAATCCCATCCCCCTGAATCTCAAATATCTCGGGGCAGGACTGCTCGCACAAACCGCATCCTACGCAGGTTGAAGCATCTACAGTAACCTTACTCATTGCAATCTCCTTAATTTTCCCTTTTTTTCTGCACGAAAATTGATCCCGAGCGAAGCGAGGGATTTATCTTTCTAATAAGTTTTCAAACATCTCTTCATGAGTAATCTCTTCTGACAAAATATGCGTAACCAACTGATAAATAACATGTTCTTTGCCAAAGGTCTTCTTAGCCAGTTTATGATAAACCTGTATTGCCTCTGCCTCTGCTTCCGAAACAATCCGGATAATACGGTTGATATCCGCTGTATTCTTCGGAGGCAAAAGATACGGGGCATTGGCGTTTTTCTCTAAATCCATCGGATTAGCTACAGGGACATCCCCAAGCTTGGTAATCAAATCCGCTAACTCTTCCGCATGCTCCAACTCATCTTTAGCCAGCTTTTCAAGAGCGCCCTTTACTCCATGATAATTACGCCCGGATACAGTCTGAGCCATATACCAATAAAGATAATAGGCCAGCCACTCATCGGCATAGGCCTTATTTAAATCTTTTACCAGATCCTTTAAGCTTACTTCAGTTATTGCCCTTGCCTGTTTTCCCATATCCCGCCTCCTTGCCCAAAAGGGCACACCAGCCTCTCAATTAAGGCCGAGTGCTATTTGCTTAAACTTGTGCCTCTACTTTCAACCCGTATTTCTTTATATTATTATCTGCTATCTCCTGTATCTTCTTAAGTTCTTCAGGGTTTTTGAGCAGATGCTTGAACCTGCCCTGGAGTTTTAAATACTCCTCAACAGGTTTAGGGGTAATTGTGCGCCGCGCAGAAATTACGCCGTTCTCATATTCAATTAAAGGATAGAGCCCGGTTTCAATCGCAAGCTTTGCCACATGAACGGTAAGACTTGTATCATGCCTCCATCCTAAAGGACAAGGGACATGAACCTGCATATACTTTGGGCCTTTAATAGATATCGCCTTTTTAACCTTCTTTTGTAAATCCAGAGGAAAACCGGAAGATGCGGTAGCAACGTAAGGGATACCGTGGGCATTAGCTATCTCAGGCATCGGTTTTTTCGGCCTTAAATTTCCGGAGGAGATGCTGCCTACAGGGCTAGTTGTAGTATTAGTGTCAAATGGCGTCAAACCGCTGCGCTGAACACCGGTATTCATATAAGCTTCATTATCATAGCAAACATACAGGATATTGTGCCCGCGCTCAAGCATACCGGATAAAGCCTGTAAGCCTATATCCGCAGTCCCGCCGTCTCCTGCCTGCGCAATAATATTAATCTGATCCTGCTTACCTAAATATTTAACCGCAGATTCTACGCCCGAAGCAACAGCAGCAGCATTCTCAAACAAAGAATGTATCCAGGGCACTCCCCAGCTTGTCTCGGGGTATTTAGTAGAAAAAACTTCCAGGCACCCCGTATTATTAACTACTATAGTATTAGGGCCTGCTGCATCGATAACCAGCCGTGCCGCCATTGACTGCCCGCATCCTGCGCATGCAGTATGCCCTGAATTAAATAAAGTCTTACTCATAATTCTCTCTTAAAAGCTCAGGTTTTAAATCAATAAACTCTCCCTGGCACCCTTTGCCGGTTAAAAGCCGGAAGATCTCCTTAATAGACTCTTTAGTAATATCGCGGCCCCCTAAACCAACTATAAAGCTACTTATCGCCTTTGGCTTCTTAGGCTTACCGAAGAATACCGCTTTTATCTCAGAGGCCAACGGAGCAAAAGAACCCATTGATAACGCCCGGTCAATCACAGCCACTTTAGGCACATTCTTTAAGGCTTCGTAAATCTGATTAGCCGGAAATGGCCTTAAGGATGTTATCTTAAGCAAACCAACCTTCTTACCCTTCTTTCTTAATTCATCTACGACCTCTTTAATGGTGCCGCATACAGAGCCCATAGCCACGATTACCCGTTCTGCATCTTTAATCTGATATTCTTCTATTAAACCGTTATAGTTACGGGCAAAAACCTTGGAAAATTCCTGGGTTAACTTAGGTATAAGTTCCAGGGCCTCTTTATGTGTCTCGTTTAACGCAAAACGCGCTTCGGTATAAAATTCAGGGTCAACTAAAGGGCCCAAGGTCAAAGGATTTGTAACATCTAATTTATAAGGAGGATTATACGCGGGGAGAAACTTATCTACCATATCCTGGGAAGGCATATCTACGGTCTCAACTCCGTGCGTCAACACAAATCCGTCAACGCATATCATCACCGGAAGCATTATGGATCTATCCTCCCCTAATTTATAAGCAATAAGATGAAGATCGACTGCTTCCTGAATATTCTCGGCATGCAACTGAACCCACCCTGAATCACGCAAAGAAACTACATCCTGATGATCATTCCAGATATTTATCGGCGCAGAAATAGCCCGCGCAGCGGTAGTCATGATGACCGGAAGGCGCATCCCAGCAATATTGTAGAGGACTTCGGCCATAAGAAAAAGCCCTTGAGAGCTTGTAGCGGTATAACTTCTGACCCCGCAGGCGACTGAGCCTAATACCGTAGAGGCTGCGGAATGCTCGCTTTCAACATTAACAAACTGCGCATTTAATTTACCGTCGGCAACTATCTGGGCAAGTTCTTCTACTATATGGGTCTGAGGTGTAATCGGATAAGCAGAAATTACTCCCGGCCTGCAAAGCCTGACAACCTCAGCGATAGCTAATGAGCCCTCTAAAAACTCCTTCATGCCTGGCCTTCCTTTACCATCTCAATATCTTTCTTGGGGCAAACTGCCGCGCAATTACCGCACCCCTTGCAGAAATCCGGGTCAAAATCATAGGTATTCTTCCCCTGGCCGCTTATACAGGCTTCAGGGCAGACTATTAAACACATGTTACAGGCAATACAATCCTTCTTAAGAAATTTCGGCCTTAATTCAGTACGCCAAGGGCCTGTTTTATTATTTCTGCTTGAGCCAGGTTTACAAACTAGAGGACCGAACATAATCAAATCCTTCCTTTGCTGCTTTTATATTTACTTCTTGTAATTTCTGATTGAATCGATGTTTAATTGCCGCATACAAATCATCCAGAGTCAGCTCTCCTGTAGCCGCGCAGAACCCCCCCAACATCGCAGTATTGCCAAGCGGCCTTCCTATATGCTTTAAGGCAATTTCGTTAGCCGGGACAATAAAAATTTTCTGTTTAGCCTTGACCTTGGGGGCTTTAAAAACATCATCTTTGGCATTTATAATGGCTATCCCGTCTTCTTTCAAACCTGAAAAACAATTAAATCCGCGCATAAGGGTATGGTCAACTATCAAGAGATAATCCGGCTCATAAATCTGGCTGCGCAAACGCACAGGATTTGAATCTACGCGCACAAAGGCATTCATAGGAGCGCCCATACGCGCAGCCCCAAAGCTAGGAAAAGCATAAGGATACATGCCTTTCAAGAAATAGGCATACCCTAGTAAAGAAGCAGTAGTTATTGCGCCCTGGCCGGCGCGGGCATGTATACGGATCTCTTTCATTTAGCTTAAAACCTTAAACAAATCAAAACGTTAAAGTAATATATAACTTTTCTTGTGATTTGTCAAATAATTTATTTCTAGAGTACTGTCAAGATGATTGTACGCTTTCATATTGAGGCGCTCTAAAAATTGTTACGTGTCTTGGCATAACTTCTGGCTGCTGTTCCTGCATAACTTGGCTTA
>Ga0172375_10001867_pt1 | contig 33539 bp, 32 predicted proteins | sample LakKiv1m_FD_114537 | JGI IMG/M metagenome (GOLD analysis project Ga0172375, IMG submission 114537) | Freshwater microbial communities from Kabuno Bay, South-Kivu, Congo - kab_092012_11.1m | ecosystem: Environmental > Aquatic > Freshwater > Lake | place: Democratic Republic of the Congo... | reverse complement strand
GCTCTGACCTCTGGGCTCTGACCTCTGGGCTCTGACCTCTGGGCTCTGACCTCTGGGCTCTGGGCTCTGGGCTCTGGGCTCTGGGCTCTACCAATCCCGTTCAATAGCGGATGGCGGAACGTAGCGGGTGTTCATCCTTCGTTTCTCCGCCTCGTGATCCTTCTCCCGTTGCAGGGCCTTTTCAATGAGCTTCTTGGCATCCTCCGGCGTCGTGTCCTTCTGCTCCTGCTGTTTCTCGTCGGGTTTTTGTTGGGGCTGTGATTCCTCGGGCTTCTGTTGGGGCTGCTGAGGGGGCGGATTCTCTTGGGGCTGTTCCTTCTTCTCCTGCTCTTTCTTCTCGTTCTGTTTCTCCTGGGATTGAGAGGAGCTCTGGCCCGCGTCCTTTGGCAGGAGCTTCTCGATCTCCTTGAGGAGCCGGTAACTCTCGCGCTCCCGCACGAGGGCGCCGGCATCGTCGCCTTGCTCGAGGGACTGGACCGCCTGTTGCTGGACGGCCGCCGCCTGCTCGGAGAGTTCCAGGACCTTCTTTCGATCCTCGGCGGTAATCCCCTTCGGCTGATTCTGTTCGCCGGCCCCCGTCGCCGCCGCGTTCGTGGCGGTTCCTTCCGGCGGCACAGACTGGGCAAATCGTTCCGAGAAGAGCCGGGTCAGGGCCAGGGCCTCGCTTTGTGTGGCCTTCACGGATTGACGTTGAGCCGGGTCGCCCTGCGTGAGCGACGGAGTGGCCGTAATGGCGTTCGTTTGCCGGAACAAATCCTCCTGAAGAACGAGGGGATAGGGCGCCACCGCTCGCCAGAACTGGTAGATGGCTTTCTCCGAGCGCTGGGCCGCCGAATAGGCCTCGGGATCCAGATCCCTCAACGCGGCGACACTGCCTCCCATCTGGTCCCGCGTGTTCTCGACCATTTGGTTCACGAAGGCTATCTGTTGCTGAAGATTGGTGTTCGCAGGCTGTTGGGCTATCTCGCTCAGGAGCTTGCCCTTCAGCGGAATCCAGAGATCGGCGTTGCTTTTCTGCCTCGCAGAAAGGCCCTCGAGCTCCTTGATCTGCGACGGCGCAGCATTGGAGAATGCCGCCGGAATTTCCTCCGCCAGTTTCCGCTGGTTAGCCAGCATCTCGTTGGCGATCGTACCCGCCGGGGTCTGTGCATACTTGGCCATCAGCGCGCTGTTGAGGGCTTGTGCCTGTGCCTCGGGTAGCGCATCGAGTACCACGGCCAGGTTGCGTTTGGCCGTCTCGTTGCCGGGTTGGACGCGGGCGGCCGTCTTGAATGATTCCCCGGCTTCACGGACCGCACGCTCGCGGGCGGCGGCCTTGTCCGCATCGGTTTCTGCGGCGGGCTTGTCGGCGGCGCGGAAAAGGGCGGATCCAAGTCCCATAAACACATCCTCGCGGTTGCCTTGCTCAGTCAACGTCGTGTCCTTGAGAATATCCGCGGCTTCCTGATACTTGCCGGCCTTGAACCAGGAGGCCGCCGCATTGAATCGGAAGTCGCGTCGCGAGGACTCGCCAGCCGTCCGCGCCGCTTCCAGGTATGCCTGCGCCGCGTCCTCGTATTTCCCTGCCAGATACAGCCGCTGGGCCACCCGGGCCCCCTCACGTCCCTCAGGCACCTCAATCCTTGTCGCTGTGGCGTTCGTCGCTCCATTCCCCACCGGGCCATTTGTTTGTGCCGCGGCACCGGTTGCCCAAGCGACAACTACGGCGAGCAGAGCAGCGGTCGCACTTCTGATCTCTGATCTCTGATCTCTGACTTCTGGTTTCCGTGCCCTGACCCCTGTCCCCTGTTTCCTGTCCCCCTTGTCCACCGAAGCTTCAGCGAAGGTGGATGTCTTTATTCTTCCCCGACTCAGGCTGGCACCGGCCAGGAGAAGGAGAACGGCCGGCAACAGGAACAGCTGGTATCGCTCGACATGGCGTCGTTGAAGGGTTTCTTCCGTGTCACGGCCGGAGATCTGCCGGAGATACTCCCGGTACAGCGTGCCCAGTGTAGTGTCGGCCATGCTGGCGGTTGCCACCTGAAGGTAGGCGCCGCCGGTCTTGTTCGCGATCTCGCCGAGTACATCGTTGTTCAGCTTGCTCACCACGTTCTCGCCCTTGTACTTGACGGCGCCCGAGCGGCCGTCTTCTTCGGGAATCGTGGATCCCCTCCGGTCGCCGAGGCCCACCGTGAAGATCGGGATCTTCTTCTCGCCCGCCTTCTCCGCGGCCTTGATCGCTGTGCCGGAAAGATCCTCGCCGTCGGAGATCAGGATGATGCCCTTGTGCGCGCCCTCGTCCGACTCAAACGCCTGCATGGCCTTCTGGATGGCGTCCCCGATGTTCGTTTCCCCGCGCGGAGCGGATTCGGGGGTGACGGCGTCCAGCGCCTGGCGCACATAGGCGTAGTCCGTGGTGAGCGGGCACAGCAGGATCCCGGTGCGGCGAAACGCCAGCAGCGCCACGCGGTCCCCGGGGAGCTCCCGGATAAGGTCCATGATGTCGGCCTTGGCGCGCTGCAGCCGGTTGGGATGGACGTCGTTGGCGAGCATGGAGCGGGAGACATCGAGCGCGATTACCAAGTCACGCGATCGCTGATACACCATTTCCTCGCGCGTTCCCCACTGGGGCCGTGCCGCCGTCACCAGCATCAGGAGCAGGCCGCCGGCGACCAGCCCTGTCTGCCAGGCAAACCGGGTGCCCGACGAGGAGGGCAGGAGCTTGGCCTGCATGGCCGACGATACAAAAGTGGCCAGGGCGCGCTCGCGCCGGCGGTTCATGGCATACCACCACACCGCCTCGGCCGGCACCAGCCAGAGCAAGTACAATACCCATGGATTGGCAAACTGCAGCTCCATGATTCTCCACCCGCGCTAAATAATCCTTCTCGCCGTTGCCATGTTCAAACCCGTTCCCAGCGCCACCAGGCACAAGCCCGGAATCAGCACCCAGGGGAACCACTCGTGGTACTGGTTGTAGATGTCCTGTTCGACCTTCGTCTTCTCGAGTTTGTTGATGGCCTCCATGGCGCCATCCAGCCCCTTGGGATCGCTGACGTTGAAATACCGGCCGCCCGTCGTGGCGGCGATGTTCCGAAGAAGACCCTCATCCATTTCCACCTGCATCTGGACCATGACGTCTCTTCCGAATTGGTCCCGTACCATGATGGGCGCCACGCCGCCGTTGACGCCGACACCGATGGTGTAGACCTTGATGCCCATCTTCTTGGCCGCCTTCATGGCCTCTTCGGGCTTGATGATTCCCGTATTGCTGACACCGTCCGTCAACAGGACGATAATCCTCGATCGGGTCCCCGAGTGTTCCAGGCGACCACAGGCCGTGGCCAGCGCATCGCCAATGGCCGTCATGCTCTCCTCCTGGGTGACCATCTGACCTTCGGTATCCAGGCCGGTCTTGACGACCTGCACTCCCTTCAGAACGTGCAGGAGGGCCTCGTGATCGCCGGTGAGAGGGGTGCGCGAGGTCGCAAACCCGCCGAATGTGATCAGGCCGGTCAGATCGTCGGGCCGCCTCGCAATGAAGGCGGCGAACGCCTCTTTGACCGCCTCCAGCCGCGTTCGGTACTTGACGTCGCCCGTCGGCGTCTGTTCGGACATATCGAGCGCCTCCATGCTGCCGGACACGTCCACCACCATCTCGATGGCGATGACATCCGCGGTGCGTCGCGTCTTGGAGGACACCGTCTGCGGTCGGGCGAGCGCGATGACGGACAGAACAATTCCCAACAACGACAGGGCCGGCAGGACCTGCGCGGCCACGGTGCGCCAGGTGGTTCCCGCCGAGGACAGGTGCGAGGTCATCGAGAAGATCAGCCCCTGCCGGACTCGGCGGCGGTACACAAACCAGATCGCCACCCCCAGCGGGACGAGCAGCAGGAAGTAGAATGGAGATGCAAATCTGAACATCTTAGCCTTTCTCCGTCTCCTGGGCGTGAGCTCCGACTTCTGATCCTGCGTCCGTTTCGACGTATTCGCGGGCGGTCCCCGTGGCATTGCCGATGGCATCCGGCGTCGGATGATGGGCGGCGAACTTGACGAGATCGGCCGCTTGTAGAAACGCCGTTAGTCGCCGGATGACCTCTGGCTTGAATTGCGGATCGTGGCTGACCGCCACGAGGAACTCCTCGGTCGTCTGTTCCGGCGCGCGGATGGCATGAGCGCGTTCGACGTACCGGCGAACGATCATCGTCAACTCCAGGTAGAACTCCTTGACCAGGTTCTTGCCGATCAGATCCTTGGCGAGGAGTTCCGCCAGGTCGTGAAGCGCCCGTTCCCGGGGCGACATCCGCATGAGTCGGATCGTATGGCGCACTTTCCGGAACAACTTCCACGCCAGGAATCCCAGGACGACGAGGACCAGCACGAGCGCGATGTAGAGCATGACGGTCTTGCCGGCCGGGTAGATCCAGACGGGAGACAGGACGGCATCGATATCCTTGCCCGCCTTACCGGTGATGGGGGGCACAGGATCGAACAACAGCGGGCGGGTGGGGAACCATCCCGTGTCGGCCGGACTCCGGCGGTGATCCGTGTAGGCAATCGGCATCGGAGCCAGCCGGTATTCCGCGGCGAGGACCGGCGTCAGGCGCGCACGTCGTTCACGGCTGATTTTGCCGGACCGGGTGACCGGCTCCTCGTCGATGACGCCGCTGAGCGTGAAGCCTTGAACCCGATCATCCATCGCGGGTAGCGTCACTTCCACTTCCGGGGGTGCGGCGACACGGATGGTGAGCAGAACGTCGCGATCCAGATGAACCCGGGGCGGGTCCACGGTGATCGTGACCTCGATGGGGCCCCGCGACATGTCCTCCACCCGCGGTTCGGCCTTCGCCGTGTCGTCCTTGGCCTTCCCGCACCCGGTAATTGCCAGCAGGCATATCCAGGCGGCAAGAGTCATCGCGCTGTGTCGATTGTGGGCACCGTCCCGCATTCCTGTCTCCTGACACCTGAAACCTGACACCTGTTCCTATCCGCGTCCGACCCGGATCTGGCGTTGCCGGAAGAGCTTCCGGACATCGTCAACAAACGGCCGGTCCGTCGACAGGAACATGCTGTCGATCTTCAACTTCCTCAGCCTGTCCCGCAGATCGCTCTGTTCCTTCCTGAACTGCTGTCTGTAGGTCTCGCGTACCGTTCGGGAACTCGTATCGAGCAGGACCACGTCGCCGGACTCCGGATCCTGGATTTCCACGAGTCCGGCATCGACGAGATCCGCCTCGCGCGGGTCGGAAATGGGGCAGCAGATCACATCGTGGCGCTTGGCCAGCACCCGGAGATCCCGTTCGTAGCCGTGATCGATGAAGTCGGAGACCAGGAACACGACCGATTTGTGTTTCTGAACGTTGTTGAGGAACCGGAAGGCAGCGGCAATGTCGGTCCGGTGCCGCGTTTCCTCGGCGGCCAGGACCTCGCGGACCAGTCGCATGACGGCGGTGCGGCCCTTGCGGGGCGGAATGTACTTCTCAATCTGGTCGCTGAACAGGATCAGGCCCACCCTGTCCTGGTTCTTGATGGCGGAGAGCGCGAGCAGGCACGTGATTTCCGCGGCAAGCTCGGCCTTCGAGCGCGCACCGGAACCGAAGCACTGTGAGCCGGAAACGTCCACGAGGAAGATGATCGTCAGTTCGCGTTCCTCGCAGAAACGCTTGATGAAGGGGTGCCCCATGCGGGCCGTGACGTTCCAGTCAATGGCGCGGATGTCATCACCCGCCGTGTATTCGCGGACCTCGTCGAACTCGATGCCCTGTCCCTTGAAGACCGAGTGGTATTCACCCGAGAGATGTTCGTCGACAAGGCGGCTGGTGATCACCCGGATCTTGCCGACCTGCTTCATCAACTCTCTGGTGTCGATTGGCATGCATCATCCTGAAACGATGAACTGTGAATGATGAGCGATGAACGAGGAATGAATTCTTTGCCGTATTCATCGCCTACCGTTCATCACTCATCACTCCCCTTCTACGGCACGGGGATCTCGCTAAGGATCTTCGTGATAACATCTTCACTCGTGACCTCCTCGGCCTCCGCCTCGTAGGTGAGAATGATGCGGTGGCGGAGCACGTCGTGGGCGATTTCCTTGACGTCCTGAGGCGTGGCATACGCGCGGCCATGGAGCATGGCGTTGGCGCGCGCGGCCAGGTTCAGGTAGAGCGTTGCCCGTGGCGAGCCGCCGTACTCAATCTGGTGCCCGATATCCAACCGGTAGTCCTTGGGATGGCGCGTGGCGAAGACGATGTCCAGGATGTAGTCGCCGACCTTCTCGTCGCAGTAGACCTGGTCCAGCACCTCGCGCATCACGGCCAGCTGCGCGGCGGAGATGACCGGCTGTATCGTGATGTCGGTGGCGCGGCTGAAGCGGTTCATGATCCGCCGTTCGTCATCCTTGGACGGATGGGAGATCTTGCACTTCAGCATGAAACGATCGATCTGGGCCTCGGGCAGGGGATAGGTGCCTTCCTGCTCGATGGGGTTCTGTGTGGCCATGACCATGAAGGGCTCCGGAATGCGATAGGTGTTGTCGCCGAGTGTCACCTGGTGTTCCTGCATGGCTTCGAGCAGCGCCGATTGCACCTTGGCCGGTGCGCGGTTGATCTCGTCGGCGAGCAGCAGGTTCGTGAAGACGGGGCCCTTCTTTGGCGTGAACGTGCCATCCTTGGGACTGTAGACCATGGTGCCGATCACATCCGCCGGCAGCAGGTCGGGGGTGAAGGAAATCCGGTGGAACTGCAGCCCGAGCGCCTGGGCCAGTGTCTTGACGGCCGTGGTCTTGGCGAGGCCGGGGACCCCTTCCAGCAGGATGTGTCCGCCCGCTATCAGGGCGATCAACATCCGGTCCAGCAGCTTCTCCTGCCCCACGAGGACCTTGTTCACTTCCTGTCGCAGTGCTTCGATCAATTTGGCCTGCTGGCCAATCATGTCGGTCGTTTTCGCTATGTCCGGGCTCATGACAGGCCCTCCCTTCTGTTAAGACGCCTGTGGCGGCGCAGTTCTTGGCCCGTGCGCGCTACGGTTTCTTGCTTTCCGCCTCGGCCGGCTTGGCGGCCTCCGGCACCGGAGTCGGATGCGTGGCAATGACCGGTTCCGGCGCCGGGGGGACCGGCGCGGCCCCGGTGGTCGGCGCCGGTGCCGCAGGCTCCGCCTTCGGCGGCTCCTTTTTCTTGACGATCTGTTCGCGCGACTGGGTCAGCGAGAGAACTTTGTAGTTCCCGAGGCGGTACGTCCACTTGCTCAGCTTGGCCGACAGGGCCGCCGTCTCGATTTCCAGCGCGGCCCGTTCGTTCGCGGCGCTGCTCACCGCATTGGTGCCGGCAGGCGCATTGGTGTCGGCTGGCTTCATAGCGACATCGAGACGGACATAGCTGTCCGTGCTGTTCGTGGGAGAGTTGCCGATGCGAACCATAATGATCTGGCCCTTCGCGGTCGTCGCCCGGTAGATGGCCGGGCTATCCAACCCCGCTTCTGCTTCGGTGACCGCCGGACTGGCGACATCGTCGAACCGCAGGTAAGAAAGGGCCGACTCCACGCTGAAGACTTTCTCGGAGTCCGTTTCCTCGTCCGCCGCCAGCCCTTCGACTTCCAGCCTGCCGCCGTCTTGGCTCCGGTTCAGTTTGACCTCTTTCTTGTCCCGCGACACGATCGTGACGGCGGCGACATCGCCGGGATTGATGTTCAGGATCTCGGCGTCGAGCCACTCCTGGACGTTGGGGGAGAGTTCCTGGAACGTATCTTTGACCAGGTACACGGTCTTGCCGCCATCCACGGAGAGATACTGGCCGTCCGGGTATCCGCCGTTGTCTACGAAGTTATTCGGCATCTTCGACTTGCGTTGACGAATGTCGCCGAGAAGGAGAGTCGCCGCCTTCCGGTCTTTGGCGGCGAACAGTTCCACCAGGGTTCCGGTTCCGTTCGTGGAACCGGAGCCGGGCGCCAGCATCTTCATCTCCCGTCTCTGCTTGTCGGTCAGCGGTATGACCTGGCCGATCTTCGTCTGGGACAACTTGACGATGGCATCCCGGACTTTCTGGAAATCGAGCGGGTAGTTGAACCGTGAAGCGCTGACCCACGTGTCGCCGTTCTTGTTCAACGTTGCCGTACCCGCGGCCGACGACACCGTGATCTTCTCGATGTCATTGATGGGAAGATCCGGCAGGACAAGATTTCCCATGAGGTCCGCCGGGGTCGGCGATCGGCTCTTCGAGCTCAGCAAGGCCACCGCCACCAGAGCGATCGCGACCATAACCAGAATCAGTGAGTGTTTCCCCTTCATGGTGTTTCCTTCTTGCTGCTGACCTTGATCCTTCTCCTATAAAGCCAGAACCCGACGCCGGCTATGCAGACCAATACCGGCACCAGCCCGATGTTGATCACCTTGACTTTGATGCCGAGCTGCGTGATGTCCCGGGTCAGGTCCTTCTGAACCTGCCGGAGGTCCTTCTTGATCTGGGCCTCCTTCTTCTGGAACTCCAGGATGGCTCTTCGCTGCGGTTCGCTCAGGATGGTCTTCTGGGACTTGTCCTTGGACGCCTGCATCTCGCGGAGTTGCTCCTGGGTCTGTTTCAGCTCCTCTTCCAGGTTCTTCTCTTTTTGCTGCCACTGGGTCATGGCCTTGTCGCGGAGCGCGACAACCTTGTCGAACGGCCGCGCGAACTGGCCCCGCGTCCGTACGCCGATCAGGTACTCAGATCCGGCCACCTGCTCCAGGGCGTTGGCAAAGAAGTTCAGGTTGTCGTTCATCGCCTGCAGGGACCGGGCGCCGAGGAAGTTCATCTCCTGGACACAGAAACGGTCGTAGATCATATCCACGTCCGCCACGAGGATCACCGTGCTCGCGCCTTCCTTCAGGCCCGCGTCCGCCGGTTCCGCGGCCGCCGGCGGCGGCTCGCCTTCGGCGGGGACATTCTTCGGCTTGCCGTTCGGGAATGCCGTCTTGAACTTACCGGTCATCCGGAGGGCGATGTTCAGCGGCACGCCGCCGCTCTTGAACGCCCCGCGCAGGGCCGGGCCGCCAAACTGCGCCGTCATCGCGTCGAGCGAACAGGAGCTCTCCGACGACATGATGAGCGGCGTCACGGTCATCTCCTTGGAGCTTTCCGCCGACAGCGATCCAGCGAAGGGCAACATGATGTGCTCCAGCTGGCTGGTCAGGACGTCCTTCTTGTTCACGTTCTTCGGGCCCAGCGTCAGCCACACCGGGCTCTCTTCCACCCGGTCGTCTGCGACGCGGATACGCGATGCCGCCCGCAGGTCGGCCAGTATCTTCCCGGGTTCGTAGGTAACGCCCCAGGCGGTCAGCAGGGGTTGCAGGTCCGAGCTGGCGCGGGGCGGGCCGAAGGGGGAGGGCCCGGCGTTCTCCATGTCCACCATGCAGAGCGGGTCGAGGAAGACCATCGCGCGGCCGCCGCCCAGTACGAACTGGTTAATCGCGTACAGCGCCCGGGGGGGCAGATCTTTCGGATGGATAATGATCAGCGACTTCACATCCGGCTCGATCTTCTCCGTCGTGGGGGCGATCTCCCGGAGCGTGTAGTCGTCGCCGATGTCCTGGAACACCATCCAGGGCGGCACGGACGGTGTTCGCGGCTGTCCCGGCATGGCGAACGGCGTCCCGCGCTGGCCCATGACCGGCAGGCTGCTGAGGACACCGATCACCGGTTTCTCCGGATGCGCCATCCGGTAGATCAGCCGCGTGATGTTGTACTCCAACGCGCCCTGCGCGTTGGGATCCAGCGAAGGCAGGGCGGCTTCGGTCGATCCCATCACGGCCACGAGGCCGAAGTAGATGGGGGGGCCGAACATATCCAGCGACTGCCCGCTGATGCCGTAGCGCTGGGCCCATTCCTCGGCGTCCGAATCCGGCGTGGGATCGTAGGTCTCGACCGTGACCCGGCCGCCCGACGCGATCGCATATTCCCGCAGCAGATCCTCGACTTCCGAGGCGTAGTTCTTGATGTACGGCGGAACCTCAGAGGCGCTGCGGCTGAAGAACAGCTTCAGCGTCACGTTCTGATCGAGCTTCTTCAGAATGGTGCGCGTTCCCTCGGAGAGCGTGTAGAGCTTCTCTTCGGTCAGGTCGGCCCGGAGTCTCGCCTTGCTCAGAATGGCGTTGCCGGCGACCAGGATGACCAGCACGGCAACCAGGCCGATCGTGCCCCCGCCCACCTTCCACAATGCATTGGATCCTGTATGGCTCATATCCTTGCCCTCTCTCCTAAGCGGATTTCCTGTTTTCCAGCACCACGTGGCTGGCGAAGAGCATGAAGAAGATCACGCTCACGTAATAGAGCACGTCCCGCAGGTCCACAACCCCTCGCTGGATGGACTGGAAGTGCGACCACAGGCTGAAGGACGACACGATGTCGAGCAGCCAGGTGGGCAGCCACGGGGCGAACAGCTGAGTGATGAAGGGGGTTCCGGCCAGGACCAGGATGAAGCATCCCACGAACGACAGGACGAAACTGATGACCTGGTTTCGCGTCATCGACGAGGTCAGCGTTCCCACCGCCACGTAGGCCCCGGCCAGCAGGATGGCGCCGATGTAGCCGCACAACATGACGCCCATATCCGGATTGCCCAGGTAGCAGACCGTGAGCACGATCGGGAACGTCAGCAGCACGCCGAGCGTCATGAAGAACCAGGCGGCCAGGAACTTGCCCACCAGCGCCTGGGTCAGGGTGATCGGCATGGTCAGCAGCAGTTCGATGGTTCCCGATTCCCGTTCCGACGCCCACAACCCCATGGTGGCGGCCGGCACGAGCAGCAGGTAGAGCAGCGGCAGCCAGAAGAAGAAGGGCAGCAGATCCGCCGAACCCCGCTCGTAGAACGACGCGCTGGGCCACAGGAAGGTCAGGGCCCCCTGCAGCACCAGGAAGAAGAAGAGAAACACGTAGGCCACCGGCGATTCGAAATAGGCCTTGAGCTCGCGTTTGAAGACGGCGATGACATGGCTTGCGCTATGCATGGTGACTTTCCTCCTTGCCCAGGGTGAGCATGCGGAACACGTCCTCCAGACGCCCCGTGCTGCTCTTGGCCTTCAGCTCCGCCGGGGTCCCGTTGGCCACGATGGTTCCCTGGCTAATGATGATGGCGCGCGTGCAGACGGCGTCGACCTCTTCGAGAATGTGGGTCGAGACGATGATCGTCTTCTGCGCGGCCATTTCCTTGATCATGGTCCGGACCAGGAACTTCTGGTTGGGGTCGAGCCCGTCCGTCGGCTCGTCCATGATCAGGACCGGCGGATCGTGAAGAATCGCCTGCGCGAAGCAAACGCGCTGCCGGTATCCTTTCGACAGCGTTCCGATCGACTGGTGGCGCACGCTGTCGAGGCGGCATTTGTCGATCGTGGAATCGACGCGCTGGCGGCGTTCGGCGCCGCGGAACCCGCGGATCTCGGCGATGAACGAGAGGAAGCTCGACACGATCATGGAATCATACACCGGCGCGTTCTCGGGGAGATACCCGATCTGCATCTTGGCCTCCACCGGGTTGATCGCCACGTCATGTCCGCATACGAGCGCCGTGCCGGATGTCGGCGGCAGAAAACCGGTAATCATCCGCATGGTCGTTGTCTTTCCGGCGCCGTTCGGACCGAGGAACCCGAGTACCTCGCCCTTGTCGGCCTTGAAGGAAATGCCCTTCACGGCCTTGATGGCGCCGAAGCTCTTGCTAAGGCTCTTTACTTCGATCATCCTTACCTCCCGTTTCCAGTTTACCGATCTCAACGCCTTCCGGGGCGTGCCTGTGTTTCCGCCGAAAAGGGTCACACTTGGTACTCGTTATGAGGCCCGTATTCAAGCAGCTTCTGCCGAAAACACGCGCGCTCAATGCGTCTCTGCCGGGATCTTCTGAAGGCCCGTCCCGCCAGCCCGCGCCTTCGGGATGGTGATCTTCAGCACCCCGTTGGTCACGACCGCCTGCGCGGAATCGGCGCCCTCCACAGGGCCGGGCAGCAGGATCCGCCGTTCAAACCGGCTGAGACTCCTGCGGTTCGGCGCCTGTTCGTTGACGCGGGTATAGACGGTCAGAAGGCGCCCCTCCAAAGCAACCTGTATTTCTGACGCGTCTATACCCGGCAGACTGAAATCCAGTACGTAGTGATCGCCCTGCTCGCGCATGTCCATCGTGGGGGATGCCAGCAGCGAGCTCCAGCCCGTGTCGAAGGCCAGGGAATTCTCCATCTCGTCGAAATGGCTGGACATCCGCTGCATCATCCGGTTCATCTCGTTATGCATCTCCAGGGCCCGGGCGATGGGCGACGGAAGAGGGGTGCTGTGGCTGGTTTCGTGAAGGAAAGGATTCCTCCCGGAAGTCGACGCCGGAGTCATCGATGCTCCGTGCACGGTGGGGTGGGCCGTGACGGCCGGTGCCGTGAGCCGGGTCTCGATCGGTATCTTGACCCGGCTGCTTGCATCCCGCTGCTGTTGGTAGTTCCTGTACAGCCCCACCAGGATCGCGATCTGCAAAACCATGATTCCAATCAACAGCCCGTGAGTGAGTGTGCTCTTGTTGCCCGACGGCGTTACGTTGGTCGTGTTCGTTTCCATGATGTAAGTGGGCCTTTGCGTTTGCAGAAAATGTGCCAAGCGGCTCACTTGCCTCAGACTGCGGAAAATGGCGGGAAACGCCAAGAGGACGGTACCCGCTGTGCCACGCAAGTTGCGACATTCCTGCGCCTGCCGTGTCAAAATGGCTGGGTCGTGGGGCCAGGAATTGCGGTTGGCGCGGCATTTGCGGAATGGGTATGATTATTGCTCGCTAGGGTGAGTAGATGAGAAACCGCCCATTCCATGTATCGCTGACGCTGATCACGGCTCTGCTGGTGCTGGCCATTGCCGTGTTGGCTGGCGGAGGTCTGTGGACGCTGCGGCGAATCCACGGGCAGATGGCCCACGCAACGGCAGCCAAGTCCGTACTCGACCGTGGCCGGCAGATCCTGGCCCAGCTGGTGCGCCAACCGATCGTAAAGGACGAGGCCCGCGAAGACCATGACTGGAGCCAGTTCTCCCGGCAGGTACAGTCCCTGCATGCCCTGGAAAGTGGACTTCAGTATGTATCCGTGCTCAAGGACGGCGTCACCGTGTGGCACGAACAGCTGAACGCGTTGGACGGCTCGGGGGCCCCGTCGAATCCCGTTACCGCGGGCGACGTGGAAGGGGTCCGGCGAGTCCTCAACGTGGGCGGCGAGAGTGTTCCTGTTCTCGTGCTGACCCAGCGCTTTGCGGGCGACGACGGCAAGGATCACGTCGTGGAGGTGGCCCTCAAGCGGGATGCCGTGGGCCGGGAAGAAAGGGCGGCCGCCAGCGCCATCACGTCCCTGTACCGGCTGTCGTTGTTGACCGTCGGGATCTCTTTCGGTGTCTGCGTTCTGTTGGTGGTGTGGATGATGCACCGCGAGGTCGCACGTGAGAGGGCACGGCGGGCGGAAGAGCACCTGGCCTTCGCCGGCGTGCTGGCCAACGGGATCGTTCATGACTTCCGCAATCCGATGTCGTCCCTTCGCCTCGATGCGCAAATGCTGGCCAAGGAAGTGGAAAAAAGACCGGCGTGCCGCGGCGAACGTCTGCAGGAACTGGCCGAACGGATGCGAAACACGACCGACCGGATGGACAAGGTCTTTCAGGAATTCCTTTACATGTCCAAGCCGGTGGCGGAGATGCAGGAGCGCGTCGACCTGGGCGAGTGTGTGCGTTCCTGCCTGGCCATGCTGGCGCCGCGCCTGGAGCAGGCACGGGTCAAGGTGGATCTCGATGTTCCCGCGCAGGGCGTTCAGGTCAACGCCTACGAGGCGGCCGTGCGCCGCGCCCTGATGAACGTCATCACCAATGCCGAGCAGTTCTCGCCACAGGAGGGCACGGTGACCATTCGTGTCGCCGCCGGCGGCGACGTGGCCACGGTGGAGGTGCTGGACCGTGGCCCCGGCATTCCGGAGTCGCAGCAAAAGCGGATTTTTGACATGTTCTTCACGACGCGTCCCGGCGGCACCGGGCTGGGCCTGTTCCTTGCCAGGACCGCCGTGGAACGATGCGGAGGGCGCATCGAGGTCAGTAACCGGTCCGACGGCGGGGCCTGTTTCAGGGTGGTCCTGCCGCTGGCGGGCGAGGGGAGTGCAGCCACATGAAGAAATCCCGCGTATTGATTGTGGAAGACGATCGGGACGGATGCCGGTCGGTCAAGGAAGCGATCGAGGATGCCGGCTTCGATGTCGCCGTGGCGATGAAAGGCGAAGACGGCGTACGGCTGTTCCAGGAGGAACCGGCCGATGTGGTGCTCACGGATCTTGTGCTTCCGGATATCGACGGAATGGAAGTCCTGACTCGCGTTCGGAAGTTGGACGGCCAGGTTCCCGTTCTCATCATGACCGCCTACGGCTCGGTGGCCTCGGCGGTGCAGGCTCTCAAGTCCGGCGCCTACGACTACATCACGAAGCCGCTCGATCTGGACGACCTCCAGTCCAAGGTGGCCCGCGCGCTGGAGACGCGGCAGCTGCGGGCCGAAGTCGAGCAGCTCCATCAGTCTGTCCATGATCGCTTCGGTATTGCCTCCATTGTTGCCAAGTCGGCGGGCATGCTGGCGATCATCGAACAAGTTCGGCGCTTGGCGGACACGAATGCCACGGTGTTGATCACCGGCGAGAGCGGCACCGGCAAGGAACTGGTGGCGCGGGCGCTTCACGTGGAAGGCAAGCGGGTCAAGGGGCCGTTCGTGGCGGTCAACTGCGGCGCCTTCACCGACACGCTTCTCGAGTCGGAGCTGTTCGGGCACGAGAAGGGCGCTTTCACGGGAGCCGCCATGCGTCACAAGGGCGCTTTTGAGCGGGCCGATGGCGGGACCCTGCTGCTGGATGAAATCGGCGATGCCCCGAAGCCGGTACAGGTCAAGCTGCTCCGCGTGCTTGAAGAGCGGGAATTGGTGCGCGTCGGGGGTCAAGAGTCGGTTCCTGTGGATGTCCGCATCATCTCCGCCTCCAACCAGGATCTGGACGAGTTGGTGACGACCGGCGAGTTTCGCGAGGACCTGCTCTACCGTCTCAAGGTGGTCACGATGCATATTCCCCAACTGCGCGAAAGGCGCGAAGACATCCGCCCGCTGGTCGACCGCTTTATTGCCGAGGCTTGCCGGGAGCACGGGCGGCATATCCACACCGTGTCGGCCGATTTTTATGACTTGATGGAGAAACAGGACTGGCCCGGCAATGTGCGGCAGCTGCGGAACATTGTGGAGTCGTCCGTGGTCATGGCCACGGGCACCACGCTGGACGCCGGCCAGGCGCGGCTGGAGGAGCGAAAGACGCAGGACCGGGAGTTCGTTGTGCCGGAGGGCGCAACGTTCGAGCAGCTGGAAAAAGAGACGCTGTCGCAGATGTTACAGCGTCACCGGGGAAACCGCACGCTGGTGGCTGAGAAACTGGGCATTTCACGACGAACCATTCAGCGCAAGATCAAGGACTACCAGTTGCCCTTCTGACCTCGTTAGGGTGCTTGACTCTCGGGCTGAGATCATGATGAGATCACGCGGATGAAGATACTGCTTCTTGATGATCAGGAAGAGCTGCTGAAAGCGATCAGCTTGCTCCTGACGGACCTCGGCCACGCCGTGGATACGTTCACCGATGCGGAAGTGGCGGCCGGGAGAATCGAAGAAGGCGAGTATGATTTCGCGCTGGTCGACTACCAGATGCCGGTGCACGACGGCATCTGGTTCATGAAGAACGCGAGGGTTCCCCGAAAGACCAAAGTGCTTCTGATGACGGCCCACGTCAGCCGCGCGGTGATCGAGGAGATGTTCAAACTCGGGGCGCGGGGTTACCTGATCAAGCCGATCGACCAGGACGAGCTCAACCACCACCTTAACTTCCATTCCAGCGACCGGCCGCTGACGAAGGAATAGTCGATCAGTCGTTCCGGCGTCCGCCCAGCAATCCCGCCCGCATCAGGAAGTAGAGAAGCTGCAGAAGCGACGTGATGACCGCGGCCACATAGGTCAGGAACGCCGCGTTCAACACCTTGCCGGCCATTTCCTGCTCCTGCCGGGTGACGATTCCGGCGCTGGTCATGAGCACTTTGGCCCGCGCGCTGGCGTTCCATTCCACCGGCAGCGTGACGATGGTGAACAGCACGGCCAGGGAGAAGATCAGGATCCCGATCTTCACGAGGGCGAGGCTGCTCAGCAGGAATCCCGCCACGATGACGACGTACGAGATCGGGCTTCCGAATTGCGCGGCCGGCACCAGGAAGGAGCGAAGCGCCAGCGGCCCGTAGGAGCGGGCGTGCTGGATGGCATGGCCGGCTTCGTGGCAAGCCACGCCAATGGCCGAGAGCGAATCGGATTGGTACACCGCCGGAGACAGCCTGAGCGTTCTGGACGAGGGATCGTAGTGATCGCTGAGGAACCCGCCCACCGATTCGATTCGGACGTCCGCTATCCCTTCGGCATCGAGCAGCATCTGAGCCGCTTCGGCGCCGCTGTGTCCTGACGCGGAGCGCTGCCGCGAATATTTGTTGAAAGTCATCTGGGTATACAGGCTGGCAAGCCCGGCCAGAATCAGGCCGGGCAACATGAACAGCAACTGTCCGAAATCGTACATCGTCCATCTCCTCTTGCCTCTCTGGCCGTTTCAATAAGAAGGCCGCGGCATCCTTTCGGATGCCGCGGCCATACCATTGCACAATCGCGGTTACTTGTCGATGATGCCTTCGTTGAAGAAGACGTAAAGTCCGTCTTTACCGGGCGCCACGATGTCGAGCCGGCCGGTGCCGCGCAGATCGGCTACGGCAAAGTGGATGCCGAGACCGGTTGTCTCGCCGATCTTGCCGTAGCAGACCACCTGCTTGGAGAACGACTCGCCGTTCCACTTGAAGTAGTAGATGCCGTAATCGTCCCACTCGCCGGCCTCGTTGCCGCAGTGGGCGCGGTGACGCTTGCCGGTGACGATCTCGCACTCGCCGTCGCCGTCAATATCGACCCACATCAGGTCGTGATACTGGGCATTGAACGGATCGATGGCGTGCTTCGTCCACGTGCGCTTGCCGTTCTTGACCGTCTGCTGCCACCAGTCCAGCCCATAGCGGTGCGCCTGCCCGACGATGATCTCGTTCTTGCCGTCCTTGTTCAGGTCCACGACCAGCATCGGCACGCTGCCGTTGCCGAGATCGAAGTCCTCGTGCAGGATCCACTTGCCCTTGAACGGGTCCTTCGGCGCTTCCAGCCAGCCCCAGGCGAGGACGATGTCCATCCGGCCGTTGCCGGCGATGTCGCCGCAGCCGAGCCCGTGCCCCTGGCTCTTGCCACTGGCGAACTCAAACAGCACGTGCCTTTCGAACTTGCCCGTTCCCTTGCCCTTCTTGTCCTTGATCAGGTTGAACGCCACGACGTTCGGGGCGCACGGCGTGTTGGGGACAATCTCGATGTCCCCGTCGCCATCCAGATCCCAGGCGCGTGTGGTCTCGATGTTCCCCGTCTCGCCGATGACGTGTTCCGGCCACGGCTTGCCGGGGTCGCCCGCCGGATTCTCGCGCCAGCGGAGCGTGTTGCCCCACCAGCCGCCCGTGACGAAGTCCGTGTAACCGTCGCCGTTCACATCCATGGCGATGGTGGAGAAGTCGTCATAGTACTCGCCGGCCGGCTTGACCTCGCCGATTTGGCACTTCTTCTTGAAGTCGGGCCCCGGGTACCAGTAGCCGCCCGACACGATGTCGAGTTTGCCGTCCTTGTTCACATCGAACACGCCGGCCGACTCGAATGTTTCGTCCGATATCCACTTTTTTGTCCATTGGATTGGCATATTTATCTCCTTAGGTTTCAGTGTTCAGGTTTCAGGAAGTGCCAGAATCTGTTGTCAGCAACTTCTTTCCTGAAACCCGAAACCTGACACCTGAACATGTGACTTCTTTACTTTCCTTTCCAGACGCGAATGTATTCGCGAGCGAGCTTGATGTCTTCGAGCGCATCGGCCGCCGTGCACATGGTCTTCTGCTTGCCTTGCAGCGCGGCGACGTAGTTGCGCGCCTGCTGCAGCATGGCGCCAGCCCACGGCATCTGCGGAATCTCGGTCTTCGGGGTGACCCCGTTGCCCGGGTCGCGGAAGATCTCGACTCGTCCCGCGCGGTTGATCGTCAGCGGCGCCGGAAGCTCGAGCCGGATCCATCCCTTCTGGAAACACACGAAGGCGCTTTCCTGCCAGTCGATGCTGGTGGCGTAGGGGCTCATCTCGATCGAGCAGGTCACGCCGCTCGGGCTTTCGCCCGCCAGCAGGACGCCGGCCTTGTCGGCATAGTTCACCTTCCAAGTCTCGCCGAGCAGGTGCCGCATCAGGTTCACCTGGTGGATGTAGTAGTTGACGAAGCCGATGTAGGCGTCATTCGTCTCTTTGTCCATGTCCTTGGCCGGCGGATCCCACTTCAGCTCCGGATTGGGATCGTTGCCGTAGACGTTCTGATTGAACCCGTTGGCAACCCAGTCGCCGGCCGGCATCAGGATACGGATGTACGTCATCTTCCCGAGCTCGCCGCTCTTCTGGAGCTTCTCAATCTCCGCCTTGACCGTCATGGTGGCTGGATCGGACCGCTTGTGGTAACCGATCATCATCCATGTCTTCGAGGCCTTGACGGCCTTGACGATCTTCTCGCCCATCTCCACCGAGCCCGCGATCGGCTTCTCGGTGAAAACGGGGATTCCGGCCTTGAGCAGCTCGGGCACCAAGGTGCCGTGTCGCGTGAACGGTTGGGACGCGACGATGCCGTCCAGCTTCTCCTTGGCCAGCATTTCCTCGTGCGAAGCGTAGACCTTGGGTACGCCCCATCGGGCGGCGACCAGCTTGCCGGTCTCTTTCTTGACCTCCGCCAGGGCGACCACCTCGCACTCCGGCACCTGCACGTAATGACGTAGGTGCGCGGCCTGCCCCATACCCCCGACGCCTACGAACCCTATTCGTACCTTCTTTTGCTCTGCCATGGTGTACTCCTTCTTTCGTTGGTTTTGCGGGTGTAACTCCATTTAACGCGTGTTCATGAAACATCCGGACCGGCGGCAGCGGCCTTTACGCTTTCGCCAGCTTGCCGAATCGGTTCGCGATCGCCAGTGCCGGGTCGACAGGGACCTCCTGCCTCTTGACGTTCTTTGGCACGGAAATCGCCGGGACGGTGCGCAGCTTCTTGCCCGCGAACTGGGGCAGGTACTTCGATTCCGCCTCCATCATCTCAGCCACCATCCTCCGGATCTCGTCCAACGTCAGGACCGCGGAGGTCAGCGGGTCCAGCGCCACGGCCTGCATCACCAGCTCCGGATCGCCCGTGAAGCTGGCCTCGACGGTCAGGCCCTGAACCAGGACATTCGTCATGTTGAGCGCCGCGCACTGCGGGGGCAGGTTGCCGATGACCGTCGGGTGCAGGCCCATCCGGTCGACGTAGATCGGGACCTCCACGCAGCAGCCGTTCGGCAGGTTGGTGATGTAGCCGTCGTTGCGGATATTGCCGTTCAGCCTGAAGACATCCCCGGTTTCCTTCGCCTCGATGATGTGCGAACAGTACTCCGCGCTCCGTGGCGCCAGCTTCGTCGATTCGATGGAAAGCGGATCCATCTTCGCGAACTTCTCCGCCAGCATGGCGCAGTAATGGTAGTAGGCGCCGGTCTCGCCGCCGAACGCCGGCTCGTCGCAGTAGAGGTCCAGGGCCTTCTGGTTCTTGCGGAAGTAGGGCAGGTATTCGGACAGATGTCCCGTGCTCTCGGTCATGAAGTAGCCGAAATGGCGCATGACTTCGCCGCGCACCTTCTCGTTGACGTAGTAGCCGGGCTTCTCGACGTTCTTCTTGAGGATCGGGTAGAGGTCTTTCCCCTCCTGCTCGAGTTTCAGGAACCACGCCATGTGGTTGATGCCCGCCGCCACGAAGTCGATCCGGTCCTTGGGCACGCCGGTGTAGCTGGCGATCAGGTCCATCGTGGTCTGGACGCCGTGGCAGAGGCCGACAAACTGGAGGCCCGGCACGCGTCCGAGCGCCCAGCAGCACATCGCCATGGGATTGGCATAGTTGAACAGGATCGCGTTCGGGCAGAGCTCCTGCATGTCGCGGGCGATCTCGATAAGCGCCGGGATATGGCGCAGCGCGCGAAACACGCCGCCGGGGCCCATGGTGTCGGCGATACAGTTGTCGACGCCATACTTCATGGGGATCTCGTAGTCCTGTCTGAACTCGGCCACGCCTCCCGCCTGGATCATGACCACCACGTAGTCGGCGCCCTTCAGCGCGGCACGGCGGTCGGTGGTGGCGGTGACCGTGGCATCGATGCCGTTGTCCTTGATCATCCGTTTCACGAAGGCCTGCATCTTGTCGAGCCTCGTATGGCTCAGCGCCATCAGGCTGTACTCACTTCCCTTGAGAGCGGGCGTGGCGAGGAAATCCGACATCAGCGTTTTGCAGAACACGAGACTACCGGCACCGACCATGGCAATCTTAGGCATGCTGTACCTCCGTGAGTTTGTGTTGTTGACTGACAGTAATTGCCCTTCCCTGAAGCGCTATTTGTCTTTCACGCAGAACGGTGTTCTGCTTAACTGGGAGGAGATGCTAACCGGATGTTGAACGATTTGCCTAGATGGCTGAAATTGCGCTTTACTAGCAGGAATTGCTCCTATGCCTGACGCTGCCGCACGGATGATCTCCATCGGTTTCAACGATCCCAAGGGCCATTGGCACATCAAATCTCACGATCACCCGAACTACGAGATGATCGTGGTGACCGCCGGGCATGAGGATGTGGCGGTTCGTGACGCGAAACTGAGGGCCGGGGTGGGCGATATCCTGATGTTCAAGCCCGGGGTGGCGCATGAGGAGTGGAGCCTGCTGAGCGATCCTGTGCAGAGTTACTTCCTGAATTTCTGGTGGCCCGGCGACACGTCGGACTGGCCGCTTCACAGCGTGGACGAGCAGGGGCGGATCCGGTTGCTGAGTTCCTGGCTGCATGCCGGGCGCGACGCGGCCGCTCCCGAGGTGCGGGCAGCCGAAGAGGCGTTCTTTCTCGCGGTGATCCGGGAGTTCAGCCGGCTACGCGGCCGGCAGGAGGAACCGCTGGTGGCCGCCATCCGCCATTTCGTCCGCCAGAACATCGGCACGCCGCTGACCGTGGACCAGCTGGCTCGCCATGCCGGCATCAGCAAGTTTCATTTCATTCGCCGCTATCGCCAGCTCACGGGACGCAGTCCCATGGAGGATGTGCGGATGATCCGCATCGGCCACGCCCGGGACATGATCCTGACCAGCAGCCTCCCGCTCAAGGCCATTGCGCCCCTGGCCGGGCTCGGCGACGAGATCTCGCTGTACCGCCTGTTCCGCCGATACTTGAAGATGACCCCCGGCCAACTGCGGCGGACCGTGCGTAGATGAAGATTCCACGGGATGGATCGGAGATTCCTCTCCGCCTGCGGCGGATCGGAATGACACCTTGCTTTTGGGTTGCTGAATTGCAGTAGGTCATCCCGAGCCTACTGGCGAGGGATCTCTCACATTGGCAGTGCAGCAAGGCGAATAGCGCCCTCGCCGCCGGGTCAGTGTCGGGCTAGAGCACACGTCCTCTCTTCAAAAGCGATCCCGGTTTCCGCCGCAACGTGCTTGACCCGCGTCCATCATTGGGGCAGTATCGCGCCTCAATCAAGTGGGTGGGGCCCCTGGAGGATTCCATGGCTGATATTTCGTTTGCCTGTCCAAACTGCAAGCAGGTCCTGGAAGCGCCGGATGACATGGCCGGACAGGGCGTGGAGTGCCCGGCCTGCCACCAGCAGATCATGATCCCCAGCGCGGACGTGCCGGCTTCCAAGAAGTGTCCCAGTTGCGACGCGGTCATGGAGGCGGATGCCGTTCTTTGTCTGAACTGCGGATTCCACACCAAGCTGGGCAAGAAGATCAACACCAGTCTCGGGTGACCTTGTGCTTTTTCCTGTACGAACATGGGCGCCTCTCATCTTTCCAGCCGCGCTATGGCTGATTCTGCTCCTGGCTCCCGCCGTCTGTCCCCAGGCGGCCACCTGGCCCAACTACGGCGCCTTTGTGGCGATGCCCTATATCCTCTTCGGGGTCGCCATTCTGCTGGGGGTGTTCTTCACGCAGAGCCGCGTGGCTTTCCTCTGCCTACTGCTGGCGGGGGCCACGTTCTTTCTTGAGGATGCGTTCTTTACGCGAGCGAATCCCGCCCGGGGCGCGGCGGTCTTGTTCCTGATCAGCGTCTATTTTCCGCCGTTGGCCGTGCTCTTCTATCACCTGAGTGAACGCGGCATGTTCAATATGCACGGCTTGGTACGGTTCCTCATTGTCCTTTCCGCGGTGATCGTCATCTTCGCATTGCCCTGGATCTCTTTTGTGGCCGAACGCGTGTCCACCTCGTCCTCCGTCCTGTTTCAGTCGCCGTCTTCTCCCATCCAGGTTCCGCTCCTTGGCGTCCTGCTTTTCCTGGGGGGGATGCCGCTGCTGCTCATTCGCAACAAGCATGAGAGCCCGCATCTGGGGCGCCTGTTCTGCCTGGCCTTTCTCTTTGTTCTGACCGCGCTGAACTTCCGGGGCAGCGGCTGGCGCGAGGGAACGGCCCAGACCGTCCTCCTGCTGTTCATGTCGGGCGCCGCCGCGACGTTCGCCTGGTGCGTCCTGGAGAGTTCGTGGCGCAGCGCCCATATCGATGAACTCACCGAACTGCCGGGCCGCCGCGCCCTCAAGCATCGCCTCGCCAGCCTCGGCTCCACCTACGCCATCGCCGTGCTGGACATCGACTTCTTCAAGAAGATCAACGACCGGTACGGCCACGATACCGGCGACCAGGTGCTCCGGTTTGTGGCGGCCCAGCTGCGGAAAGAGGAGAAAGGCCGCGCCTATCGTTACGGCGGCGAGGAATTCGTGATGGTCTGCGAGGGCATCGAACAGTCGGCCATGCTGTCCGCCATGGAAACACTGCGGAAGGCAATCGACCGAAGTCGCTTCGTGGTACGTTCCAAGGATCGCCCGAAGGAGAAGCCGGAGGGCCCACTTCCCTCCACGTCCGGATTGGAGGAGCGCACGATCCGGCTCACGATCAGCATTGGCGTGGCGGAGAGCGGCGAGCAGTTCGGCTCGCCCGACGAGGTGCTCATGGCGGCCGACAAGGCGCTCTACCGTGCCAAGAAAGACGGCCGGAACTGCGTGAAGTCGGCGAAGTAGGGTGGAACCGCGAAAGAGAAGCCGGATAATATCCAATATCGAATTCTCAATAACAAAGTCTCAAGGAAGAGCGAAGCCAAGTTGGAACTTGGTTATTGGGCGTTCGTTATTGGACATTTCCTGTTCGTTCGCTAACTCAGCTGTCCCACCGGCGACGCGTGCGGGAACATGGCGTCGATGTCGCGATAGCACTGGCAGAAGGCATCCACAACGATGGGGTCGAACTGCGTGCCGGCATGGGCCTTGATTTCGCGGAGCGTGTTCTCCAGCGGCGACGGATCGTGGTAGAAGCGGGAGAACCGCAGGGCATCGAAGGTGTCGGCCACCGCCACGATCCGGCTGGCCAGAGGGATACGCTCCTTCGACAGACCCCGCGGATAACCCTTGCCGTCGAAACGCTCGTGGTGGGCATAAACGACCTGGGCCGCTTCGTTGAGGAACGGAAAACGGTTCAGGAGGTGGAATCCGGCCTCGGAGTGCCGGTTGATGATCTCCCGTTCCTCCGGCGACAAGGGGGCCGGCTTCTGGAGGATGGTATCCGGGATGCCGATCTTGCCGATGTCGTGATAGCTCGCGCTCAGCCGGACAATCTCGACCTGCTCCTCCTTCAGCCCGAGATGCCGTGCCAAGTGCAAGGCGAAGTCCGTGGTTCGCCGGGCGTGGAGGACCGCGCCGGGCTCGTGAACATCCAGGAGCCCGAGCAGCGAGTCGAGCGCATGGGTGCAGCAGGCCTTCCAGCGGGCATCTTTTCCGCCGGAGCGCTTGATATCGAGAATGTCCACGCCCTCGGTATAGGACTGAGTCACGTAGTCCCCAGGAGTCTCCAGGCGCTTCAGCGTATCGGCGATCTGCATGGTCAGCGTGACGATGTCCCGCAGGCTCTTCTCCAGTTCGGCCGAAGGCTGTCCGCCTTTTTCGAGGGCGAGTCTCATCAGGTGCGCTCGCACGAGAATGACGGTGAGCGGCTGATTGATGGTGTGCATCAGCCCGCCCATGAGCGCCTCCACGACTTCCCGCTTGTATTGCTTCTCGAGGTGCTTCGCCTTCTCCTTCTCGCCGGTGACATCGTGCACGATCAGCACGGCGAGGTCGCCCCTGGCCCCCGGATTGACGACCGTAAAGCGCAACGTGCGACTGGCCTTGCTGGGGGTTGTCTCCACGGTCTCGCAACTCTCGTATCCCGACGTGCTGTGAAGGAGACGGTCGAACAAGGCGCCGTCCTGGCAGGGGAACAGCTGCTCGAGCCGCTTGCCAAGAACGCTCGGGAAAGTGGCGTGACCCAGCAGCTCCAGAAGGGCGCGGTTCGCGCGCACCGTCTGGCCATCCCGGCTGACGAGCAGCATGCCCTGCGGGTTGAGATCGATCATGTGCTCGAGCTCCTGCTTGGCTCGTTCAATGGCCTTCTGCACGCTGTCGTCGCCCGGGACGGGATTGTCGGTGTCCTTCTTCATTGGCGAAGCAGAGTAGCGGCAAACGAAGTTGAAGAACACAAGAAAATGGAGACGGAAGTAATTGTCTTCGTCTCGGGATGACGCCAAGTACGGCCGGCGCTACGCGCTGGCCTTACCCCAGCGACGCGCGGTCGGGCACCGCGGTTTCGTTCGCGATCACGCTGTCCACAGCCCGGGTCAGGGCGTCGGCCGTGTGCAGGGCTTCCAGGTTCCGGCGCACCTCCCCGAAACCGCGAAAGCCGACGAGGTACCGCACCAGGTGTGCGCGGAACTGAAGAACCGCCGTGTCTTCGCCCGGCAATCTGGATTTGCGTCGCCGGTACTGCGTCAGGGTCAGCGCCGTGAGCCGGGCCAGATGCTCGAGGATCACGGCCCGGTGTTCCTCGAGGGAGTGCCGGGCGAGCGGCTCGCCTTCTGCCAGCTGCCGGATCTCGTCGAAGATCCACGGGTTCCCGACCGCGGCGCGGCCGATCATGACGCCGTCTACGCCGGTCCGGGCGAGCATGTCCAGCGCGTCCTGCGGGTACGTCACGCCGCCATTGCCGATCACGGGGATCGTGCACTGGGCCTTGAGGCGGGCCAGGACGTCCCAGTCGGCGGGCCCCCTGTGCTGATTCGCGGCGAACCGGGCGTGGACGAAGATCGCCTGGCCGCCGCCCGCCTGCACGGCGTGGGCGACTTCGGAAATGTTGATCTTGTCCTTCCAATATCCGATCCGGGTCTTGACCGTGACCGGAAGTCGGACGGCTTGGCAGATGGCGCGCACGATGGCCTCGATCTTCTCCGGCGTCTTCATCAGGGCGGCCCCGGCGCCCTTGGCCACGATCTTACGCACGGGGCACCCGCAGTTGACATCGATGAAGTCGAACCGGCCCAGTTTCTCGATGGCGGCGGCGGCCAACGCCATGGACTCAGGGTCGGCCCCGTAGATATGGGCGGCAAGCGGCCCCTCGTCAGGCTGGCTCTCGAGGAGATGCAGCGTGGGCCGCGAATCGCGGATCACGCCCTCGGCGTTCACCACTTCGGTGAACACGGCGCCGGCGCGGTACCGCAGGCACAGCGTCCGGAACGCGGTGTCGGTATAGCCGGCCATGGGTGCGAGCAGGACGGGAAAGGGGATGCGGAACGCGCCGATCTGGAGCGGGCGGAGCGTCACAGCAGGCCCTCCCGGGTCAGCCAGGCGGCGACCGTTTCCTTGGGCAGCCCCATGATGTTGGTGTAGGAGCCGGAATAGGATTCCACGATCAGATCGCCGCACTGGTTGATGTCGTAGCCGCCCGCCTTGTCCAGCGGGTTCACCTTGGACAGGTATTCCCGGATGGCCACCGCCGTCAGCTTCCGAAACACAACGGTAGACTCGACCACGGTCACTTCCGGTCTGCCGAGCGGGGCCGACAGGGCGACGGCTGTGAAGACCGTCTGGCTCCGTCCGGAAAACATGCGGAGAAAATCCGCCGCCTCCGCCAGGGAGGCCGGCTTCGAGATGCATTTTCCTTCGAAGGCCACGATGGTATCGGCTGTGATGATATGCCGGTCGGCGAAACGGTGCTTGCACCAGTCGTGCTTGTGACGGGCGTTCTCCTCGGCCGTGCGCCGGGGTTCGTTGGCATGAAATGCCTCCTCGACGTCGGGAATATGCACCTCGAATCGTACCCCGAGCTCGCCCAGAATGGCTTTGCGGCGCTCCGAAGCGGATCCCAAGATCAGCGGTTTGGACATAACCTTCTCCCGTCAGTCGGGGAGACCATACCGTGTTCACGCGTGACAGGCAAGTTGTGCAAACGAGTGAGAGTGCCTTGTTGCGGGCCGTCCCTGTCCGTTCCCAAATGCTTCGAAGAAACGCGTTGACGCGGCAAGGGCTTCGGGATAGGGTCCGCGATCATGAGATTGGCTATCTCTGGTTGTATAGTGGCGATCATTGCAGCCACCGCGCTCGCTCAAAACCCAGGCGTCCCTGATTCGGAGATCCCGCCAAGTAACACAATCCGAATCAGCAGTCCTGCCGACGGGGCGACTTTGCCCTTTGAGAAGTTCACCGTCACGGTAGAGAGCACGTGGACCGACGATGCGTGGGTGGAGCTCAAAGTCAACGGGGAGCTGGAGGGTGTTCCGACGCGGCTGGAGAAGCTGTGGGGAGGCAGTAAGACTCTCAATGTGAATCTGCCCGTCTCGACCACCCACTTGCGTTTGGGCGACAACGAGATCATTGCCAATGCGTACTATCTTGACGAATTCGGCCACAGACACGACGATCCGCCGTATGCCGACAGCACGATCCATGTCACCATCATGCCCAAACTGGACTTGGACGGGCGGGAGCCTGACCCGCTGCATCCAAGCCAACTGCAGGACGTACCGGAGGCGGCCGACGAGAATCCAGGGGTGTTACTCGCCACTGGGGTGACGAAGTTGCTGGTCCAGAATCCCGGAGGAGATACGGGCACTTTCACGCTGACGTGGGCAGATCCAGCCGCGAACAAGAAGCTGAGGTTAAACGGACACGGCGTGGGCCACCCCACAGTAACGGATGTGCCCTGCGCGGGCCCGTGGCCGAAAGAGTTCGTTGTCAGCAGGACGGGACCGTGGAACTTGGATGACACCGTCGATGTGGTACTGACCTGCTCCGGGTCGACCGACTCGGATACGGTGAAGCTGGTCCTCCTCAAAGTGGAGATCCGAAATTGGAATGAAGGAGATCCCTACACGAAACTGTCCATCTGCTCAGTACCGAAATACAAGGGTGTCATTGCTCCATCCAGCGAGGAAGATGAAGGAGTGTATGCGTGGACGACCACACCCAACACGCTGGCAACGATTGATTCTTTGGAGGCGGATCTCCAGACACCCAATGTATATGCTGAGACTTCTCCAGGTGGTTTTACGCTTGGGGTCTCATTCTTGCACAAGGAGGCCCGTATTCCTCGCGTTGACAGCAAAGCAATTGAAATTGTGGTGCCTACAGACGAAATCGAGACGAGTGCGGAGTTCGATACGACAGGCGGGGGCACCGCAGGAGAGTATGGGAAGTTCAAGATGCAGATTCAGCCGTCCGACGCCTACTACGGACAGACGAAGGTAGAGGAAGTGATTACTGACTTCGATTCTGTGAACTGTAATTTGCCTGGAGAGCCTCCTTTCACGGCCGACTGGGGGCGTGGATATTGGGGCCCTAGTCCAGGCAATCGAGGCCGCGCTGGCGGCAAATGCAACCACAGACCCCGGTGTTGTCTACGAGGTCGTCACGAATCTGCCTGGATGTGGCGCCTTCACGGTTCTTCCGCGCCGTTGGCCGACTGGATCCGGCGTCCCCAGGGACCGACAGAGTGTGCTCGATAGGCGAGTGACATTCGACACCAAAGAGAAAGAGTCGTCTCGTGACGCCACGGAACGACTCATGGTGGAAGTGCTGAAGGACAACCCGTATGACGACAGCATTGCACTAGAGGGGGCATTCGATCGGCGGGGATCACCAAGGCCATTCGAAGGAGGAGTATCGGCAACCAACGAGACAGTCCTTGTTGTCCTGAACAGACTGATTTGCCTCGATGATCATGCCGGACGAAGGAGATACTGGCATCTTCTCAGGCGGCCGGCGCTCAAAGGCAAGAAGCCGTCGATGTTATTGGCGAGAGATGTCGCGCCTTCAAGTGACTCAGATATCGATCGGTTCATTGTCTCGCACACGACTAGGCCAATTGCTGATGCTCTGCAGATAGTAGCGAAAGATCTCGGCAGACCTATTGGGCACGAGGAGCCGGAGCTTAAGGATACCGGCTGCATTCTTCGTGTTGATGGCAAACCGCACGGGCCAGCGGGGGAGTTTCTGGGCTTTTCCTATTCATCGTCCTGGACTGCCGACAAGATACTGGACGCTATGTTGCATAGCTTCTATCTGGGTGGATGCAATTTCGCAATGCTCAAGAGCGATGAAGTCCTCTGTGTTGTGCCGAAAGCAAGAGTGATCGATCTTAGGTTGAAAACGTACGCCGACTATCACCCGATCAGCTTCACCCCGGTTGCGTTTTCCGCCGACAAGAGGAACGCGACTGCCGTGCTCAGCGAAGTCTGCGAGCAAGTTGGCAAGGCATCTGGCAAGACGGTCGTGCTTTCGCCCCGGACGGTGGAACTTCTGCAGAACACACAAGCATCATTCCGGTCGGAAGGGTTACCGTGTTGGATTGCCTTGTCAAAGTACTTGCGCACGGCATCGCAATCCCTGAACTGGACTCTCCTCCATGATCCCGCAAGTGACCGGTACACGCTTGATGTCTATGACACGACCCGACCTCCGACGGTTATCGGAACTGGCAAATAGTGCGGGTATTCCCTATCGGGACGTCAGTGGGATCCTGACAGATGAAAGTATCCAGAAAACAGCTTCAGCAGTCCATGTTCTGGCGCAAGTTCCTGCGGCTCACGCGCGGGCGGGTGGGGGTTCTCCGCGCCCTGGAAGTCATGGCCGAGGAGGAGAAGGATCCGCGCTTCCGGACGCTGGCGAACGATATCCGGACGGCCATGGAAGGCGGCGCCACGCTGAGCGAAGCCGTCCGGAGTTTTCCGAAAATGTTCTCACCATCCGTTCGCGAACTCATCAAGACCACCGAGAAGACCGGCGCCTGGGATGAGATCCTGCTCGAGATCGCCGACGGCCTTCAGGACGGAACGTTCGAGTAGGACAGGGGGCAGGAGAGGGAACCCGGTTCGTCGTTCAAGAGTGAGATTCCTCGGCTTTCGGCGTGAAAACGCCTCAACCCCTCGGAATGACACCGTGCGATTATTGCCGCGAACTTGAATGTCATCCCGATCCCGACTCTCCAAGAGGTCGGGAGAGGGATCTCCCAGATAGCCCGTGATCGCTGATGCGCAACGTGCGGGTTAACCCTTCAGTGTCTGCTCGATGTGTTGCCGAGCGCTCGAAATGATGGCCCGGATATCCGGCGTGTCGGGCAGCACATGGCAGATGTCCTCCATCAGCCGCCGTTCCGCGAGCCGTCGGAAACTTGGCGCATAGTTGATGTCGTAAACCCACGACAGTCGCATCAGGCTCATGTCGGCCAGCGTCTTGACCCCTTCATAGGAACCGCTTCGCGTATCCCGGATTTCGCGCACCAGGTCCGGATTGGGCGGCCCTTCCAGGTCGATGTTGAGCAAGATCTCGGGGTATTCCTTGTGCCGACCCTGCCGGAGGGTGTCGTTGACGACGAGAATGATGTCCAGCTTGTCGGTGTCGCGTATCAGTTTCAGGAACGGCAGGCTGCCGGCGGCCAGGGTGTCGGGGATGTGGCGCCGGTTGTGGTAGCGGATGCTGTCGAGAATGATGGCGGCCTCCGACGGGCTGCAACCGTCCAGCGCCTTGGACGCCAGCACGGTTTCGTAGCCGCACTCGCCGTGGTTCAGGGAGGACGGATCGAAGAATGTCCGGTACTGGGCGAACTGGGGGAACCGGCCGGCGTCGTGGAGCAGGCCGATGATCTCCGCGAGTCGTCGGCCGTCCTCCGGCCAGCCGAGTTCCGTCGCGATGGCGCGGCAGTCCTCCGCCACCCGGCGGCTGTGGTCCAGCTTGAGTTGAAGCATGGGATGGAGCGCGCCGGCGGCATCGGCATAGCCGATGGCGAAGCGATCGAACCAGGAAATCAGCGATTGGAACGTCTGGGGGTTCATGGCGGGCGCGCCGGGGTCAGCAGCCGTCTACTCGCTCCTCTCGGCGCGGTGCTGGACGAGTTGGATGACGGCTTCCGATATCTCGTGCATTTCCACCTTGCTCGTATTCCACACGACATCGTAGAGAAGCGGGTCGTCGGTATCCTTGCAGAAGAAGGTCTTCAGTACGCGGCGTCGCTCGGTTTCTTTTCGCTTCATGATCTTGCGGGCCTCGTCGTTGCCGACCTTCAGGCGCTTCATCGTGGCGGCGATGCGGTCGGCTTCCGGGGCCACCAGGCGGAGATGAATGCCGGTTGTGAACTGCTCGGTGACGCAACAGGCGGCGCGGCCGACGATGATGACCTTGCCGATGGCCGCCAGCATGGTGATGACCTGGAAGGTTTTCTTGTAGAGGTGGTAGTGGCTCGACATGCCGGCGATCAGGCTGTCCATCAGGTCCTGGAACTCGGACTCGAAATGCTCTTTCACCAGGTCTTCCAGCGAACGGCTGAGTTCAGGGTCCTGGGCGACCGCTTCGACGATCAGGCGATCGAAGACGTGCCACCCCCGGAACAGGTCGGACGGCTGCGTGCGGAAATCCTTCAGGAGCTGGTCGCACAGCAGGTGACTGCCGGCGCCGGTCTGCCGGGAGATCGTGATGAACGGGAACCCGGACTCGGGGATCTCGATATCCTCTTTCCTGTCTCTCAGGAACTGCTCCACGATCTTAAGGTGGTTCGATGGCACCATGACCTCCTTCATGGGAAGACGCAGCCCAGTATGGCATGGCAGGCTTGACAAGGCAACGCTTTCTGTCTTGGATGGCCGCCATGGTTCCCATTCCCGACAAGGGCGCGACATGGTCGGACGATGCGCTGCGGCAGCGGAGCGCGCTGAGCCAGGCCGTCATGCTGGGCACGAATGTGGCGGCGGGAATGATCCTGTTCACGCTGCTCGGTTTCTATCTCGACTACAAACGGGGCACCGGCCGCTTCTGGACGGTAGTCGGCGCCATCATGGGGCTTGCCTATGCCGTCTACGAGTTCTGGAGTACGTTGCGGTTGTTGAGATCAGTAAACCCCGGCCAGCCGGAGAGGGCGCCCGGGAGCCCGCAGGACGGCGGAAAGCCGGGGGTTCCATGACTGCCGCGATGCGAACGGGCGGAGCCGCCCTGTGGATCGCGGGCGCCTTGCTGGCCGGTGCGCTATCGTGTGGCGCCGTGTGGGCCGTGTTCGGCGGCGGGTGTTGGCGTGAGGCGATCGCGGGGTGGGGGCTGGCCGTGCTGAATGGCGTCGCCGCCTGCATCATCAATCGGTTCTCCGTACGTCCGCCCGGACAGAAGTTCCCCTTGAAGGGCATTCTGTTCAACATGGTGCGATTCCTGATCCTGCTGGGGTTGATTGTCATAGCGTTCGGATGGCTGGGCCGGCAAGGCTTCCGTCCTTTTCTTGTCGCCATGTTCATCGGATATTTTGTATTCCTAGCGGTGGAGATCGCGAGATTGCATCGATCGGTGGCGGGAGACTCGGCACATCATGAGTGAGGCGCTGGTCAATACGAACGTGGTGGAGGCGGCGGTAACGAGCCAGGACAAGATGGCGGCGGTGCTGGCCTATATCATGCACCACGCCAAGGATTCCACGGCCTGGAGCCCGCTGCCGCATATGACGATCAATCTGCCCGGCGGCCTGACCCTGCATGGGCTCATGATGCTCTTCTCCGCGTTCATCTTGTTGTTGCTGTTCGGCGTCGTGTACCGCCGGTCGGCCGCCGTTCCGCATGGATGGACCAATCTGCTCGAGTTCTTTGTCCAGTTTGTCGGCGATCAGATCGCCATACCCAACCTGGGCGAGGACGACGGCAGGCGCTTCACGCCGATTCTGTGCAGTTTCTTCTTCTTCATCCTCACCATGAACCTGGTGGGCCTCGTGCCGGGGTTTGCCGCGGCCACGAGTAACGTCAATGTCACCGTCGCGCTGGCCTTCATTTCGCTCTGCTTCATGATCTTTGGCGCCATGTTCCGGCACGGGCTGCTCGGATTCTTCAAAGGGTTCATTCCCCACGGGGTTCCCTGGCCGGTGCTGATCCTGATGGTGCCGATCGAGATCGTCGGGCTGTTCATCAAGGCCATGGCGCTCACGATCCGTCTCTTCGCCAATATGCTCGCCGGGCATATCGTCATCTTCTCGCTGCTGGGCCTGATCGTGGCGTTCGGGCTGCTGGCCCTGCCGGCGATGGCCATGGCGCTGGGAATTTACCTGCTGGAGCTGTTCGTGGCGATCTTCCAGGCCTTCATCTTCACACTGCTCTCGGCGGTCTTCATCGGCCAGCGCTACCATCCGGCGCATTAGCCCCGCGGAACGCGGGGCGGAAGATACGCGATACAAGATGCGGGATGCAGGAAGAGGGAGGATGAACGGACGAAAATTCTCCCGCTCCTGACACCTGACCCTGCTTCGCTCGGAGAGCTACGCAGGGCAAGCACCCGACACCTGCCTGCCCGCCGACTTGTCCGACGAAGCTTTAGCGAAGTCGGAAGTCCCGACTCAACGAGGTCGGGACGAAGGCGGGAAACCTTTTTGTCTGCCTAGAAATTCTCCGCGGCGACTTCGAAGTACGCCTGCGGGTGCTTGCAGACCGGGCACATCTGCGGGGCCTTGTCGCCCTCCACGAGATGGCCGCAGTTCCGGCAATGCCAGATGACTTTCTTGTCGCGCTTGAACACGGTCTTGCATTCCACGCTCTTGAGGAGCTTCTTGTAGCGGTCCCGGTGACCGGCTTCGACCTTGCCGACCATCTCGAAGGTCTGGGCAATGTCGTCGAACCCTTCCTCGCGGGCCTCCTTGGCCATCACGGGATACATCTGAGTGGTCTCGTGGTTCTCGCCGTCCATCGCCGCTTTCAGGTTGGCGATCGTATCGCCGATTCCCTTCAGCGCCTTGAAGTGCAGCTTGGCGTGCTCCTTCTCGTTCTCGGCCGTTTCCAGGAAGATAGCCGAAATCTGTTCGTAGCCTTCCTTCTTCGCAATGGACGCGAAGTAGGTGTACTTGTTGCGCGCCATCGCTTCGCCGGCAAACGCGTCGTTCAGGTTCTTCTCTGTCTTGGAGCCCTTCAGTTCTTTCATTTCCGTTCCTCCTTGAGTTAGGGGACGGTTTCTACCCGTTTGCGCGGTGTTGTACAAGCAAACTTATGACGAACAAAGCCGGTTGCGCTGTTGAGGGGGAGCGCGAGGGGAGCGGGTGAGAAGCGGGAGTCGAAAACGGCGTTACCCCGGCGAGTG